>Ga0153951_1000119_pt1 | contig 27874 bp, 37 predicted proteins | sample TSNJ035MetaG_FD_102278 | JGI IMG/M metagenome (GOLD analysis project Ga0153951, IMG submission 102278) | Attine ant fungus gardens microbial communities from New Jersey, USA - TSNJ035 MetaG | ecosystem: Host-associated > Fungi > Mycelium > Unclassified | place: USA: New Jersey, Wharton State...
AAACAGATCCAGGTTATCTTACGGTATAGGAAAAACAGAATCGCGAAATAGAAAATAACACATGATCATTCCTAGCTCGTCAAAGCTGCCACCACGGCGTATATACCCTCTCGGAGATTTCAAAGCAGTTCTCCTCAAAATTTTCCGGTACTGATGCTGAGTATGATCTGCGTAAAGGGCGCCATAGTAGATAAATATCATAAACAAATCTTGAGCTCATGGTTGAAGAGCCATCATTCAAACGTGTGTGTGTGATATCATAGTCGGTTTTATCTACGGGGCACTCCAGAGATTCCATCAACCTTATACTGCATTCCTAGATTCTCCCACTTCTGGGAGAATCTACAAAGGCACGCTCTCATCCACTCCACTTCTTCAGAGATCTTTACCATAAAACTCTCACCTCCGAGCTAGTGGATAGAATGAACTATACCCAAGGGGATCACCTCCATTGGTTCCGATATTTGCGAAACGCCGCTGTTAGTGCCATTTTGGGTGCTCAATCACTTCTAATCAGATAATCAGCAGATAATCAAACTGATATTCTCAGACCCCCGTCAATCACAATCTCAAAGGCGATGTCAGTGAAACAGAAACACTACTGTACATGAGTATATATTTAGATATATTTAGATAGATCAAGATAGATCACAGGCAACTAATAAGATTCAGAAGAAATGTCGTTCACAAGCGCTTCTGATGCAAAGCATCCAGGGCAGCATGGCATCTCATGTGAAGAGCGTTCTGTCAGTGGGGGGAACCGAGAAGTCAATCCAAAAACAGTAGGTTCGTTTCTGAAAACATACCTCCATGCTATATTTGCCCTTTTTATACAAGCGTTGAGTCAAGGAGAGTCAGTGAACATACAACTCCGCACCTTTTTACCCGATGATCCAACTTCCAAATATTTCCCAGAAATCACTAGCTCAAACTGATGCCGTGCAGTATCATAGTCCCCTTCACAAGCGAGCAACCGCCCGAGTTCGTAATCTGGCATCATTTGACTCATCAAGTAGAAGTGAAGGAGAAAAAGTCATGAAACATCTTACGAGCATGGTATACGATATAATGATCTAGCTCAATCTTAGGGCCATACTGGAAGACAAGCTGGAAGGCATCTTGCGCTTGTCGCACTGCTTGATCCTGAGGTATGACAGCTTGCTTCAGCGGATCAACAATCGCGTCTGCGTCCTACGAAATGCTTAGATCAGGATCAGTCTCATGCAGAGAAAAGTCAACGGACCGGATGCGCTACATAGCGCATGCAAATTCCTTTTAGGAACTGAGCAAGACAATAATCATCCCAGTAACCATGACCACCCTCATACTTCTTTGGCTTTGATTTAAAGGATTCAAGCTTGGCAAGCACCTTTTCTACTTCGGGTAACATTTTACTGGTGACAACTTCTTGAGGTGCGTGTGCGATACCAAGGAATATATATGCAAGCTCAAGAGTAGAAAGTGCCAAATGATTGCCTTGCAGCAAAAATTTACGAGCCTTACGGGCCACAAATTTCTAGGAAAGGCTTTTGAGTCATCGTCCAGGGAGTGAAGATTTTGGCATACTTCAAGAGGAATAGACTTCCCAGCTATTTTCTGCCGTAAGCCTGGGACCTTGTCCATTAGTTTTGCTGCTTCCTGTTTCTGTGCTTCATCGCCAACTTCGAGCAAACAAACAGCCATTCCGTAGGTATAAATGGCTTTTGACCACTAATACAGGCTTTTAATCAAAGGGTCGTCATGACAAGTATGGAACATACAGTTGCTTCGGCGACCAAATCTGTCCAGCATCTCAAACTCGAGGGTATATCCCAAAGTGCGAAGTTAGCGATGGCGATTTCCCAGAAGGAAATATGGTGAAGGTTGCGGTATTGCTTTTGCGATTCCATTGCTTGGGTATAATAATAAACAGCTTTGTCAGGTTGTGACCGACAGAGAGCAAGACGACCAGCGCCAAACAAGAAGAAAACACCTGCAGAGAATTAGCAACAAACGATCGTGATCGTGATATTATAGCACCATTTGGGTATCGTTTCAAGTTCCATTTCAGTATCTTGTCCGCGATTGTGATGTCGATGCCATCGAAAGTGAAACTTGATAAAACGAGGTGGAATATGAGCAACGCTATGTCACAGATAGGACGTCGCACGCCCTCTTCTCCTATGAAAAAGGACGATATTGAGACAAGACATCAAGTCAAAGAAGGCGATCACATACTCGCGTTAATCAATGGCTGATCCTGCTCATATGTCCATCCTCCAGCCTTCATCAAAAGTTCCAAACCAAGTTTACGATCTCCACGATACCCGAATAATTCCACAAGAGTCATGAGTTTCCCTGGCATGAGGCTCAAAATGATATGAGACAGCCCGACACCAAGGTAGACGCCAGACCGAAAATGAGGATCGATCGACATGTCGACAGGACCTTCACCTCGGGCCGCTGCTTCGGCATCGACAACATCGAGGAATTGACCCAATTGTCGGTAGATGCCAATCATCGTCCGCATATTGAGTCTCCAGAACCATTAAGTCTGTGTGACATCGCACACGGGCTTGGAAGAACTCACGCTTCTTTGAGAAATGCCAACCAATCACCAGAATAGATAATCCCCAACAATGCCTATCGTGGGATGAGGGGTGGAACTGTGAAGAATGGGATCTTGCTTACCCTCTCGAAAAGACTCTCAGCATAGACAAGCTCTGCATGTCGTTCCACTGGAGTCATCCCTCTAATATAATTGACGCTTGAACTGAGGTGGGAGACCACATAGCCAGCGAGGTGAGAACCGAGGAAGGCCTGTTTTTTGCGGTGTTGACTAGCAATACGATTTCCGTGTTTAGTGTGGTGGATCCCTGCAAGAATGTCCTAATACATGATGGTTCTCAGGATGGCGACTGCGGAATGAGAAGATACTAACCGGGTCTTCGTATGACATCAGCCCCTTGATGCATTGTATAAGTCCATATCCTGTCGCAAAATAGAGTCGCTCCCTGTTTTGAGGGTGGATCAGATCTGGAAATGTTCGAATTGATAAATTGGCACACTTTATTTCATCTGCCTCATGGCAATATTCCTCCGACTCAAGCATGTGCGAGGACAGGAAGGTCTCTAGTGCATAGCGTACACCTGGTATATCTTCAAGAGCTTCTTCTGGTTCGTAAGGTCTAACCACGTCTGGAGGTGAACTGAGGTCGTAGACAGATTTCCATGACGGAAGGTCAGATGTTGGGGGGGCCATGGTTGAAGTGGCAGGTGTGACAGGGGCGTCTTCGTCCACTGTCGAGGGTGGGGTTACCATGTCACTACTGCTGGTGGAAGACAGACTGGAGGAGGACATGGTTGTTTTCAAGAGGAAACCGATTAAGCGCGTGGGGTTGTTGAGGGGAATATACGGAACTATGGCACCTGATTCACGGCAAAATGGAAACCCTCCTTGATTCACATGCAAGAGTGTTGAGTTAAGGATGAGCAACAGAATATACGATGAGCAGTCTATTCAACACACCTATTTATCCGTATCTAAACCATGTAACGTAGCTACCAATGTCAAGCAATGAAACAAAAGATTTGATTTAGTACAGTGTTCGTTCATGATGCAGACACTCAGATCTTCCAAAATCTAGATAGGTCTTGCTCGTTCAAGTGCTGACCCAAAGGTAGTCTTGCAGCCAGGTAACTCATTCAGTGATAGATGTCGACTATCGCAAGTTTTTCAAGCGCACAACATGATGACAAAGGCCGCAGCAGTCCACCCATTCGACACCGCACCAGGAGAAATAACTATCGATATACATGCCATCTCTCCGCAACGTCCTCCCTACAAATGCCTACGGGCCCGTCGCTACAGATGCACTTGGATACTCCTTGTTGCTCTCTCATCGCCGCTCCTCCATCCGTTGCAGTTTTCTTCTTGCTATTCCTCTCATTCTTGCCTCCGTGGTACTTTTCCACGAATTTCCATCACTATACGGTGATATCCGTGAATTCGAGCAGCGATTTCCACAGCACGATCCGAGTCTCACAGAATCTGCCAGTATCAAATACCTGGCATTTCCTGGTCACATATGGGGACATGGCTGGAACAACATTTTCCAAGAATAGTGGGTCGTGAATACTTTTCCTCGTGAATGCCTCACAAATAAGCAGTGTAATGCATTCATACCTTGCATACATTACAAATAGGTCATTTGTCTTCGACGATTACATATGGTCGCATGGCCCCTTTCCCTATACCGTCTATGATCTTGAGATCCGTGCGGCACGTATCCCGCTGAATGCCTTCGTCTCTGGCCCAATTGCTGGCGCACCTTTCTTTGCACCAGCAGATTCGTTCCCGCGGGCAGTGCATGCCAAGTTTTGGGACACCATATGTCCCCCCGAGAAACGTCATAGTATCTTTTCTGTAGATATCCCAAGTCAAGTCTGGGGCACTAGTCGTATTCAATGGTGGAAAGATGAGATCACAAAGAAAGAAAATGTATCCTGCCTAGAGGTTGATACACATCAGAAGCCCATTTTCGATTTCAGGTGCGTCCCGAATTTGATGTTTAAATCACTCGCTTAATCGTCCCTTGTCAGCTTCTTCGGAGGCCCAGAACTACTGGATGTCTGGCCCTCTCTATCCCAAGCTCCCATTCTGACCCAATTCAGATGGTCTCCTCTTGTTTCAGCTGTCATTGAACGTAACTTTGTCGCTCTTTCCGACCCTCGTGAACATTTGCAAAGAACTCAGGCCGATCCACATGCAGGGGTCAATGAACTCTTCCCAAGTCATGCAGTTGGAACATATCCATCCCTCGTTGCTGTGCACATTCGGCGTGGCGATTTCATTCGTCATTGCCCAAGACTAGTCCGCTGGGGTTCACCCTTCCACGGATTCAACTCTTTCAAAGAGCTACCCGACCCTTGGATTACGCCCATACATTCTTCACCGGTGAGTCTCGGAATCCGTTCTCTCCTGTTGCCGTTATTTAGGCCAACCTAGTGTGAGATCGCAGAATATTATCGCAAGCGCTGCCTTCCAACCCAAGATGAAATTGTCGAACGCCTACATGCAATCCGGAACGAATATGACACTTTTATCTTGAGTCAAACAAATACTACTGTTCATAAGCAAGGCTCCCCTACCGTGCATCAACTTCGACGAGTCTTCATCCTCTCAAACGCAAGGAGACTCTGGCTTGCCGACCTAAAAGACAAACTTGCTAAAGATGGCTGGGACAATGTCATTTCCAGACGGGACCTAACGCTAGATAAGCAGCAGAGGGGTGTTTCTGTTGCTGTCGATATGAGTATCGCTGAGAAAGCTGAAGTGTTCGTTGGCAATGGAGTGAGTGGTCTTCCTAAATTTCTAGTTTACTGCTCATATTTCATCTAGTTCTCTAGTTTGTCCGGCAACATCGTGATGTTACGAACTGCCAAAGGTCTTCAGACACAGACTAATCGATTTTTGTGAGGCTTGGAAAGCTACGCGATATGGTTTTGGTCAAGCTTCAACATATCCAATTTGTCGGTGCTTGCAATCCTCCCACAGATCATGGCTATGTTTCTTTTAGTCACCGTTTCCTCTCCACTTGTCACTATCGATTATCCGAGAGGGGGTGTTGTCAGGCACATACAACTGCGCTCTTCTCGAAGCTGCTCTCCATCTTCATGCGTGTGCGGAGCCTCTTAGGGCGAAGTGGGACACGATGAGCGTCAACTTGCCAAGACAAACTGTCATGTACATAAGATACATATTTATAAGAAGAAATGTCATCCAAACACGTTTGGCCACGCATGGTGGACGTGGAGTAGCATATGACATCAAGTCCACCTTGGAGCCACATGAAGGACGGTTGCTCCACCAAAGGGTCTGCCGTGATTCTCTACCTAAAATCCTGTCTTGTTCTTGTATCGGATGTCCAACCACGCTCGAACCCTAAGACATATCTTACACCCCAAAGAAAACATTGCAGTGATCCAAATCAGCAACAATGATATTAACTTGGAAACCACGCTTCAAGACTTATGCTCAATTTGTTTGGTGATTGGAGTTGAAACCGACATATAGCACTGAACATAAATCTCTTCAGTGGAAGTAGTTATCAAAGGCTGTTAGGATGGGTGTGAGGGCGTGAAAAGTGGAGGGAGAGCAGTGTAATACATGAACATTTCTGCTCTCTCTCTGTCTCTACTTTCAGCCCCACTTGGTTTATCCTCATTCGGCTTCCCTATCGCTACCTAGATGCCATGTATCATGTTCTCTTAATGTGGCCCAATTCATCGTTGGTCCTGAGGACAAAAAGTAACCCAGGGGCCAAATAAGGTAGATGACTCAGAAACAAGAAATGACTTGGTAGACTTATATGGAAATGGAACTCATCAACCTGATCCGCTGATGCGACAGTAATAACCCACTTCTTTACTAACTATCCAGCATGGTCATGATACACATCGATGGCATTATTGTATTAAAAATATTTTGGTGTATGAGCAATAAATGTGAGATTCGAGCATGTCTTGACGAGATAAAAGTCACTAGCAAATGCGACTTGCGTCGATTTGTGTCTTAGACACACCACGTCAGTGTGCTACAAGCAACATCAATCTCACGTGTCAATGAATTTGTGACTGATTTAATGCAGGAGGTCAATAATGACTCAGCGCCGCCAACCTTTACCTATGTCCAGTATGTCCAGTTCAGAATCCATGTCAGGGTTCATGTATCGCAGCAAAGCAGGCTCTCAGGTAGAGCTCTTGAGAGACGCAAAGCGCGAAGCAAGCTTTGTCCTTCTAATGAAAGAAATGCTCTTGCGCGAGATCCAGGACTTGCCAACAGAGACCCGCGAAGAAAATCTTCGCGTCTTTCTCAAGTGGCTTGATGTGCTATACACCGTATCAAAATATCCCGAGTGGGGAGAGTCCAAGAAACATGCACTCAATTTATGACTTCAAAACGTACCAGAGGGGAATGGTATGCTTTTTTAAAAAAAATTTGGCGGTCTATTGTTCCAAATCTCAATTCATTCAGGGATGAACATATTTAATAGGCGATTTGAATCATTTGCAAAGTCAATGAGCAAGCTACTATCTGAGCTACTACCGTCTTTTGCACTACCCAGAGGCTGGTGCTTTGATCAAGAGGACTCTCCAATCTTTTGCCTTCGTCCAGGATCGGCTGGAGGTCTCCCACTGTGCATACTACATGACGTCTTTCGCACATTCCAATGTGAAAGCTCTGTCCTCCTTTCACATTCCACGGCGACAGCTGAACCAATGCCGACTGAGATGGCGGCCGCACACGTTGCTGCCATACGACTTTGTCACCACATGGGAGACGCTTTTGAAGATGCACACCACCGCTCAAAAGCTTTTGACGCTTGTGTGGCTGGCCTTTTCGGGGAGTGGAAGAAGGTAATTATTCCGAGCCCTGAATCCAACTATGGCAAAGTCAGTCGGTGTTTCCTAGAACAGAATGTAGCTATAGTCCTTCGTGAGGATAAGTGGGAAGCTGGACATGGAAAGGCCGATGTGTACCTGCAAATCACTCATAGCTATGATCTCCTCGTGAAAGTGCTCACCAAGAGCACTGAGACAGCATACATCAACCTTCTTAGCCATGGAGCACCATGTTTCTTGGTCTGTGTTCTAGGTATGCATTTCCATCTACTGGTTTTTGCGTTCATTGTTTTGTTGTTATTTAGGGCCCATGTTATACATATGTGGTGGATTCTACGACGGCCAAAAAACCATTGTCGAGCCACTTTCTACCCCAGTATTCATGCTTCGTGATTCCACCAACACCCGCCCTGCAGAAGTAGCGACGCTGTTGTGGGCATCAGCTAGGGGAATATCGTCTTTGAGACTGTAAGTGTCTCGTGAGATGAAATCAATTACTCATAGTGTGTCGATTACAGGCTAGTGTCCGAACCACTTGGAATCGAGTTCGAACCTTCTACTCCTCGCATATATAGGACATGTACATTGATCCAACCGCAAGATGAAATCGGTACACTCACTTTCGAGTCCCAGTGGGGCCGTGTGGATCAGAATATCTTTCTTGCAACTCTCGAGTCGTCTTCTTATCACGATACCAAAGTCTTTGTCAAGCTCATCTCTGGTTCATATTCGCAAGATGTCCATGAGCATTTGGCAGCTCATGGACTGGCTCCCAAGTTGTATAGCTCTGCAAGGGTAGATGGTGCACCAACTGCATATATAATGGAGTACCTTGACCCATCCACCTGGCAAGCATTGCATCGATACCTCGAGTCAGATGCTGGTGCAGACATAGTTCTTAGTCAACTACGGAAGGCCCTTGAGAACATCATTACTGTGCTTGAGTTGAAGAAATATGTCCATGGAGATCTTCGAGCTAACATCATGATTCGGAAAGATTCCCCACGCGACGCCCCAGACCTCAGAATAGTTGATTTTGATATGGTGGGGGTAGCAAATCAGGTTTGTTACATTGTAAACGTAAACGAAGAAATCAAGTGGCCTGGTAAAGCAGGAGGACTGATCCAGGTTGGTCATGATTGGGAAATGGTATCATCCTGGCTCTAGGGATGATAGTATTGAAATGGAGTGCGACATCAATACTAATATTTCGTCCCATTATTCCCAGAGTCTATCCGATTCTACATCTAGTTCATCTTCTGTCTAATCTCTTTTGTGCCTGTACAGGTACTCAGTAGTCGTACTCACTTATATACATCAATTCTGAATAGGTACACAGTCGTCCACACTGCGGTGACTTCTGAGTTTCTTACTTTACCATAGATAGCAGGGCAAAGAAATATAAAGTGATTATGATTTGAGATCAATATTACCTTGGCTGAACAGTTGCACAGCTCGGTAGTTCGTATTTGTCCCTCAGTATTACATCCGGACAGTGCAGTGCTGCAGCCTCCTTGCCAAACATTAGGAGTATCTGGACCAGGAATTGAGCATGTACATGACTGTAGTAGGGGCACAATGATATTTTTGTCAGCCTATGGAAACCCCTCCTCGTATTAGATCCTCGACTGGTGACAGATCAACATTATTATTTTTTAATCAAGACTACAAGCCCAAGCTGCTATATCAAACGTCGAAAGCCTCGCTTCCTGTACCCAACTATACTTCTAAAAAAAAGCATCATCAAACGACGTTATGAATGCACAAGAGGAAGAAAAACTGACCAACAAAACGCCCGGGGTGCCTCTCATGTCGACTTCCTTCTCCAAACAGGCATCGACAAACTGCTCGGCCTGCTTTGTAAACCTGTCTTCAGGCAACCGAGGAGCTGGTTCTCTGACGATATGATGCATCAATTCTATAATGGACATGGTCTTTCCTCCACCGTGTAAACTGACACCACTGCTCTTTCTTCTCGTATGATGGTAGTGGTGGCGATGATGATGGGGATGATGAGATGGGGAAGGTGGACGTTGAGTCGCTGTGACGGTGGGGGTGGGCGTCGATGATGATGAATCTGTCAATTGCATACTTGCGGTGGCAGCGGCGATCATGACGACATTGTCTTCATCCAAATCAGGTAATTGAGTTGCCATAGGTGGTGATGTAGTAGCAAAGTCGGGCTCGTCTGTATCTGAAAAAGGAAAACGACCTGTGGCGAGTTCGACAAGTGTGATGCCGAGGGACCAGATATCGGATTTGACCGAGTATTCTGCGCCTTGAATTCGTTCAGGCTGATCATGGTTTTTGAAGGCGTTGAGAGGGAGAGGGAGGAAGGGGGCTTACGCTCATGTAGATGGAAGTACCGACAAAGGTGTTGGCTATCGAGTTGATGAGTTCCCCAGAGACGCCAAAGTCGCATAGTTTTATTTCGCCCTGAGTATTGCAGAGGATGTTGGAAGGTTTGATGTCTAAGGGAAGATGAGGTGTGGAAGGTGAGTTGAGAGAGAGAGACGGACCGCGATGGATGATTCGATGGACATCGTAGAGATAAGTAAGACCTTCCAAAACACTCATGGCGACTCTGGCAACGACCTCTATCTGGATAGGACCAATCTTTTTGTAGATGGATTCAAAGGAGCCGCGGTCCATGAATTGCATGCAGATGGAGATGTTGGGATCGGCGAGGTAGGAGCCGTAGCACTCGATTATGAAGCGTGAGTTACATTCGTGCATAATCTGGAGCTCGCGGACGATCTGTTTGCGGACACTGGGCTTTGCGTCAATTAAAACGACCTGGTGGGGAGTGAGATTGGGAGAGGGTAAATCGGGAGAGAAAGAGACCTTTTTTGCCATGACAATGCCGGTATCGCGGTGGCGAACAAGGGAAACTGAGCCGCCGTTGCCGTGGCCAATTTCGCGGAGGTGGTCGAGCTTGTCATCGTCGAGGTCGAGGTTCTTGCTATGAAAGCCAGCGATGGTCTGGGTGATGGTAGCTCTTATGGCACTCCTGTGGGATGGGTCTGGTAGGGACTGGAGACGACGGGGGGTGGCAGGGAGCTGGGTGGGAGTCAGTGCTGTCGGCAGCTGCAGCGCCTTAAAATTGCGTTTTGTACGGAGAGGCCGTGCCATGAACTGGAATATTAATTAATTATTTCTGCGCACCCCAGGAAAACAAACATGGACAAACATATGCCTTCAACTCTTCGTCACATGTCGACTCCTCCCATGTCCTCTAGTCTGGCAACATCTATTTCTACTCGAGCAACATCCGTCTCTACTCTGGAATTATCTATCTCTGTCCTGGAATCATTAATTACTACTCTGGAAACAAATACCTCTTTGGCAGCACATTCCTCCACTCTAACAACACGTACTTCTACTGGGGAAACACCAACTTCTGCCCTGGAAACATCAAGTCCTATTCTTGAAACATCTACTTCTGCTGCTTCGACGCGTACCTCTTCAATACATACTTCTACTTCTTCAACATCTGCCTCCACTACTTCCTCCAATGCTACTTCTGCATCCAACATACCCTCTTCTGCAATCCACAGATCTACGTCAATAACCTCTCAAAGATCTACTGCTTCAATCGTCAATCTCTCTCAGGCTCTTCCACTCAATCTTTCCACTGCCTCACATACCACCTCACATACCACCCTGCTCGTCACTCAATCCGATGGACTTATCATCACCGTGCGTCATCTCCTTCAACCCAACTCATCAGCTTATATCACTCTAGACATCATCCCCTCTACCTACTGCATTATCAACTGAAGCGCCCAGTCAATCCAATTCGACCCGCGTAGCCATCATCGCAGGCGCAACCGTCGCTATCATTGCCCTCCTTCTCGCTCTTCTTGCCCTCATCTTCTTCTATCAACGCAGAAGATTACAAAAAATATGGGATGATATTCCCTCTCGTGGACGCGGTAGCGGTAGGAGAGAGAGGAAAGGCTTGTTGGACGATGAAGATCTTGATGATCACCTTATCAGAGGACGCCCAGGTTTCGGCCTCAGGATCTATGGAGGAGGAAGAGTAGCCTCCAGCAGGCCTAGTGGCCGTTCAATGGCTAGTCCTAGAAACTGGGCATTTGGGAGCATCCGATCCATAGATTTGCCACCCTCGTCTCCACGATCAACCTCCCCAGTCTCTTTACCTGCACAAGGTCCTTCCATCAGCACATCCTCAGCACCATCGCTTTATCGTATTCGAGCTTCAGAATCAGGTTCCATATTCAGAGAAGAGGACGTTTGGCCGCCACCAGGTGAAGCCAGTGAATTCGCCGATCCCTTCCTTGGTAATGTCAGGAAGATCAGTGAGGAAATGACGACGGCGGACTGGAGTCGAGCGTCTTATGGTAGGTGCCACTGATACGATGATTAATGCTGGCATTAATTAAGACGATAGGGTCTTCATCACCACCACCGCCACTACCATTACTATCATCCTATATCCCTTTATCCGCCCCATCTAGTACCACTCCCCAAGTCCAAGCTCGTCGTACTGAACAGGGATCAAAATTCAAGTCTACACCGCTAAAATCGATCTTGAAAGCAACACCATCGTCGGGCGGTGGATCTATCGTTCCTTCGGGCAACCATCGTTCTGGAGTCGGGATAGAATACCCGGACAATATACCTTTATTTGATACACCCACAACTGCTCCCACTGCTTCTGCTCATAATATTGCTCATGCAGCGGGTAACATACAATATCGACATGATAGAAGTGATACTGTGGGAACCACAACATCGAATATATCAGAATCGATATATTCAACCGAAACAGCGGATGCGGCTGTTGAACTTGGATATGTCACTTTTGGATCGACACCGGCTTTATCACCAACTCCTCCTCTTCCTCCTCTTCCTTCTCTTCCTCCTCTTCCTTCACCACCACCACCACTACCACCACCACCACATCAATGTACATTACAAATGGCATCGGATGGTTTACTACCGCCTGGAGCAGCAAAGAACTCGACGATGGTGGTTCCTGGTCCATTATACGATAACCAGTCCACCTTTTCGAGTTTTTATTCTCAGTCGTCCGCTGCTGTTCCTACGACGACGACGACGACGACGACACGTACAGGTGGTTCTTTGTATTCCCAGGAATCTGCTCCTCAGGGTAGAAACGTGGTTGGTGAATTTGGCCAAACGTCATCCTAGTTGTTCTTTATATATATGTGTATGGTTTGATAACTTTTTTTTACCTTTTACCTTTTATAAAAAAGGATGGTGTGGGTTGTTGTAACATTCAGTTTTTGTCACATAGACAGTTTATATCGGTTGTTATATTTAAATGTATCTACTCAGACATCTTAAAAGATATTTATTCTTTGTTAAAAAAAATCATCGATTTCTAATGGGGTGCGTACACAGTCTACGGACTAAGACCTTGTTAGAATACTTGAAGACGATATTTAAAGTCAGGATCAAAGGGGAGGGCCGGCCAGCCAGACAATCAATGTATGGCAGTGCATGTGCCAGAAGCCACTAGGTGGCTCAAACTCGAACCGGAGGGGAGCCGTGTAGATTTTTACTTTTTTTAAAGAAAAAAAACAGCCTTGTATGATGGTTGTTTAGCCAACTTTTATCAGACGATACGCACAGATTTCCTGTCCTTTCCTTTCCTTTCCAGGAAACGGTAGAAAAAAGCGATGCAACCCGGTGATAAGCTGATTGATTGCATGGCGACGGTCGTTTCTAGGAAAGAGAAGAGCCGCGCAAGGCTAGTGTATGTCCTATGCTTGCAGTTTTCATCTCCTTTTTTATATTTGATCATACCAATTTTGGGTGGACGTGCTGTTTTGGATGGAGCGTCATGTCTTCAGCCATAGTATCACCCTGGTCATGTCTATACTTTCCAGCATGATTTTTTGTCGCTGATTAATGATACGCGATGTAGTGTGTGAATAAAGTCCTCAGATTAATATCACACTCTACCATGATTACTAAGTAATGACAACAGAAAGATTATCGATCTCACGGGCGCAACAGATGACTTCAAGTTATCCTCCTATCGCCGTTCAGCCCTGCCAATGGAAAAAACCTTCCCCAATCCGAGCATTCCTACCCATCTATCCGCCGTCCGATTCAGTCGACTCTCCTCCTCCCTTACCTCGTCCTCCTCGAGCACAACCGTTCTCTAAGTTTTTTTCATTATCGACGCATATCGTGCCTGCTGTTCACCTTCGTCAAGGACCTCGCGTTCCTGTTCCTGTTCCTGATCTATCTATCGTCCCATTGAAAGACGAAGGAATTGCAAAACTAAGCCGAGAGCTCCAGAGCAACGCGCGAGATCAGGGTATCAAAGCCGGAAAACACGAAAATCGGCTTTGGAACGTCCTCAATCGCTACGTGAACACTTGTCTACCAAAGACAAGCGGAACACCGAGTTTGAATGGGCTCACGCTGTTTTTCGCTCCTGCTGGTGGTTTACCCAAGGAGGTTGGTTGTTTGTCGTTTCTTTTTCTTCTGTTCAAGGGATTGAGTGTTGGTTTTTTTTTTTTGTGTGTGTGTGTGTAGATTTGGGAGCCTGTTCTTGCTCGTATTTTCTCGTCTTCTGCTGCTAGGTTGATTTCTGAGGTGTGGACTTGGGAGTCGGTTCAACATGGTGATTCGGGACTTGTCAATGCCGAGGCTCTTACAGGATTCTGTGACTACCTTTCTTTTTCAAATAGCGTTTTGGGACTAATTTTCTTTAGTTGATTGGTCCGACAATAGTCGCGATATCGTTAATTTCTTGCTCCATTTCTTGCCGTCGATACCTCTAAACGAAGCACTTCCTCTCCACCTACCACGTATCACCCAAGAAGAGACAAAACAGCGTATTTCACATGGGTTCCAGAAGCGTAAACTCATCCTCGTCGGACAATCCTTCAGCGGGGCGTGCTTGTAAGTAGTTCGGTAGACCTCTCCGAACCGAGTTCACTGGCTGTCTTGTTTTTCCTTGATCGTTTAGAGTCCTTGGGGCGTACCATTATCCCAACCTTGCTTCTGCTATGATTCTTGTGGACCCTGTTTTGATACGACCGGGATTGACGGAGGGCTTATCGCACGTTCGCAAGTGGAATTCACGGGCTATACAAAACCTCCTCGCACGTCAAGACACATGGGAATCAAAGTACGTTTTTCTTATCTCTCTTCAACGATGTGTTGACTTTCTTCCATCGAAAAAAAGGGAAGAAGCATATGTTGAATTGGCTTCATCCTCAATTTACGCCAATTGGGATCCTGAAATGTTGAGGGCGTTCGTCGAGTATGCGTTGTATGAAACGAGCACTATCACATCCACAGGTCATGCGAAACGGGTCGTCAAGACCAAATTGACATACTTTCAGGAAGCACTTGTTAATGCCGGAGGAGAGGCACCTCAGGAGGCTTTCATGTGTTTGAGTGACTTAGATGAGCGAATCAAGTTGCATTATGTATTTCCGGCGCGTCAAGGTGTTATGGAGTTTGGTCCTCCTGGTGCACAACAAGAAAGAGCATGGATGAGACCCAAGAATTCCTCCAATACAAGGATAAACGGGGCAGGGCATCTGGTATCTAGTTTATTTTTTTTTATTGATCTTGTCAGGACGAGTGGCTTGACATTCTTCTTTAGGTCCCGCAAGAACGTATTCAAGAATTTGGTTTGTCATTCCCAAAGACACTGAATTGGATGTTTATTATATACAGCTCGAGACGTTATTGAATTTCTGGAGAGGCATTATTCCTCGAACAAGAACATCCGCGCGTCCCTCTGATTTCTTTGCCTGTCAGTCGCTTGTACGTGGTTTCGTCTTTCTATCTCTTCTCGACCAGTCTCTAATCTTATTCAGAAAATTGCCCTTTTTCCGACCTCGTTGATCATGATATGCTGTGTGCGACAGAGGTGGGGTATGCGAGTTGTGAGGAGGTGATTGTTCAATCTGGACGGGGATTTGTGATGTGGATGGTTCAGGAGAGGTAGAGTGCATTCCTTCCTCTTCTTTCTCATGACCTGCTGTCGCGGTGCTGGAAAAAACTTTTTGCATACTGGTTTCTTCCACTCGGGTTCCGAGTCCTGTTGATTCACCAATAGTTTCCTCGTCCAAGTGATTTAAATCTTCCTGCTTTGCATCTACTTTGTTGTCCCCCTATGTGTTACTATTGAGTTGGACAGATAGATGGGCTTGTAGATTTATTTACGTCATTAGTGGGCTGGTTCTCGGATGGATGGGTATCTGGCTGTTTGAATGTTACTACGACAGCTGAGTGCTCTGAATTGAACCGAGAGTTTTGAGATTCACCTTGGGTCTCTGAAACTGTGATTTCCTGAGCTAGTGGTGGCGGTTCACGAGTGTGGATGCCAGATTGTGGTTCGAGAGCGTTATCTGAATCGCACGCTCTCGATCAGTGAAGAGTGGATAGACTATTTCTCTTAGAGATTACCGGGCTGAACGGTGGATGTGCTTGTTGGAGTCGCGCTTGTACCACGATTGATGAGGACAAATGATCCAGAAGTTGTTGGTGTTGTCTCCAACTCCTCGATTGGTGACACGACGGTGGCTTCTTGGGTTGCTGCCGGTGGACGGTCGGGGCGCGTCAAGAGATATCTAGTTCAAACGAACCTGGATGTATATAGCCTCGAACAGCAGAGATGCGTTGTAGTGGGAAGTATTGTCCTGAGGGAGCTGGTTCAGAGGTGCTCGGAGAGTATGGATATGCCCCTGGAAAGTCAAGACTAGAGGTTTTGAGTTGGGGGGACATAGAGGAAGGGAAGCTGACGTCATACAATAGCGGATCAGGGTATCCGATAACACGTGACCAATAGGTGCCAAACAAAAGGAAGAGGACGGGTGACTCTCTGCTTGTCTCCCATGGCTGACCCTCGCCACAATGCCCATCACTCCCTCACCTATCCTGTTCCCGGCTATCCGAGCCGTCCGATCTCCCGGCCCACTCTTCCGCTCCAGCCGATTGCTCTTTCTGTGTCCACCTCCACTGTTGCATCTGAGCTCGATCCCAACGAGCAGACTGCACGTCCAGGAAATGCTCACAACCACCGTCTCTTCCTCGACGGCCTTTCTCCCCCTGTCCCTCCTCCTCCTCCTGCTTCTGATCCTAATCCTGATCCTGCTGCAAAACCCGATCCCGGCGCTACACCCGTTGATGCCCGCCCGCCGGCCGTATCACTCTCCAGGCCCTTCTCGAGCGAGGAGGAGGAGAAGCTTGCCCATCTCGACAGCCTCAAGTTCTTCCTTGCCACCGCGCCCTCCCAGTGGTCCGGCGGTCGGCCCCAGCCCATGTCGGTCACTGTCGGGGGCAGCTCCGGGTGGAGTACGCCGCCGGATGGTCACACACATGCACTCCACCTCTCCCTCAACCGCTTCCTGCTGCCCTCACAGGAGTTTGTTACCTGTATCTTTTGGAATGGTCTCTACCACATCACTGGCACCGACATCGTCCGTGCGCTCGTCTTTCGCTTCGAGGTCAGTCTCTTCATCTCTCCCCCTACATCTTCCTCACCGAGGCCCAGGCATTTGGCCGTCCTGTCCAGAATATGAAAAAGTTCGAGGAGGGCGTCTTCAGCGACCTCCGCAACCTCAAGCCTGGCTATGATGCCTCGCTCGAGGAGCCCAAGGTATGCCCCTCTTGGTCTCTTGATTTTTTATTCTCAGCCATACACAGTCGCCCTTCCTTGATCTCCTCTTCAAGTACCAGTGCATCCGCACTCAGAAGAAACAAAAGGTTTTTTACTGGTACTCCGTCCCACACGACCGCCTTTTCCTTGATGCCCTTGATCGCGATCTCAAGCGCGAGAAAATTGGCCACCCTCCTACCACCCACGTCGTTGGCGAACCCGCCCTCTCCTTCACTTACGATCCAAAGCGTACTCTCTATGACCAGTATGCCAAAAAGAACAACGCCCCCGAGTCAGAGTCTGACCAGGATGCCGACCTCAGCGAAAGCGATACTGATTCCCTCGTCGGCGCAACCGGAATCGACAATCTTCGCATTGATCCGGAGGACAGCGAAATGAGCGATCCAGACCAATCTCGCTACAAATCATACGCCAACGATAATAACAACAGTAGCAACACCAATACCAACGTTACCTCCTTCTTTTCCAATCTCTTTGGCATCTTTGAAGGTTCCCCTACCTACAAGCAGAGGCGCAAAAAGGGTCATGCTCAAAGTTCTCTGAGCAGGAGTGTCAGTCGATCCTCCTCTGTCTCTTCCCCTCACATCCGCCCCGACGATTTTGTCGACAGAGGGAGATCAAGGAATATTGCTTCTAGCCACCACCACCCCAGTGCCTCTCTTTCCCGCGAACGTTCCCAACCGTATCCATCTCCTTACTCCCATATCCACCGACAGCATTCTCTCCCCCACCTACCTCCCACCGATGCACCCTTCCATTATGACGAAATTCCCCCCGATACTGCTCCTTTGTTCCATCAACAGGCCAGAGGTGATTCCATGCCTACTGATCGTTACATCAGGAAATCGCTCCCCGATATCAATCCCATCATCTCACATGGATTTACCGCTCAGCAACAGACTTTGCAACAATCAAATCCATTCTCCGTAGAGGATTCCTCAATTGGTTACGATACATTCCCTGCTGTTCCTTCTCATTCTTCCCCCGGTCTACATTACGATATCGACTATAAGCACCGTTCCCACACGTGTCCTATGATATCCTGCAACAAGCTGTTCAAGAGGACGGAGCATTTGAAAAGGCATCTCAGGACGCATACGCTTGAGAAGCCATTCTTATGTCCTGTCTGCCACAAACATTTCTCCAGACGTGATAATCTGAATCAGCACATCAAAATTCATGACAGGAGTGATGGTACAATTATAGGATTGTTGAAGGGCGATCCTGCTCAGGAGATGGGAGGTCTGGACGATCTTAATGCAATGGGTGCGGGTCCTGAGATGAATACTCTTGGCGGCTTGTCGGGTTTGAATCCTGCCACGATGGGCATGTGGAGGGAGGGAAGTGAAGATTCGGATTTGAGTGGTGCGGAGAGTGAAGGATTTGGCGATGATGGAATTGGATTCTTTGACCAGCAACAACAACATGCCATGGGTGTCAACGCTAGTAATACCGCGGCTACAGCGACAGCCGATCCCATGTTTATTGACGTGGGTGCGTCGAATGTGGGAGGCATGTCGGGAAGTTTGGGTGATATACAGATGGAGGATGAGATTCCAAGAGGGAGCGAGGAAGGAATGATGCAGCCTCACGCTCACGCTCTACAATACGCAACTGTCGCTCAGAATTTTGCACCGGATTCGGTATTATGGGCTCAACAGAGTCCGGCGTTTCCATCGCCTTCTCAACAACAGCACGTACGGCACACGAGTCGTTCGTCGATATCGGGATCTCCTGTTGGTATGATAGCGCGTCATCACCACTCGAGTTCGTCGTCTGCTTCCTCGTTGTCCGCGTTTGTTGGGAATGGGACGGGATCGGGAGATGAGTATGGGACGAGCATGTCGTTGCCTTTGTATGAGCGTCCTGGGATGTATGCTTCTGGAGGTATTGTTGCTGCCGAGACTGGTGCTGGTGCTGGTGCTGATGCTGGGTCGTCTACGAGGCGACCGAGGAGTATGACGCCGAGTTTGTTTGGGAGGGGTGTTGAGGAGTCTGGGATTAGGAGGCCTTTGAGTAGTGTATCGTCGTTGAATGAGGGTGGGGTGAATGGGAGTAGGAGTCGAGGTGAGAGTGGTGGTGGGAGTGAGAGGCCTTCGCCTGTGCCTATGATTAGTTCGATGAATATAGGTGGAGGACAGCGAGTCTATCATCATCATCATCAACAGCCACAGCATCATCCTTACGTGAATAATGGTTCGAGAGGAGAGTCGTCGACGCATTCGAGTCCGGCGGTGTATAATGTTTCGTTGGGGAATGTTCATTCCGCTGCTGGCGACTCTGTACAACAACCACCTCACCCGTCACAGCAGCAGCAGCAGCAACAACAACAACAACAACAACAAGATGGGATTCAAGGAGGAGGTGGAGGAGGATTGGGGAGACCGGAGTCGAGGACGGGGTTTAGTGATGAGCAGGAGATGTTTGGGATTTCGCAGCAGCATTCTATGACGACTTATCATCAACATTCCCACTCCCACCACCACTCTCACTCTCACCATCACCAACACCAGCAGCAGCAGCAGCAGCCGTTGACGGAATCGCCTGTACCCTATACCATCGAGTTACCTCAACACCAACACCAACACCAACAGCCACATTGGAATGCCCATCATCATCATCATCATAGGGATATGATGAACATGGTAGGTGTTTATGATTCATCGCAGCAGCAGTAGTAAAAAAGCCTCGTCGCCGCTCCGATGTTATTTTGTGCGGAATCTAGTTGTTTCTTTTTTTTTCTTTTCTTTTCTTCTCTCTACCTTCTCTGTGCTCTGATTGTGTGGATCAGGTTAGTGAAGTGGATCTAATTTTACGTAGGAACTTGGTTTGTGTAATAGATTCTATCTATTTATTTATTATAGGATTTGAGTATGAGGAGATGATAGTGTGGATGATTTAAAGAAAATTTTAAAAATAGAAAATAGAGTAGTGTGGAATGATTTGAAATCTCTTAACTCAAGATAAGGGGAAGGCATTCAGAAGGTCTCATGCCAGAAGTTGGCATGAGGGAAGTGAGCTTTGATATGTTTGAGGACCCTTCAGGCAGGCATGGCAAAGGTGACAGACATGGTTACTGTCTCCTTTCAGCATCCCAGAGTGGAGAATACCAACCAAACAACCATCACCAGTGAAGATGACCAAGCCTGAGTCACGGTTAGCAGAAAATGGACCAGACAAGCTGAGGAGAGTCAAGAGAGATGTCATAGTAATAAGCAGTCCTCTCATATTCTGAGATGAGATGTGGGGTGACAATGGCAGCACTTGAGGCACTGCTGGACAGGGAGAAGGCAGTCAAAAAGTATCGCTAGAGACTGATGAGGAAGGTGAGATAAGTAGTAATTCATGTTTGCTCCATCAGTTTTAGCATTGGAGCATAAATAAGCTCAAATCTAAACATGTGGTGCAGGTATTATAAACACAGAAAGAAGCTAAGCTAAATAACTCACAGCCTAGGAACCTGAGGTGTTTCTTCATTATGTCGATCGTCTGCGTGACAGACCTGGAAGCATCTACAATGGGGACGATGAGCGAGTGGCAGATGTGCAAATGAACAAGACACTCACCTGTGCCCGAAAGGCCAGCATCTGTCAGTTCTTCATCCGTAAACTCAAAATCTTCTGAAGATACTTGTCAGTGGAAAACAGGGGGGGAAACGCGGCAACACTCACTTGTCTCATTCGTCTTATGCATGATGGATACTGGGTGACTTCCTATAGGAATCTGGGAGTGTAGGCAAACCTCATTATATGATCTGAGGAGATCGACAACCCCTAGACATGACGTCACTTTGTCACATGCACATATCTTTGTTGCGTACAAACAGCCAGCGAGCATCGCATAGTGGTGAGATGCACCGGCTAACTCATCTAGTCAATTTCCGGTGCAAGCGATTATTATTCATGTTTAGAAACTAGGCCTTTATATTAGAGTAGAATGTAGTATGATGACAGAGGATAATAATGCGTTATCTAATGTGTTGTATTGCTACTAAGTGTATTCGATAAATTATCTGCTCCTTTCAAACTCGGGCCAACCGTGGAACTCACAGCTCTATAATTCGTGGCTAATCTTTTCATAATGTAATCTTTTGCCTAGTTCGCATGTCAGAAAGGAAATCTTTCAACGATCAGTCATGCCACACAAACCGAAATGGCTTCGTATTTTTTTGGAACCTCTGCACTCCATGTATGAGGTATGGCGTCGACGACAGTCTCGAAATCCTGTCAAGTAGTCACTGAGAATGATAACGCTCCCCACTCAAACCCTCAGAATGACGATTTCTATACTCACTACAGAGCAGAACTAATCCATTATACAATCAGCTGGCTGGTGATACTCATTCCGAGAAAACTCACATATGGAATGGAATATCGATCTGGAACAGTTTCAGTTCTGATGGATGATGGTGCTCGAACGCGATGGACAGCACTCCTGATCACATCGTTTGACCCTACACTGAGAATGAGTTATACTTTGCGAGAAACGTCAGAATGGAACACACACACAACGCATGAGAAAATCTCCAGCGTTAAGAAGCAGGGAACCAGGAACAGGATAGACTGGCTAAAAAAAGAGGGCGTTCATAGACGCGAAGATTATACGTCAAGAAACTCACGAAAAATTCACGGGATTTGGGATTTTGGACTTCCAGCCCACCGATGTCATCTTGCAAGAGAAGCTTATAGCAAATTAATATGCTAACTTTAATGCGAATGAGGCGTGGCTTACAGTGATTGAAATCTGAATGCGCATCGATCCGAGAGATTTCCTCATTGACAAGAGCACAGGCAGAAACACTGATAATCAATCGATAAGCTGGAAACAGGGCATTTTTAACCTCTTCTACGTGCCTGGGATAATGCAGCAGGCGCAGCTGGTTGTCCGGCTTGGTATGGACATTCGTGAAGTAATCTTCTGAGAGGCCGAGCCCGATGGCAAGGGCACGAAGAATATGCTTCTCTATTTCAAAACAATCCTGTACGGGTCGTGAGGTACATCAACACAACAAAACTGCCATGATTCGTAAAAAAAAATCATACCCAGAAAAATGTCAAACATGTTTCCCTAAATCCTGGTAAGATGTCCTCTGAAAACCAGATGTTTGGCATGACCTCATCGTCCTCTCTTCCAACTTCAAAGGATTCCTTAACATCCGCACTTTTTTTCGTGCTTCCAAAATATCTCCGTGGTCGTAAAGATGTTGAACTACTTTCTCCGCACCGATAGCCGAGTAACCTGACTGAGTTGTCAACAGGTGGCATTTATGAAGTGGTGGTATATACCTCTGTGATGCGTGCCGTTGGGCGGATGAGGTGCAAGCATCTTCTGCGCATGCGGCAAAGCAAAGAATCTCTTCGACTATTGAACTTCGACCATCAGAAAATCCAAAGCCAGAGATTATTGACGCACCATCTCAAACATTCTATCAATCCTCTGTTGACAAAGACCATCATTGACAAGGTATACGAAACCTATAGTTTTGAGCGACTCTATGAGAGCATTCGCAACAATTTGTTTGTTTGATCCATCCATGAATGGCTTAAAATCGACAACTTTCACAATGTCATGATCCTTCCCCATGTTTTGGCAGCCAGGTGGCATGAGGAGTCTCGAGCACTTGTTGCGGTGCCTTGTGCTGTGGTAAAACCGTCATGTCGTTAATTAATGACTTCATATGATGTTCGACATATACGAGTAATTACCTAATCATCACGGTGAAATCGGGATCTACTAGACCCACGGGTCCGTGTGATTATGTCAGGACAAGCTAAACTAGAAATGGTAAACGTCATTACATAATTCCAGAAAATTCAGTTATCAGAACCTCAGACATACACCGCGTAATTGCTGAATATACATATCAGAACCTCGGCCTAGTACCTGCAAAATCAGCTGCAACGCCAACTGCGATGTCAATTGTAGCACTAATTACAACATTTTATATTAGTCTAGTTATAGTAATATCTAGATAGCATGACCTGGAGGCCCCCATCGCATTACACTTCGTACTTCACTTCGTACTGTTGCTTAGAGCCTTGCTCTGGATCACTTAAGCTTGGTCCTTGACTACTTCAAAGTGACTGGGCTCTCGCTTGTACAAAATTCAATTTACCACGCGGTGTACATAGACAGTCTGCCCAAGGTTCTGATAATTGAATTGAATTTTTGTGCTTATGTAAGTATTTCTGCCATTTCTAGTTTAGTTTGTCCTGACATAATCACACGGACCCGTGGGCCTAGTGAATCCCGGTGAAATCGCCACGTACAAGTTTGGCTGAGCGACGAAACAGATGCAAGGTATTAGTCGATTGTGACCAATTGATACTGATTCTGCAATGATAGAAAAAGGTAAAACAATTTTATGGTATCTTTACAAACAACGATATAATTGACCAGAGTAGAGCATTAATCGGTGAACAGCCCCGATGGTAAAATGAATAGCCTTGTGAGGTTAACTTCATCTAAGAAAGTGTATGCTATTCTTCATCACTTCCAACAGCATCCTCAAACTCATATCCTTTCTCAACAGGATAAGAGTCATAGATGGTCCAGAGATCACTGATGAGTTCGACAATATCGTCAGTATCGATACCCATAGACATAATGCCGGCGGACCGACGCCTCCAAGAAGCATCTACAGAGGAGGCATATTCCTTGAACATATGGGCCAAACCAGCGCTCGTGGATAACCTTGAGAGCACATGCACATCACCATCTTGAGTTGCTTGGGCTATTGATGAGGCTACCGTAAGTGCTAAAAAAAGGCGAAGGACACACTACCTGGTGACATGGCCGTGCGCATGGGCTCCATCAGAGGATAGCTAGTGAAAGATATTCTGGGACCTGAGTTTTGAGAGCTTATTTCAGCTTTCAAGGCATATCTTACGTTTCTCCGATTGGGTTATCGATCAAGTTATTTTTCCAGCTCTCGTAATTTTGACGCTCCAGGGAACCAAACCCACGAATGACATCATGTGAAGAGTAGAGGCGTCTCTGCATGGTATGCGCGTTGAAGCATCAAAGCATACGATACTGAAATCATGGTTCACCTCAATTTGTCCCGAAGGGATCGTGAAATTTGCTATATTGTGGCAGAAATTTGTATCAACGTTGACCGGGAGCACTCCACCGATCTCGGCAAATGCAGGGAGATCTCCGCCTATTCCAATGTGGGATCCATAAGTATTTATACTTATACTATGCTGGGGTGTACAAGCTCTACATAGTCAATTTCTAGGTGATAGTTTACGAATAAACACGAGACGAACCGAAGGGCAGATGTCACAGTTTCCATGTGGGCTGCAATGATGCTCGATGAAAAATAAGGCGACTAGGAGATGTATATCCCAATCCTTCATTTAGAAGATCAAAAGATCATCCACACCTTTGGCATCGGAGATCCGGCCCAAGCCTTCCTTGGCCAAGCCTGAGGCATATTGATGGGTATGGATAGGTTCGTGTGCTCTTGTAAGCTCTGCAGATAAAAAGCCTCATTGAAAAGACGACGTATACGGTACACCTGATATGTTATTAGCCTTCTGAGTCTCTATATTGAACGATGTGGAAGCGCACATGATTGGCATCAAAAGGTGCTCTATCTAGTATGGGGAAGACGACTGCAGGCGTTTTCAAGAATTCATCTTCCAGATCAGCCCTGAGTGCATTGGAGAATCCACCGAAGGCTGAAACATCGGTCATGAGGTGAATACCCTACCATCCCATTAGGACCAATCATCAAGAATCAGATCTAAACACGAACCTGGATGCTATCGCTCTCTTCAAGAAATGCCCGAACAGATGAGTCCATCAAATCGTTGTCCTGAAAGATTCAGTGATGACAATGGCACCTATCAATAGATGAACAAACTTACTTCATTATACTGACGGAATTGATCTTGGCTCTGCTTCCAATCATCTGCCCCACCATTTATTGGCTGACTGACTCGATGAACACTGCGAGGTAGATAGTAAACATGACTGAAATCAGACCAGTACCGGACCTCTTCGAGACTTGTGAGTTGGAGATCAACTCGATCTTTCTGAATGTGATACGGGCTTTTGGTCACTTCATTCTGTCTTATCTCTTCCACTGGTTGATCCCTCGAGCACGCAAATCAGGAGTTGCAAGAGAAGTTCTGTTACGAACATACCACAGACCATGGTTGGGAGCTACATCGTCTATGATACCCGTTGCCGCATTGGATCGAGCCAAAGTACCAAAATTCTCTAACCAGAATAGGTTCAAGTGAAGTTGACCGACACGCATAATGTTTCCAACCTTTCCAATCAAACATCAGGACCCTCGGATAGAACATGACGCCCTTGAACAATCTCAACAACCAAAAAAGGCATAGATAAAGAGGCAACTGAAGAGTCTTACATTAGGATTCTGTCGTTCAGTGAGTGAGATCTGATCGTCGATTGAACCTTCATCTCCTGGTTGTTGGGAAGGATACGCCTCTTGAATATTCCAGAAATGCGTTCCAATGTAATTGGAGTAATTTCCCAGTTGAAAATAGAGAATTTCTCTCATCAGCGTCGTTGGTGGCCCTCAGCAAATCTAGTCACGTAGCACTGTCACATTCTGATGATACGAAACGACATCAACTGCAATATTTTTCTTTGGAAAATTATCGGTATAATTATGAGATTTTCTCCAGTAGTCCCGCATAAGGAACAGTTAATTTATACGTGCCGATGCTTCTATTCTAAATGCTTCCTTCTTTACCTCTACACTCAATGGGAAAAGGTATTATGTACCAAGACTTGGGGACATAGTAGTATTACGGTAAAATGGAAACTACCACTGACCATTTACAACACCACACGAAACCTATCTAGGGCTCTACGATCTTCAGAAGACAACGGTGCCCATGATCTATTCTGTTGTTGGATGATATCTTGTGGATCGGGTAAAATACGCTTCTTCGGTTCCTGTGGTGATGCCCGTGGTGATGAATTGAGAGGCGGCAGTGACATTCTCGGTTCTAGATAATGATTTTGTGAAGGTGGAATTGACGTTTGTACTTTCGAAATCGGAGAATAGGTCTGAGGACAATAGGCATGAGCCAATGGGGCGTCATCATAAATCTCGCTGTCATCAGAACCATATGAAGGCCGGTCAGGTTTTCCACACGAACTCTTGCTACTTATAAAAATGGCATCCGGCACACGGATGTTCCGGAGATAATCGTAGTACTCGATGACCGGCAACCGCAAGTAATCAGATTCCTATTGGAGTTATGGAGATATACCCAACTTCCCTGATATCCACTTACCGAAAAGTATGCGACAACATGCCATTTCCTGGTCTCACTGGTTCCTGGCAGGTGGACGGTCACGGAAAATGTTTGTTTCGTTAGCCCATTGGGCTTAGATGGCCTGTCTTTTCGCTTGATGGGCAAAGGGATGTCTACATTTGGGTCTGATGCCCGATAAGCTCTACAAAACGAAGATTGTCAGTGCCACTCCCAAAATCTGTGCTTGAATAGGTTGACTTGCCGTCGCGCAGCTTTAGCATCCCTTTCTTCTTGCGTCATCTCAATTTTTTCTTCATAAAATAAGTGGTCGCCACGCATCTTACTTTGAGACCTTTGTTTAATAGTCAGCACAACAGAAAAAGTAAACAGTTTTCGTGGAAGACGACCATCTACGACCATCGGTCCATCGCAAGAGACCACCATCATCTTGCGCTTCTTGCCAGACATAAACATGGCCACTTCGGAGCTGCTCCCGCTCACTTGCTAACAAGCGTCTTTTAATCAGTGGTAAGATGTTTCGCCTCACTGCTTCAAGAACGACATGGGCATCATGAGCATTTCTAATATCTTTGCCCTTATGAGCCATGAGATCATAAAAGATATGATACCTACGAAGAGCAGGGTGTGTTACACTGGATGGATTATACGAGGATGAAACGGCTGGCCCAGACGACATTTCGGACACAGGAGATACATGGAGATTTTGTAGACTTGATTTATATGGTGCCTTCTGAATGACATCAAGACTCACACGAATCCGGAGAGTTAGCGGAATTCCTCAACACCTAAAGTGACCTCATCAAGGATAAAAAAACAAGCATTGAGATTATTTAAGCGGAAGGAACAATTGAATTTTGACATCCAACGGTCCGGAATCGCCCTCGACCTGAGTTCCGATAACGCTTATTCAGCAATCAACTGGAAATTTGACCTGGGATTTTCTCACCCCATACTCTAATCAAATTCTTTCACATGATATTTGACATACTCAATTATTCCACAAAAAAGCTATAAAAATTTCTGGGTCATCGGAGGTTTGTTGAAGGTGTATGGTAATATCAAATTCACTCATGAAAATACACACAGCTATGTAGCACCATGGCTTAGATGCAACCACTTCAGTAATGAAATTGTAGTGACTCGAGAATTAATATAATCCAGTTTAAATATATCTTTGTCCTCATCCTGATCGCAATGTTGACAATCAACGAACTAATCAGCAACTACTTTGAGGATCACATTGACACGGTCGCCCCTTAATCCATGTTGCTAGGCAATAGCCCAAAAACGGAATCTGCCTTTGAGAGGATCATCTCCCCTTAGGGTATTTATATCAAAAGACCGGAAAACACTGTGCACTTTCATGTCCTCTAAATGCCGGTAGAGTAACTGTCTCGAGGCCCATTGCTGATGACATGCGTGTGGAGACGAATTCTAATAAAGACCCTCACATAAAAATAGTGACGGAATAAGAATAGATTTGACCGAAATACCCGACAAGCGTGCGCTCAAATGGATTCCGGTTCCAGAATTCAACCATTGAGTCATTATCTATCACAATGTAGGACCTCTCTTTTGATGTAAGGGG
>Ga0153951_1000120_pt1 | contig 27824 bp, 22 predicted proteins | sample TSNJ035MetaG_FD_102278 | JGI IMG/M metagenome (GOLD analysis project Ga0153951, IMG submission 102278) | Attine ant fungus gardens microbial communities from New Jersey, USA - TSNJ035 MetaG | ecosystem: Host-associated > Fungi > Mycelium > Unclassified | place: USA: New Jersey, Wharton State...
ATCCGCTGTCACTCCCGCTGCGTCGCCTACTTTCAGCCCTTTGTATCAGCAGATCAAAGGCTTGATTACGCAGAGCCTCGAAAGCGGTGAATGGAAGCCGGGCGAGATCATTCCCAGTGAAGTCGAACTGGCCGCGCGCTTCAAGGTGAGTCAGGGTACCGTGCGCAAAGCGATCGACGAACTGGCCGCCGACAACCTGCTGGTGCGCCGCCAGGGCAAAGGCACTTTTGTTGCAACGCACAACGAAGATCGCGCGCAGTTCCGCTTCCTGAGACTGCTCGCCGACGACGGCGCCGAGCATCCGCACGTGAGCCGCCTGCTCGAATGCCGGCGCCTGCGGGCATCGGCGGAGATCGCCCGGCAGCTCGATCTGAAGCCGGCCGACCCGGTCGTGCTGATCAAGCGTCTGCTGCAATTCGACGGCGAAGTCACCGTGCTCGACGAGATCTGGCTGCCGGGCGCCGTGTTCCGCGGGCTTACGCTCGAGCGGCTCTCGGAGTACAAAGGCCCCCTCTACGCGATGTTCGAGACGGAATTCGGCACGCGCATGATTCGCGCGACCGAGAAGATCCGCGCGGTGGCGGCCGAGCCTTCCGTGGCGGACCTGCTGCATGTGCCGGCGGGTTTTCCGTTGCTTTCTGTGGAGCGCGTGTCCTATACCTATGGGGACCGCCCCGTCGAAGTCCGGCGGGGTTGGTATGTCACAACCGGGTATTACTATCAGAACGATCTGAGCTGAATTGGGCTGGAACGAGGCGTGGCGTCCTACACGCGTGCCTCTCGGAAGGTGCCTTCATCGCGCTCGCGGCAATCAATCCGTAGGGGTTTTCGCTGCAGCGCGATATAAAAAGGCGCTAAAATCGCGGATTAGTGTGACTACATAGTAGGGGTCTAGCATGGCAGAAGCCGTAAAAAAACCGAGGCCGGAATTCCGGAACATCGGTATTGGGCAAATATTGACGTCGTACCGTCTCCCGCTAGCGGGGCGCGTGTCGATTTTGCATCGCGTGAGTGGTGCCTTGTTGTTTGTATTTCTTCCGTTCCTGCTGTACCTCTTCGATCAAAGCCTGACCTCGGAACTCAGTTTCGACGTTTTCAAGGGCTTCCTCTCCAACATCGTCGTCAAGCTGATCACGCTCGTTCTTGCGTGGGCTTTCCTGTTCCATTTCTGCGCCGGCGTTCGTCACCTCGTGATGGATACGAACCACAACGCGGTCTCGAAGGAAAAGGGCAAGTCGACCTCAGTCGTCGTGTTGGTCGTGTCGTCGCTGCTCACCATCGCATTCGCGGCCAAACTGTTCGGAGCATTCTAAAAAATGTCAGCCAATAACCGAATCGGTTCGAAGCGTCTCGTCGTCGGCGCGCATTACGGCCTGCGCGACTGGCTCGCCCAGCGCATCACCGCCTGCATCATGGCGATCTACACCGTGATCCTGCTCGCCTGGTTCTTCGGCGCGCACGACTTCTCGTACGACGGCTGGGCGTCGATCTTCGCGACGCAGTGGATGAAGCTCGCCACGTTCGTCACGCTTCTCGCGCTGTTCTACCACGCGTGGGTCGGTATCCGCGATATCTGGATGGACTACGTGAAGCCCGTTGGCGTGCGTCTGCTGCTTCAGGCGCTGACGATCGTCTGGTTGCTCGCATGTGCGGGCTACGCTGCGCAGATTCTCTGGAGAGTATAAAAGCATGGTTGCAATCAAGAATTCTCTGCCGCGTCGCAAGTTTGACGTGGTCATCGTCGGCGCGGGCGGCTCGGGGATGCGCGCGTCGCTGCAACTCGCGCGCGCCGGCCTGTCGGTTTGCGTGCTGTCCAAGGTGTTCCCGACGCGTTCGCACACGGTCGCGGCGCAAGGCGGCATCGGCGCTTCGCTCGGCAACATGAGCGAAGACAACTGGCACTACCACTTCTACGACACGATCAAGGGCTCCGACTGGCTCGGCGACCAGGACGCGATCGAGTTCATGTGCCGTGAAGCACCGAACGCCGTCTACGAACTCGAACACTTCGGCATGCCGTTCGACCGTAACGCCGACGGCACGATCTATCAGCGCCCGTTCGGCGGCCACACCGCGAACTACGGCGAAAAGCCGGTGCAACGCGCCTGCGCGGCGGCTGACCGTACCGGTCACGCGCTGCTGCACACGCTGTACCAGCAGAACGTCGCGGCCAAGACGCAGTTCTTCGTCGAATGGATGGCGCTGGACCTGATCCGCGACGCCGACGGCGACGTGCTCGGCGTGACCGCGCTGGAAATGGAAACCGGCGACGTCTACATCCTCGAAGGCAAGACCACGCTGTTCGCTACGGGCGGCGCGGGCCGCATCTTCGCGGCATCGACCAACGCGTTCATCAACACCGGTGACGGCCTCGGCATGGCGGCCCGTTCGGGCATCGCGCTGCAGGACATGGAATTCTGGCAATTCCACCCGACCGGCGTGGCCGGCGCGGGCGTGCTGATTACCGAAGGCGTGCGCGGCGAAGGCGGCATTCTGCGTAACTCGAACGGCGAGCGTTTCATGGAACGCTACGCGCCGACGCTGAAGGATCTGGCGCCGCGCGACTTCGTTTCGCGTTCGATGGACCAGGAAATCAAGGAAGGCCGCGGCGTGGGTCCGAACAAGGATCACGTGCTGCTCGACCTGTCGCACATCGGCGCCGAGACGATCATGAAGCGTCTGCCGTCGATCCGCGAAATCGCGCTGAAGTTCGCGAACGTCGACTGCATCAAAGAGCCGATCCCGGTTATCCCGACCATTCACTATCAGATGGGCGGTATTCCGACGAATATTCACGGCCAGGTCGTCGGTACGCCGAAGGGTCATGAAGAAATCGTCAACGGTTTCTACGCTGTGGGCGAATGCTCGTGCGTGTCGGTGCACGGCGCGAACCGTCTCGGCACGAACTCGCTGCTCGACCTCGTGGTGTTCGGCCGCGCGGCCGGCAACCATATCGTCAAGCACGTGAAGGAACTGAAGGAACACAAGCCGCTGCCGGCCGACGCCGCCGACTTCGCGCTGTCGCGTCTCGCGAAGCTCGATAGCTCGTCGTCGGGCGAGTACACGCAGTCGGTCGCGAACGACATTCGCGGCACGATGCAGAAGCATGCCGGCGTGTTCCGTACTTCGGCCCTGCTGGCCGAAGGCGTCGACGCGATCCGCGAAGTGGCGGCGCGCGTCGATAACATCCATCTGAAGGACAAGTCGAAGGTGTTCAACACGGCCCGTGTCGAAGCGCTTGAAGTGGCGAACCTGATCGAAGTGGCACGCGCCACGATGGTCTCCGCCGATGCGCGCAAGGAAAGCCGTGGCGCGCACGCGCACAACGACTTCGAACATCGCGACGACGAAAACTGGCTGCGCCATACGTTGTGGTTCAGCGAAGGCGATCGCCTCGACTACAAGCCGGTTCACATGCAGCCGCTGACCGTCGAATCGGTTCCGCCGAAAGCGCGTACCTTCTAAGGCACAAGTCAAAGGAATTCAGAAATGGCCAAGCGTACATTTGAAATTTACCGCTACGATCCGGACAAGGACGCCGCACCGCGCATGCAAACGTACGAGATCGACATCGACTCGCACGAACGCATGCTGCTCGACGCGCTCGTCAAGCTGAAGGCGCTCGACGAAACCCTGTCGTTCCGTCGCTCGTGCCGCGAAGGCGTGTGCGGTTCGGACGCAATGAACATCAACGGCAAGAACGGCCTCGCGTGCCTGACGAACCTGAACGACCTGCCGCAGAAGATCGTGCTGCGTCCGCTGCCGGGCCTGCCCGTCGTGCGTGACCTGATCTGCGACTTCACGCAGTTCTTCAACCAGTATCACTCGATCAAGCCGTACCTGATCAACGATACGCCGCCGCCGGAAAAGGAACGTCTGCAGTCGCCGGAAGAGCGCGACGAGCTCGACGGCCTCTACGAATGTATCCTGTGCGCCAGCTGCTCGACCTCGTGCCCGAGCTTCTGGTGGAACCCGGACAAGTTCGTCGGCCCGGCCGGTCTGCTGCAGGCCTACCGCTTCATCGCGGACAGCCGCGACCAGGCGACCGGCGAGCGCCTCGACAACCTGGAAGATCCGTACCGTCTGTTCCGTTGCCACACCATCATGAATTGCGTCGACGTTTGCCCGAAGGGCCTGAACCCGACCAAGGCGATTGGCAAGATCAAGGAATTGATGGTTCGCCGCACGGTCTGAGATGGACGCATCGCATCAGTCCGACCCTCTCCGCCGCGCGCGCCTTCGCTGGCGCGCGCGGCGGGGCCTGCTGGAAAACGATCTTTTCATGGAGCGTTTTTTCAGCCGATATGAGCATGACCTCAGCGATGCCGACGTGGGCGCTCTCACGCGCCTGCTCGAGCTGAGCGACAACGACCTGATGGACTTGCTACTCGCGCGCAAGGAACCAGAAGGCGATCTTGCCGACCCGGACGTGGTTCGGGTTCTGGAGTTACTGCGCAACGCTTGAGTGCCGCCAGTCCGTTGATCCAGGCGTGCAATTATCGAAACCCCGTATCCATACTTCGATTGAGGATGTGCTATGACCCCGTCAGATGTTAAAGCCACGCTATCGTTCAGCGACAATTCGCCGAGCGTCGAAATGCCGATCTACAAGGGTACGATTGGCCCGGATGTTATCGACATTCGCAAGCTGTACGGACAGACCGGCAAATTCACGTACGATCCGGGCTTCATGTCGACGGCGTCGTGCAATTCGGCGATTACCTACATCGATGGCGACAAGGGCGAACTGCTCTACCGCGGCTACGCGATCGACAACCTCGCGCAGAACGCCGACTTCCTCGAAACCTGCTACCTGCTGCTGAACGGCGAACTGCCGAACGCCGCCCAGAAGACCGAGTTCGTCGACACCGTCACGAAGCACACGATGGTGCACGAGCAGATGCAGTTCTTCTTCCGCGGCTTCCGCCGCGACGCGCACCCGATGGCGATTCTGGTCGCCGCGGTCGGCGCGCTGTCCGCGTTCTATCACGACTCGCTCGACATCAACAATCCGCGTCACCGTGAAGTCTCGGCAATCCGCATGATCGCGAAGCTGCCGACGCTCGTCGCGATGGCGTACAAGTACAGCATCGGCCAGCCGTTCGTTTATCCGAAGAACGACCTGTCGTACAGCGCGAACTTCATGCGCATGATGTTCTCGAACCCGTGCGAGGAGTACGTGGTCAATGACGTACTCGTGCGCGCGCTCGACCGTATCCTGATCCTGCACGCGGACCACGAGCAGAACGCCTCGACCTCGACCGTGCGTCTCGCCGGTTCGTCGGGCGCCAATCCGTTCGCCTGTATCGCAGCCGGTATCGCGTGTCTGTGGGGCCCGGCGCACGGTGGTGCGAACGAAGCCGCGCTGAACATGCTCGAAGAAATCGGCTCGGTCGACAACATTCCCGAGTTCATCAAGCAGGTCAAGGACAAGAACTCGGGCGTGAAGCTGATGGGCTTCGGTCACCGCGTCTACAAGAACTACGACCCGCGCGCGAAGCTGATGCGCGAAACCTGCCACGAAGTGCTCGAAGAACTGGGTCTGCACGACGATCCGCTGTTCAAGCTCGCCATGGCACTCGAAAAGATCGCGCTCGAAGACGAATACTTCGTGTCGCGCAAGCTGTACCCGAACGTCGACTTCTACTCGGGCATCGTGCAGCGCGCGCTGGGCATCCCGACCTCGATGTTCACGTGCATCTTCGCGATGGCGCGTACGGTCGGCTGGATTGCGCAGTGGAACGAAATGATCGCCGATCCGGAGCAGAAGATCGGCCGTCCGCGCCAGCTCTTCATCGGCGAGACGCTGCGTGAAGCGAAGCCGCTAGCACAGCGCTAAACCGGCGCCGATGCGCGTGTCAATGCATTAGCGCTCCGTCGGCCCTTGAGGCCGGCGGGGCGCGGAAGTGTCGCGCCAACCTGCAGGTCCTGTGCCACCGGAAACATCTATAAACACATTCCGCAAAAAACCGCACAAAAAAATCGAAACTCCTCTGTGATAAGTTCGTCTCACGCGCACGGACACTCTACAATCGGAAGCGACCGGGCAAGATGGCGGCACGCCTTGGGCATCATCCGGAAGTGACACTGAACGCAGCAGCGAATCCACAGGAGCGACCTTGATACAGCAGCCAGAAGCCCTCGGCGGGCTGACCCACTCGGGCGGCGTCGATCACCGCGAACCCGAGCAGGACGGCATCTTCATTCCGACGGAAAACCTCAACGTCGCGAGCGCCACGCAGCACGTGCTGAAGTCGGGCGACACCTTCATCGTCAACGATCCCCTCGGCGACATCACGGGCCACGAAGACGGCCTGTTCGTCAACGACACCCGCATGCTGTCGCAACTGCGCCTGACTTTCGGTGGCCGCGCGCCGTCGCTGCTGTCGGGCAGCGTGAGCAGCGACAACACCTCGTTCACCGCGCATCTGACCAACCGTCCGCTGCCGCCGCTTGGCGGCAACAGCACGCCCGAGGGCGTGATCCACGTCGAGCGCGTGCGCGTGCTGTCGGGCACCGTGCTCAACGAAGCGATCGAACTCACGAACTACGGCACGAGCGACGCGGTCGTGCCGCTGTCCATTTCGTTTTCGAGCGACTTCCGCGATATGTTCGAAGTGCGCGGTCTCAAGCGCGACAAGCAGGGGCGTATCGAACCGGCGCGCATCGAAAACCAGGAGGTGCTGCTCGGCTACCTCGGCCTCGACGACGTCGCGCGCAACGTGCAGATCGCGTTCTCGCCGCAGCCCGACAAGCTGTTCGCCGACCGCGCCGACTACACGATCAAGCTGCCCGCGCAGGCGTGCGTGTCGATCTATCTGTCGGTCGCGGTGCACCTCGTGCCGATGACGAACAAGCCCGGCGCCGACATCGCGCAGTCCGTGCATGCGGTAAGCGAGGCGCATCTGTCGCAGGTCGATGCGGAGCGCCCGCGCGTCGGCCGCACGGCGGTGCGCGCGGCGCTCGTCGACGCGCACCTCGTGATGCGCGAACGCCGCCGCGCGAGTGCGCGCGTGCGCTCGGGCAACCCGTTGTTCAATGCGTGGATCGACCGCTCGTTCGCCGACCTGAGCCTGCTGACCACCGATCTCGCGACCGGTCCGTATCCGTATGCGGGCATTCCGTGGTTTTCGACCCCGTTCGGCCGCGACGCCGTTATCACGTCGCTGCAGACGCTGTGGCTGCAACCGCACCTCGCCGCGGGCGTGCTGCGCTTTCTCGCCGATCATCAGGCGCGCGAGAACTCGCCGTTTCGCGATGCCGCGCCCGGCAAGATCATGCACGAGATGCGCAAGGGCGAAATGGCCGCGGCCGGCGAAGTGCCGTTCGCGCTGTACTACGGCGGCGTCGACACCACGCCGCTCTTCATCGTGCTGGCCGGCGCCTATGCCGAGCGCACCGGCGACCTCGCGCTGATCGACGAACTGTGGCCGGCGCTCGAACGCGCGGCGCAGTGGGTCGCGGGCGTGTGCGACAAGAACCGCCATGGGCTGCTCGACTATCAGCGCGAATCGGACGGCGGGCTCGCCAATCAGGGCTGGAAAGACAGCCACGATTCAGTGTTCCATGCCGACGGCCGTTTCCCCGATGGCCCGATCGCGCTGGTCGAAGTGCAGGCCTATGCGAGCGCCGCGTTCGACACTATGGCCCGTTTCGCGAAGCTGCGCGATCTGCACGAGGAGGCCGGGCAATATGCCGGGCGCGCGCAGAAAATCCGCCGCTGCGTGGAAGAAAAGTACTGGATGGACGAGGCCGGCTTCTACGGCATCGCGCTCGACGGTCACGGCGAACTGTGCCGCGTGATGGCGTCGAATGCGGGACACCTGCTGGCGTTCGGGCTGCCTTCGCGCGAGCGCGGCGAAGCGGTCGTGCGCGCGCTCGACTCGGCGCTGTTCCATACCGGCTGGGGCGTACGCACGCTCGCCGCGAGCCAGGCGCGCTTCAATCCGATGGCGTATCACAACGGCTCGGTTTGGCCGCACGACAACGCGCTCTGCGCGCGCGGGCTGTCGCGCTACGGCGGCAAGGCGTCGGCGGTGCGGTTGCTGCAGGCGCTGTTCGAGGCCGCGGTCAATTTCGACATGCGTCTGCCCGAGCTGTTTTGCGGCTTTCCGCGCCGGCGTGGCGAGCCGCCGACCGCGTATCCGGTCGCGTGTCTGCCGCAGGCGTGGGCGGCCGGTTCGCCGTTCATGATGCTCGAGGCCTGTCTTGGCATCACGATCGACGCCGAGCGGCGTGAGGTGCTGATCGAACAGCCGATGCTGCCCGAGGGTATCGACTGGCTCGAAGTCGGCGATCTGCGGGTGGGCGATGCGTCGGTGTCGATCACGTTCCGCCGGATCGGCGAGAAGGTGGTGGCGTCGGCGGAGCAGGGCGATGTGCGGGTGGTGGCGCTGCTTTAACGCCGTGCCGCCGTTGTTGCGCGCCGTTGTTCCGTTGTCGCTCTGCCGTTACGTTGCTGTGTCGCTGCGTCATGCGCCGAGGCGGGCGTCCCGCTGTCAGCCGGATGTGACGCGTCGGGACGTGGGCCGGGGCGGGCATGCGCGATGCTACCCGATAGCCCATTCACTCACATTCCGGGAGGGCGGGTGCATCCGGCACGACGACTTGGAATAGTGCTGCTGTGGGCGGCGGCGTTGGGCTCGAGCGCGGCCTGGGCGAGCGACATCCAGTGCGCGACGACGCAGCAAGCCGCTGAGCGCGTCATATGCGATCACGCGATCCTGAACAACGAATACGACGATATCTTCGCGCAGCAACAGGCGCTGCTGCGTGACGGAAGACTCGTGGCCGCGCAACTGGTGCAATGGCGGCAAGCGCGCAACGCATGTGTCGACGTTCACTGTGTCGATGGCGTATTCGCTCAGTGGAAGACGATGGCAAGGTCTCTCGAAGCCGTTGCGCAGGCGGCGGCGCCGATAGAGATGGCTTCGGATACGGCAGCGGCTCCGGTCGGGCCGAATCCGGAGGCGCCTCCTGCGCCGGCGTCGCAATCCGAAACGTCGTCGCCAGCCTCGCCGACCTCGGAGGCGTCGCTGGTGCATCAGGGCAGCGACGCGGGCATCGCGCTTCCGCAACCGGTCGAGGCGTCGGATGCCACCGCGCCCGCGGTTGCGGTTGCGTCCGCGGCTTCCGCCGCGAGCGACGCTCGCCGTACGACCGGCATGAGCGCTGGCCTCCTGCTGGTTCTGCTGGTTCTGCTGGTCGCGGTGGGGGCCGGCGTGCTGTTTGCACGCAGGACAAGGCGCGGCGGATGAGGCGAGGGCGGGCGCGTGCAGGTCGATCTATCCCCGTTGAAGCTGCCCCACCCGGTGGTAACATTTGTTGTCATCCTTACCTCCGGCGCCGCCCGGCCTCGCTATGCCTGACAGCTTCGATCAGCTTGCTGCCCTGATCCGGGCGCGCTTCTCCGACCTGAGCCCGCAGTTCCAGCTAGGGGCTGCTTTTCTGCTCGATCATCCCGACGAGGTCGCGGTGTCGTCGATGCGCAAAGTCGCCGAGCGCGCGCAGGTGCAGCCGGCATCGCTCGTGCGGTTGTCGCAGCAACTCGGCTTTCCCGGCTGGAACGAATTGCGCAACCTGTTCGTCGCGCGCGTGCGCACGCGGCCCGAGCCGTTGACGAGCCGCGCGCGTTCGCTCGTCAAATCCAAAGATGCGCTCGCGAACGATCTGCTCGCCGCTCAACAGCACAATCTCGCAGCGACCGCCGCGCATAACGGCCGCGCGATCGTCGAGGCCGCGCGGCTGTTGCGGCGCGCGCCGCATGTGCAGGTGGCGGGCTTCCGCTCGTGTTACCCGGTCGCGTTCGGGCTCGTGTACGGCTACCGGCTGTTCCGTCCGTCGGTGTCGTTGCTGAACGGCGAGGCCGGCACGCTCGACATGCAGTTGCGCGCGATCAGGCGCGACAGTGCGACCGTCGTCGTCAGCTTCGCGCCGTATTCGGTCGAGTCCGCGCGTGTTGCCGAAGCCGTGCTCGAAAAAGGCGGCAAGCTGATCGCGATCACCGACAGCGCCGTGTCGCCGATCGCGCTGAATGCCGACAAGGTGCTGATCTTCTCGCACGAGAGCCCGTCGTTCTTTCCGTCGCTGGTGGCCGCCACCGCGCTTGCCGAAGCGCTCGTCGCGCATCTGCTCGCGCTCGAAGGCGCGGGCGCGGTCGAACAGCTCGCGCTTGCCGAGCAGTCGTTGCATGCGAAGGGCGCCTACGTGTCGTGAGCGGGTTTGTCGCGCCGGCAACGTTCGTCGTGCGTTCCCGCGAAATCGACGCGGACGGATCAAATGGCACCGTTATGATTCATCCGGTTCTATTTTGTATTTTATGACAACGTATGTTGTTTGACCACATAGAAAGACGCAATGCAAACGCCGCGATAACAGCGCAATAAAAAAGCCCCGCTTGCGAACGCCACAAGCAGGGCTTTTGTTTCTTACGGCGGCATCAACTGGGCTTCAGCCGCTTTGACTACCACAGCGAAGCCGCGCAAGTGCGCGGCTACAACGACGCACTTAATGACCGCGATACGTCGAGAAGAGCTGTTGCTGCACCGACGACGGCGTGCCCGCGTCCGACGAACTGGCCTTCACGCCGCCGACGTCCTGCGCGCCTTGCGCCGCGGCAACCACGCCTGTCGAGCCTTGCGGCATGGCCTTCGGATATTCGGCGTCGCTCTGATACAGGAGACCGGCTTTTTGCGCCGCCACCAGTTCGGCGCGCACCTGAGCGCGCGTGACCGGAGCGTTTGACTGCTGTGCGAACGACACGGCCGGAACGATAAGAGCCGATGCAACGACGACTGCGGAAAGAAGCGATTTCATGATGATCTCCGGTTTCGATTGTTGAGTGGATCGGTTTGAATGGTGTTGCCCGATCGGTTGAAGCGAGTCTATTTCTTACCGAGTCCGTAAAAAAGACGATTTCCGAGGAAAGATTGTTACTGCTATTGATATAGTCCAAAAAGCGCTTTTCTTGACCTCGGGCATCGGAGTCCGGTCCGATCGCCAGCGCGCCGTCACGACGGCGGCACACGGAAGCGCCTATGATGAAAGCCGGTCCACGCCCGCGCCCTACAGCCGCGCGGCAGCAGCGACCGATGCCGGCGCGCGGACACATCCGGGCGGGACCGCCGCGCGGCAGGCATCGTTTTCGGTCGCACGGCACGCGGCAGGGCACCACAGGAGAGCGGTGATGAAGCGCAAGGCATCGGCAATCTGGCAAGGCGATCTGCAGCACGGCAAAGGCTCGATTTCTACCGACAGCGGCGTCCTCAAGGACACCCAGTACTCGTTTTCGACGCGCTTCGCGGACGGCATCGGCACGAACCCCGAAGAACTGATTGCGGCGGCGCATGCGGGGTGCTTCTCGATGGCGTTGTCGGCGGAACTGGGCAAGGCCGGCATCACGCCCGAGCGGATCGGCACCACGGCCACCGTCACGCTCGACAAGGACGGCGGCGGCTTTGCGATCAGCGCCGTGCATCTCGACGTGACGGTGAAGATTCCGGGCGGCGACAAGGCCGCGTTCGACAAGGCGACGGCCGACGCGAAGGCGGGTTGCCCGGTGTCGAAGGTGCTCAACGCGACGATCACGATGGATGCGAAGCTCGAAACCTGAGGCTGGGGGTTCATCCGCGCGGCAGCAAAGATAAACGGAAATAAACGGAAGCCGGCGATGGTGCGAGACCGTCGCCGGCTTTTTTGCGCGTTGCGCGGGGGCGGACATGGCTCGCCGTTGCCGTCGATCGTCTGCCTCGTGCGGCGGAAGGCCGTGAGCGGGAAGGCCGGGCTTACATCGGATGTTGCGCCGTCGACGTGGCAGACTGGCCTTTCCCCGCATTCGGCATTGCAGCAATCCGCAGCGCGTTTTTGCGTGCTTCGCGCAGGCAGTTTGAAAAATGCCGTACCACGATCGTTTTCAATGACCGGCTTATCGTAAAAATTTTGTCGTTTTAAAGAAAGACTGCATGAAAGTTTCAAGGGTTTATCAGTGAGTCTGTAATTCACAAGCCGTTTTGATTTGCATCAAACAGGAATAAACCCTATGCGGCATTGCGTCACGTTTCTAATATGACAAATCCGGGCCGCATTTTCTACCGGACGGGGAAGCCCCGTGCAAGTAAGTGTTGCGCTTGTGCGGTAGCGCACAAAGCAGTTGCTGGCATGGGATTCGGGAATTTCCCCTGTTGGATGGGAACTAAACCCAGCGGCTTCGAATTCAGCCGTAATGAAAGCGGTATCAATAAAAAATCGCTTGCCGCGTTTAAATTCAATTGTTAATCTCTCTCAAGTTTTAGAGCGCTCCTTCAGCAGTCAAAGTCGCAGTCAGGATCGATAACGCGGCGCATTGGCCTGGCGCAATGACTTAATAACGCTCAACATGGGGATTCAATATGCTGACCGCGACCATTGACGCATTGCAGACACCGTCCGCCGCCTCGTTCAACGCAGGCGACGTGGTCACGCTGAAGGAAGGGGGCCCGCGCATGACCGTGACCTACGTGGGGCCGGTCGCGCTCAATCCCGGCAACTGGCTGATCTGCGAATGGTTCGACGAACACGGCGAACTGCGCCACGAGATGTTCGAGCCGGACAGGGTGCGGGCCGAGCCCCGTTCGATTCCGGCCGGCTCCGTGCAATGGAATCGCATGGGGCGCGCCGCGTGAGTCCGGTTGCGCGTGCAACGTGCGCCCGCTGCGCGAAGCACGCAATCATCGAAGCACATTCATCGAATCGCATCGTTCGACCCACACCTCGCGGCGAGTCACCGCTCCGGCCGGTTGCGCGCGGCCGTGCGCCGTTGCACGCGCGCCATCAGCGCCGATGAAAACGCCCGCATGCTCAGAAGCTTGCGCGTCTTGACGACGTCGCCCGCCAGCGTCTCCGGCGGGTTCGGCTGCAATGCCCAATAGAGCGCGAGCAGCCAGCCGAGCACGGTCCAGCCGAGGCAGGCATTGAAGAGCGCGAGCGTCAGCACGTCGCGGCGCTTGCGCCGGTCCGCGAGAATTGCCGGCAGAAAGTACAGCGCCAGCGCCGCCACCGCAGCGATGGCCTGCACGGCCACGTTACCGCTCATAAATATCTCCCGATGCGTGATGCATGCAGCGATTGTCGCGCGAACGGCGTACTTGCGCAGCGCCGCCGCACGAGTGCGCATCAAGGCATGTCGAGGGGTTCAGCCCGGCGCGCATCGGGACTATCATGATCGTTTCGACTGACCCGCCCCCACGGACGCCATCATGACCCCCGACGATACCCAGCAGGTGCAACGCCTCGACCCGGACACACTACGCGAATTCGTCGAGCGCAAATGGAACGACGAGATCGTCCCCGCGCTGACGGACTACATCGCGGTGCCAGCCAAGAGCCCGGCCTTCGATCCCGACTGGGCGAGGCACGGCTATCTCGAACGCGTGATTACGGACGCGGCGCAATGGGCCGAGCAGCAGCCGGTGCGCGGTCTGACGCTTGAGGTGATGCGCTTGCCGGGGCGCACGCCGGTGATCTTCTTCGAAACGGCCGCGACGCGCTCGGGCAGCGACGAAACCATCGTGCTGTACGGCCACCTCGACAAGCAGCCCGAATTCGACGGCTGGCGCAACGACCTCGGTCCGTGGACGCCGAAGTTCGAGGACGGCAAGCTCTACGGCCGCGGCGGCGCCGACGACGGCTATGCGATCTACGCGAGCCTCACGGCACTCGCCGCGCTCGACGCGCAGGGCGTCGAGCGTCCGCGCTGCGTGGGTCTGATCGAAACCTGCGAGGAGTCGGGCAGCTACGATCTGCTGCCGTACGTCGACGCGCTGCGCGAGCGGCTCGGCAATGTCGGCCTCGTCGTGTGCCTCGACTCGGGCGCGGGCAATTACGACCAGTTGTGGCTTACCACGTCGCTGCGCGGCCTCGTCGGCGGCGATCTCGAAGTGCAGGTGCTCGACGAGGGCATTCATTCGGGCGTCTATGGCGGCATCGTGCCGTCGAGCTTCCGCATCATGCGTCAGCTGTTCGACCGGCTGGAAGACTCGGCGAACGGCACGCTGCTGCCCAGGGGCTTCCATTGCCCGATCCCGGCGGACCGCCTGCGCGAAGCGGAAGCGACCGCGCGCATTCTCGGCGACGACGTCTGGAAGAAGATGCCGTGGGCCTGCGGGCAGGATGGCCGCCAGGTGCTGCCCACCACCAGCGATCCGCAGGAGGCGCTGCTCAATTCGACGTGGCGGCCGTCGCTGTCGGTGACGGGCGCGGCCGGCTTGCCCGCACTCGCGGATGCCGGCAATGTGCTGCGTCCGCGTACGGCGTTCAAGCTGTCGCTGCGTCTGCCGCCGCTCGTCGAGGCGGAGAAGGCCGTCGCCGAACTGAAGGCGCTGCTCGAACTCGATCCACCGTACAACGCCAAGGTCACGTTCAAGCCCGACGCGGGCTCGGCGAACGGCTGGAGCGCGCCCGATGTCGCGCCGTGGCTTGCCACCGCGCTCAACGACGCCTCGCGCACGCATTTTGACGCGGATGCGGCCTATATGGGGCTGGGCGGCACGATTCCGCTCATGAACGTGTTGCAGGAGGGCTTCCCGAAATCGCAGTTCATGGTGTGCGGTGTGCTCGGGCCGAAGTCGAACGCGCATGGGCCGAACGAGTTCCTGCACGTGCCGTACGGCAAGAAGCTTACGGCCGCGGTGGCCGAGGTGATTGCCGCGGCGCCCTGAGTGCGGGAGGAAGAGGCGGAGGGTTTGGTGCCCGTCGCTTTACGCATGGCATCGGCGTGATCTCGCGGCGTCTCGTTGCAGCGGGAAGCAGCAGGTTTAGCGCTTGTCGCTTCGCGCATGGCGCCAGTGCGATCCCATGCCGTCTCGCCACCGCCGGAAGAAGCGGCGCGCTCTGCGGCCGCCGCTTTGGGGATGGTGTAGGTCTGATCCCGCGCCATCTCGCGCTGTTTCGCATAGCTTGCGCGCCATATCGGCGTGAGCAGGAAAGTGTCGGTCCGCAAACCGGCGCACCTGCAACCAGCGCAGAAGCGTGACGCTCAGGCGATCAGCCTGAGCTTGCGCCGGTCGAGCAGCCAGCGCTCGAATTCGGCGGCGGGCATCGGCTTGCCGTACAGGAAGCCCTGCACGTAATCGACGCTGAGCCCCTTCATGAATGCCTCTTCGGCCTCGGTTTCGATGCCTTCGGCCACCACCTGGAAGTCGAGCTCCTGGGCAACCGCGACCATCGAGCGCACGAGTGCCTGCGCCTTCGTATCCGCATGGATCGAGCGCACGAAGCTGCGGTCGAGCTTGATGACGTCGAGCGGAATGCGGCCCAGTTGCGACAGCGACGAATAGCCGGTGCCGAAATCGTCGAGATGCACTTGCGCGCCGAGCTGGCGGAACTGCTTGATCAGTTCGATGGCGGCCGCTTCGTTTTCGATCAGGCAGCTTTCGGTGAGTTCGAGGTCGAGCAGGCAAGGGTCGAGGTTCGCGTGATGCAGAGCCTCGGCGAAGTGCCGGACCACGGCGGTATCGGTCAACTGGCGCGCCGATACGTTGATCGCGATGCGCAGATCGTAGCCGGCCGCGTTCCAGCGAGCCGCCTGTTTCGCGGCGGTTTCCATGACCCAGCGGCCGAGCACGCCGATCAGTCCGGATTCCTCAGCATAGCGGATGAATTCCACCGGCATGATCTGCCCGCGCTCGGGCGAATTCCAGCGCACGAGCGCTTCCGCGCCCTGCACGGCGCCGCTCGCGAGTGCCAGCTTCGGCTGATAGTGCAGCGCGAACTGGCCTTCTTCGAGACCACGGCGCAGGTTCGTGTCGAGCCACATGAATTCGGCGACGCGCCGGTTCATGTCCGGCGAGAACACGCGGTGCGTGCGCTTGCCTTCGTCTTTCGCGACGTACATCGCGGTGTCGGCCGAGCGGATCAGCGAGTCGAGACTGTCGCCGTGCTCCGGCGAGCGCGCGATGCCGATCGAGCAGCCCGTGTAGACCTCCACGAGCCCGATCGCGAACGGCATGCGCATGCGGTCGAGAATGCGCTGCGCGGTGTGTTCGAGTTCGTGCGCGGTGCCTTTGGCCGCGAGCACGATGAATTCGTCGCCGCCGAGCCGCGCGAGCGAGTCGCCCGGATTCAGGCAATTGCGGATCGCATCGGAAACGTCGCAGATCAGCCGGTCGCCGAATACGTGGCCGTAGTGATCGTTGACCTTCTTGAAGTTGTCGAGATCGAGAAACAGCACACCGACCGCTTCGCCCGGCGCGGCCTGCTCGATGGCGATCTGGATCTTCTCCTGGATCGCGTTGCGATTCGCGAGGCCGGTGAGCGGGTCGGTGGTGGCCTGCTCGATGAGCCGTTCCTGGGCGAGCCGCTGTTCGGTGACGTCGGTGCCCGAGCAGATCAGGAATTGATCCTCGATGCCGGTGCCGCTGCGCACGAACTTGTTGCGAAACAGGAAGAGCCGTTCGCCATGCACGGTTTTGATGCGCCGCTCGATCTCGTACGATTCGCCGCGATTGAAAAACGCGGCGAGGTTCCGGCTCGAGGCCGTATCGTTCCCGGACGGCATGAACAGCGTCCACACGCTGCGGCCGATGATGTCTTCTTCGCGGATGCCGGTCAGGTCTTCGGCGAGCCGGTTGAAACGTTGTATCCGGCCATGCCGGTCGACGATGACCACGACCGAATTGACTTCGGAGACCACCTGTTCCGCAAACGCAAGACCGTGCAGCAGCGCGTGGGCGACGGCTTCGGTGTCGTGGTGGGCCGAGGCGGTGCCGCTCCACGTGTGATGGTCGCGCCGCTTGCCGACCAGGTGCAGACGCAGCGGCGCACCGGCCAGTTGCACTTCGACGACGACGTGCGAGGTCGCGCCGGTCAGGCCGCGGATGGATGAGGCTTGTTCAGGCGTGAGGGGAATCGCGACGCCGGCGGGTGTGCCGCCGCGCACCGGCATCAGTTCGAGCACGTCGCGGCCGGCCGACAGATGCCAGCGCGGGCTGCTCGTGCCGAACTGCTGGTGAAGCACCTGGTCGTGTTGCGCGTCGCTCATGAAGTCCCCGGGCAGTGTGCCGGCAGTCCCTGTCAGCGCGGGTGTCGGCAGACAGTCTTCCTCATACTAAAGTGAAACTGCTTCATTGTATCGAAGCGTTTGAATTCAGGCGCATAAAACGCGTATAAAACGTTAACGGCCAGTGCGGACAAAAACTTCAGGATGGCGCCGCGCCAAGCCGTGTTTTCAGCAACGCCTTCACAACTTCCGTGCAAGCAGGGCACGCGCCCGTTCCCGTTCGACGGGATGCGCATCGAGCGCGGCGTCGAAGCAGAACTTGCCGGCCACGAGCGTGGCCGCAACCACGCCGTCGCGATACAGCACGCGGTTTCCCGCGACCGCCGGCACGCGCTCGCCCACCAGCAGCGTGCCCGCGAGATTCAGCGGGTCCGTGCCGGCAACACAGACAAAAGCTCCGTCGTTCGCATGCCGCCGCACTTCGCGCAGCAGCGGAATCGCCTCGGGCAAGGCGAACTGCTCGCCGGCGAGTCCATTGACAAAACGTCCGCCGCGGATCACGCCGCGCGCTTCGAGCCGCTGGAACACGCGCAGCAGATCGCGCCACGGCGGCAGCCATTCTGCTTCGCGTTCGAGCACGCGCCAGAATACGACGCCATAGCGACGCAACAGTGTCATCGCGACATGTTCGAGCACCTCGGGCGGCAACGGGCGACGACGTTGGGGTAGGTTTTCCGCCGCTTTGACGCCGCTGCCGGTTGCGTGGGCCGCCTCGCTGGCTGCGGCGGTATCGGCGGCTGGGCGGCGGCTCACGAGCGCCCAGCGCCCCGCGTCGTCCATGCCGCCGATCAGCGCGCCCGATCGCGCGCGCCGGCCGCTCGAAAACGCGTTGCGCTTCGTGACCGGCTTGAGCAACGCGCGCAGGCCCGCGAAGCTGTCGGAGTTGACGAGTCCCGCGGCGACCAGTTCGCCGAGCGCGCCTTCGAGCTCCATCCGCAGCACGCGAATTTCCGCGAGCAGTTCGTCGAAGAACATCGCGCCGTGCTGCGCGAGCGCGTCGTACACGCTTTGCGCGAGCGCCGACACGTCCACCTGCCGAGCGGGATCGAGCAGCGCGCGCCAGGTGCGGACCTCGGCGCGCGGCAACAGCACGATCGGCGTGCTGCGGATCGGACCGGCGGTGCCGCGCGCGCGTTCGGTCAGGCGTGTCCAGACGAGCTTGCCGGAGCGGCATAGTTCGTCGAGCGAACTATTGGCATAGGCGCGCACGCGCGCCGGCAGAATGTCTTCTTCCCAGGCGGCCGCCGCGGCCTGGAAACCTTCGAGCTGATCGAGCGCGGCCGCGAGCGCGTCGCGGCCTTCGGCGCGCGTGTCCGGCATCAGATGCTGCCACTCGAACAGGAAGCGCATGAAGTCGTGCCGCTCGACCGGCTCGATTTCGCGCCGCAGACGCCGCACCGTGTAGCGATGAATGCGCGCGAGCAGATGCCGCTCGCACCATTCCTCGACGCAGCCTTGCGGCGTGAAGCGGCCGCGCAGCAGATAGCCTTCGGCTTCGAGCCGCACGAGCGCCTGCTCGACCTGGTGCGCGGGCAGGCCGAGCGGCTGTGCGATTGCCTCGACCGTGAGCGGGCCGAAGCCGGTCAGACGCGCGCGCAGCACGTCGACGAGCGCGTCGTCGGCGTTCCAGCTACCGGTGTAGCCCTTCGGCGCGCTCAGTTGCGGCGCGTAGTGCTCGCGCGGAATACCGGGGTAAAGCGCGGCGAAGCAGGTGAGGCGTTCGGCGGGCAGCCACAGCGCGTCGCGGGTGGCCGTGCCGGCGTCTGCGTTTGCGTTTGCGTTTGGGCGAGCGGCGAGTGGCATGCGCGTGGCGCGTCCGGCTTGCGCGAGCGATGCGAGCAACGCCGGCCATTCTTCATACGCTTGCGCCTCGGCTTCGGTGATGCAGGCGAGACCCGTCAACGCTTCGTGCATTTCGTCGGCGTTGCGCGCCTGCGGCCAGGCTTCGTCGCGCACGCTGTCGATCGCGGCGGCGTCGAGCGCGCCGAGGTCGTCGGCGCTCGACGGATCGCTCCAGCGGCGGTTTTGCACCGCCAGAGTGCGGCGTTCCTCGATCGGCGCGTCGTCGAGATAGGCGTACGGCTTCGCGGTCAGGATTTCGGCGGCAAGCGGCGAGGGCGCCGGCAGATCGCGCGCGACGAGCCGCATCTCGCCGTGCTCGATGCGGCGCAGCAGCGCGAGCCAGCGTTCGCTGTCCATCGCGTCGTGCAGGCAGTCGTCGATAGTTTGGTCGACGAGCGGGTGACGCGGCACTTCGCGCTCGCCGACGATGTTTTCGAGACACGCGGCCTGCTCGGGAAACACGCTCGCGAGCAGATCCTCGCTGCGCATCCGTTGCAGTTGCGGCGCGGTCTTGCGGCCGCCCGTGTAGCGTGGCAGACCGAGCGAGGTCGTCGCGTTCCAGCGCCAGCGCACGCCGAAAAGCGGCGCGTCGAGCAGCGCCTGGATCAGCAGATGCTCGGCGCTGTTCGAATGCAGATAGCGCCATACGTCGTCGAGCACGAACGAATGGCTACCGGTCAGCGACAGCACGATCGCGTCCTCGGTCGCGGCCGCCTGCAACTCGAAATTGAAGCTGCGGCAGAAGCGCTTGCGCAGCGCGAGCCCCCACGCGCGGTTCACGCGGCTGCCGAACGGCGAGTGGATCACGAGCTGCGTGCCGCCCGATTCGTCGAAGAAGCGCTCCATCACGAGCGTGTTCTGCGTCGGCAGCACGCCGAGCGCGGCGCGGGCGCGCGCGAGGTAGTCGACGATCTGGCGCGCGGCGGGCTCGTCGAGCGCGAGATGGTCGATGAGCCAGGCGACGGCGTGGTCGATGCGCGGCGAGCCGGCTGGCGTGGAGGTCGTGAGGGTTGCGCTCGCGGGCGGGTTCGTCGCGGTTGCGGTTGCAACCGGATTTGCAACCGCGTTTGCGCATTTATCGTCACCAGGTGCTGGCGATGCGACTGCGTGGGTCGCAACGGGTTGCGCCTGCTGTTCAATCGCGGCTGTTGCCTTGGCTTTGCGCCGGGTTTTCGCAGCCGCTTTTGCCGGTGCAGCTATTGTCGCGCCGGTCGCGGCTTCCGCTTCGATCTCCGCTTCGGTCTTTGCGCTGACTTCTGCCTTAACTTCGACTCCCGCCGACTTCGCCACCCCCAGCGTCCCCGGCTCGCGCTCCGTAAGCAGCCGCTCGATCTGCTCGCGCAAGCGCGCGACCGCGAACGACAGTTCATCGCTGCGCCCCGGCGCCTCGCCGAGCCAAAACGGAATGTTCGGCGGCTGCCCGTGCGCGTCCTCGACACGCACGCGGCCGCTCTCGATGCGCAGAATCCGGTACGACGCATTGCCGAGTTGGAACACGTCGCCGGCCAGGCTCTCGACCGCGAAGTCCTCGTTGACGGTGCCGATGTTGATTGCCTGCGGTTCGAGCACGACCGCGTAGTCGGCGTTCTCGGGAATCGTGCCGCCCGAGGTGACGGCGACGAGCTTGCCGCCGCGCCGGCCGCGCAGCGTGCCGCTGACCGCGTCGCGATGTACATAGGCGGCGCGCGGCCCCTGGCGGCTCGTGTAGCCGTCGACGAGCATGCGCAGCACCGCGTCGTATTGCTCGCGCTCCAGTTCGGCATACGGCGCGGCGCGGCGGATCATCTCGAACAGTGCGTCCTCGCTCCACTCGGTGCTCGAGACTTCCGCGACGATCTGCTGCGCGAGCACGTCGAGCGGCGCGCGCGGAATCCTTAGCGCGTCGAGTTCGCCGCGCCGCACGCAATCGAGCAGCGCCGCGCATTCGAGCAGATCGTCGCGCGACGCCGGAAAGAGCCGCCCCTTCGGCATGCCGCCGACGTGATGGCCCGAGCGTCCGACGCGCTGCAGAAACGGCGCGATCGCGCGCGGCGAACCCATCTGGCAGACCAGATCGACGTCGCCGATATCGATGCCGAGTTCGAGCGACGCAGTCGCGATCAGCACGCGCAATTCGCCGCGCTTAAGGCGCTGTTCGGCATTGAAACGATGTTCTTTTGCGAGGCTGCCGTGGTGCGCGGCAACCGCCTCCTTGCCGAGCCGTTCCGTGAGATGCCGTGCGGCACGTTCGGCCATGCGGCGCGTGTTGACGAACACCAGGGTCGTGCGATGCAGCGCGACGAGTTCGGCGAGGCGATCGTAGACGCGCTCCCACACTTCGTTCGGCATCACCGCTTCGAGCGGCACGGGCGGGATGTCGAGCGCGAGGTCGCGCGCGCGAACATGGCCGACGTCGACGATCGCGCAATCCACGGGCGAGCCGTGTTCGATACCGGTTCCGCCGACCAGAAAACGCGCCACCGCATCGACCGGCTTTTGCGTCGCGGAAAGACCGATGCGCGGCAAGCGCCGCTCGCACAGCGCGTCGAGCCGTTCGAGACTGAGCGCGAGATGGCTGCCGCGCTTGCTGCCCGCGAGCGCATGAATTTCATCGACGATCACCGTGCGCGCCGTCGCCAGCATGCGCCGCCCCGAATCGGAGCCGAGCAGCACGTAGAGCGATTCGGGCGTGGTGACGAGAATGTGCGGCGCGCGTTTTTTCAGTGCGTTGCGTTCCTGTTGCGTGGTGTCGCCGGTGCGCACGGCCGTGCGGATCTCGAGCGGCGGCAGGCCGAGCGCGTCGAGTTCGGCGGCGATGCCCGCGAGCGGCATCTGCAGATTCAGGCGGATGTCGTTCGAGAGCGCCTTGAGCGGCGAGACGTAAACCACGAGCGTTTCGTCGGGCAGCGTGCCGCCGTTCGCGAGTCCTTGCTGGACCAGTTCGTCGAGTGCCGAGAGGAACGCGGTGAGCGTCTTGCCGGAGCCGGTCGGCGCGGCGACCAGCGTCGAGCGACCGCTGCGGATCGACGGCCAGGCGGCGGCCTGGGCGTCGGTGGGCGCGGCAAACGTCTTCAGGAACCAGCCGGCGACGGCCGGATGAAAACCGTCCAGCGCGCCGTCCAGCGCGCGCTGCGCCGGCGCGGGTTTCACCGCGGGCCGCGCCGGGCTCGCGCGCGAGCGGGATTGCCTCGCGTGCGGAGTCGCGTCGAGCGCGGCAGAAGTCCTGGTCGAAGAAGTCATGCTCGTCTAGATGAGGGCGGCGCGCGGCATATCCAGTGGCGATGCGATGCGAGGCGGGCGGCCCGGATTTTGTCGCGGCGCGTCATATCGAATCGTTCGGCGTCGGAGTCAGTCTCGCAGTTTTTTGCGACTTTTGCGCGGCACGCCGGGATTTGCGTGGCCTGACCTTGCGCCCAGGCATCCGCCGATTACTTCGCGGCGTCCTCGCTATAAGCCGCCACGGCGTCCATCGTGCGGGCCGAGTACACGAGCGTCGCGCCCGCGTTGACCGCCATCGCGACGCCGAGCGCTTCAGCTATTTCCTCGCGCGTCGCGCCGTGTTTCAGCGCCTCGGCCGTGTGCACGGTGATACAGCCGTCGCAACGCAGGCTGACCGCGACCGCGAGCGCAATCAGTTCGCGCGTCTTCGCGCCGAGCGTGTCGGTCTTCTGGCCGGCGCCCGACATCGCCTGATAGGCCTTCACGGTGTCCGGCGCGAGCTTCGACATCTCGCCGATACGGCCGAACAGTTCCTTGCGGTAATCGATCCAGTTCAACATGGCAGTGCTCCTTGGTCTGTGGCGCACCGGCGGATGCCGGCGTCGTGGGAGAAAGTATTGCGCGCCGCCGCGATATCCCGAATACTCGGTTCGCTCAACTTTTAGCGCGGGCGTCTCATGGACACACTCAGCCGGCTGATCGACCTCGCCCGTCCGCAAGCGAGCCTCGACTTGCGCTGCATGCTCTCGGGCGCATTCGATATCGATCACGCGCCGATGGAAGCGGGCATCGCGCCGTTTCACCTCGTGCTCGGCGGCGCGTGCGCGATCGACACCGCGGGCGGCGCCGTCGAATTGCAGGCCGGCGACTTCGTGCTGTTTCCGCGCGGCGCGGCGCATCGCGTGCGCGACCTGGGGCGTTCGGCCGGCGCCGCGCCGTTGGCGCTCGGGCATGACGGCATGCTGCCGGTGCGGCGCAACGACCGCGCCGCGGCGGCTCGCGAATCCGGCGACGCCGCCTTGCCCGATGAGCCCGACGTCGATCTGCTGTGCGGTCGCTTCGTCTACGCGCCGGGTTCGTCGGTGCTGCTGCTCGACGCGCTGCCCGATCCGTTGCACGTATCGCTCGGTGGCGCGCGGACGCTCGGCACATTGCAAACGGTGATCGCGCTGATGCGCGGCGAGGCGGAGCGCCGTCAACCCGGTGCGTTCGCGATCGTCACCGCGCTGAGCCACGCGCTCTTCGCGATGGCGTTGCGCGTATACAGCGAGCATGCGGCGCAGAGCACCGGCGTGCTCGCACTGCTGACCGACGCGCGGCTTGGCGCGTCGGTGCAGGCGATGCTCGATGCGCCCGAGCGTGCCTGGACGATCGCCGAACTCGGCGAGCGCGCGGCGATGTCGCGCGCGACCTACGCGCGTCGTTTCAACGAGCGCGCGGGCGTGACCGTGATGGACTTTCTCACGCGGATTCGCATGACGATCGCGAGCGATCTGCTGTTGCGCACGCGCCGCAGCGCGGCGGAGATCGGCGAGGCGGTCGGCTATCAATCGGAAGCGGCATTCGGCAAGGCGTTCGCACAAAGCGTCGGCATGACGCCCGGACGCTACCGGCGCCGCGCGCAAGCGGACGATGCTTCGGAAACCTGATGAGATGCCGCTGGGCGTCAGGGCGTGCCGCGGTGCCGATGGCCGGGTTCGCCGCGAACCTCGCGGCGGCGCTGGCGTGCAACGCTAGCCGGATTGTCCGGATTTGCCGAACGCACGCCGTTCGAGCGAGGACATGAGCCATGCGACCAGCAATGCGCAGACGGTGCCGAGCGTCACTTCGGCGAGCCGCAGAAACGCTTTGTCCCACACGGGCCCGATGCCGGGCACGAGCAGCATGATCGTCGCGGTGACGCCGCCCAGCCGCGCCGCGCTGCCCACGTTGACGACCCAGCAGATCATGATCGCGACGGCCACCGTTGCCGCATAGACCGCGAAATGACCGCCGCCCGCGAGCGTGCCGAGGAGACCGCACACGCCGCCGACCATTGCGCCGATGAACTGGTCGCGCGAGAGCTTGCGCGTGTCGATATAACTGTGCTGGCTGACCGCGATCGCGGTGATCGCGGCCCAGAACGCCTGTTCCGTATGCAGCGCGCGGCCGATCGCGAACGCGAGACTCGCGCCCGCCACCGCCTGCACGGCCATGAAGCCGCCTTCGATGAGCCGGTCGCCGAGCGGCAGCGTCTTGAGGAAAGCGAACAGGGCGTCGGCGGTGGACGTACGCGCGGATTGCCGTGAATCGTCGGAGGGAGTCATCGAATGAAGGCGCCTTGCCGCAGCATGGAGGTGCCGTATTCTAGCGACTCCGCTTCGGGGCGCTCAAGCTTGAGTTTGTGCGCGGGCTCGTGCGAAGGCGGCGGGCAGGGTCGTGGCGAGGTCGAGGTTCCGATGAGCCGCATATGGAGCGTTGGACCGGTGCGGCTCGCAGCCGGAGTGCCTGGTTTGGTGTACCGAGGTGGCTGGCGTGCGGTCCGCCATCAACGAGCAGTGATCCTTATCAAATCCCTGAGCGAGGTGGGTCGATGTGCCGACGATCGGGCAACGATCGCTCCTTCGACGTTCGACATTACCGATGCGCGAAATACGCAAGATGCCCGATATCAACGCGGCTTCGATTTCGCTCCGCAATGTGCGAATAGCCCGCATCGCGTGACCTCGCGCGGCAGAACGCCTCGCCGGATATGGGCACGTGTTTTGCTCCCAACGCTTTAGCAAAGGGGGCCGCCATGCAAATGCATAACGAGCAAACGCCGATCGCGCGAACGACGAAGCACAAGGGGTTGCATGAGCGAGAGCGATGGTCTGCAAGCGCCGCCGCTTCGATGTATCAGCATGGTGTGTCAACAGGGAGAAAATGCATGACATTCCGGTATTCCCTACAAGTGTTGACGATGGCGCTGGCCGTGGCGGGCATCGGCGTCGCATCGACCGGCACCATCCATGCGCAGGCAAGCGAGGCCCCGACCGGCGCCGCGCCGGTTGGCGGCACGACACTTTCTCCCGCCGATCAGCAGTTCGTGCTCGAAGCTTCGATGTCCGATGCGACCGAAATCGCCACAAGCGAAGTCGCGCTGAAAAATTCGCACGATCCGCAGGTCAGGAAGTTCGCAGGGCAAATGATCGTCGACCACACGAAGCTCTCGCAGGGCATGGCGGCGCTCGTCGCGAAGAAGGGCTTCAAGTTGGCGCCGTCGGCGGATTCGGCGCTGGTCGGCAAGCTGCAAACGCTAAAGGGCACTGCGTTCGATCAGGCTTACGTCGAGCAGATCGGCGTGGAGGCGCATCAGCGCGCGGTCGATCTGTTCCAGCAGCAACGCGCGAGCGGCACCGATGCGCAACTGAAGGCCGCGGCCGCGCATGCGCTGCCGACCATCCGGCATCACCTCGACATGGCGCGTCAGCTCGCCGGCAAGATGAAGGTCTCGTCATGAACGCGACCCTGCCGCGGCCTGCTTATGAGGATTCCTTTATGCAGATCATTTTCCCCGATGAGCAACCCGTTTTCGACGGGGCGAATCTGACGGTTTGCTTCATCGCGCGCGTGCATGGCGAGCCGGTCGTGTGCGCGATTACCGCCGAGGCGCTCGAAGATCATTTCGGTGCCGATTCGGCGCTCGAACCGGCCTTGATGGAGGCGTTCGACAGGGGGCGCCAGCGCATCCGTTCGGTCTGCGCGGAAGCGCTCGACCAGAACGATGGAGAAGGCGTAGTGTTGCATAGCGGACTGTTCCGAGTCGAAGGCCTGGAGCCGGATCGCGGCGCTGCGGCATAGCGCGCTCGCGTGCCGCAGCGCCGCGCTTTCTCGATGCGCCATGCAAAGGCGCGGACAGGGGCCGTGAACGCCTTTCATCGATAAGGAGGCGATATGTCACTCATCGTTGCAGCACGCTTTACGACTTTTCCCACCGCGGAAAACGCCGCGCAAAAGCTCTTCAATACCGGGTTCGTCGAAGAAGACGTGACGCTGTTTTTCGTCAATCCGCGCGGCCAGCACGCGCATCATCCGATCGGCGGCAATATGGGCACCGACCCCGGCGCGCGCGACGCGCCCAAAGGCACGGGAATGGGCGTGACGATCGGCGCGGTGATGGGCGCAGTCGTCGGCGTCGCGATCTTCGCGGCGTTTTCGGCCCCGCTGCTCGTTTCGCTGATCGCGGCCGGGGTCGGCGCTTATGCCGGGTCGCTGGCGGGCGCGATGTCGCGCACGCGCGAGCACGCAAAAACGGGGTACAGGGTGCCGTATCACGAAGAGTTGCGCGATTCCGGCGTGCTGGTCGCCGTGCACGTGTCGCAGGACAATCAGCTCGAAGCCGCGCGCGTGTTGCGAGAGGCAGGGGGCATGGCGATCGAAAAGGCGACCGGGCGCTGGCAGCAGGGACGCTGGGCCGATTTCGATCCTTCGAAAACGCCGGAGCCGTTCAATGAGTTTGTGGAGAAGCGGGCGTAGGTTGGGGCGGCGGTATGAATAGAACGGCTCGATGGATTCGGGCCGTTTTTTTGTGCAGCTGAGTGGTAGCTATCGCACGAATTAACTTATTGCCATCTCGTTAATAAATAAAAATGATGATCTTGGTGGGTGCATGAGATTTGATGATGTTTTCTTGATTTTAATTGTTGGAGTGTCTGATATTTATTGCCGAATTTTTATTTAATTGTATTTTTAAATGTCAATCGGATAATTCCTATTTGTATTTTTATTTTCTGATTCGTGTGCAATTAACTTTTATTAAAAGAATAAAATTGATGTATGCGGTATTTTGAGGCGGTTAAAAAAACACGCTTCCTAAAGATGAACAGGAATACTTTTCGGCTCGTCTATAGCCGGCTTCGGGATATGCCCGTTGCAGTTGCAGAAACGGCCATTGGCCACGGCAATGTATGTCAAGGGGAAACTCTTCCGTCCGTCTCAAATCGACGCATGACTCTTTTCGCGATGCGTCACGCAGTTTTTGCCGTGCTCGTGCTGTCCGGATTTACGCCCGAGTTTTCGAATGCGCAGATCGTGCCCTCGGGTGCGCATGCGCCAACGGTCATCCAGACGCAGAACGGTTTGCCGCAAGTCAATATCAACAAGCCGGGTGGCGCGGGGGTTTCGGTCAACACGTATTCGCAATTCGACGTGCAAAAGCCGGGCGTGATTCTGAATAACTCGCCGACCATCGTTCAGACGCAGCAGGCGGGGCAGATCAATGGCAATCCGGATCTGTCGCCGGGACAATCGGCGCGGATCATTCTGAATCAGGTCAATAGCAATTCACCGAGTCAATTGCGTGGTTATCTCGAAGTCGCCGGCAATAAAGCGGAAGTGGTGGTGGCGAACGGCTCGGGCATCGTCGTCGATGGCGGCGGCTTCATCAATACGACGCGCGGCATTCTGACGACCGGCACGCCACGGCTCGACGCCAGCGGCAATCTGACCGGCTTCGACGTGGCGGGCGGCAACATCACCGTGCAGGGTGCGGGGCTCAATACGCGCAACATCGATCAGGTCGATCTGATTGCGCGCGCGGTGCAGGCGAATGCCGCGATTTACGCCAATACGCTCAATGTCGTGACCGGCGCGAACCAGGTCGATCACGACACGCTGGCGGCCACGCCGATCGCGGCTAACGGCGCATCGCAAGGCGTCTCGATCGACGTGAGCCAGCTTGGCGGCATGTACGCGAACCGGATCGTGCTCGTCGGCAATGAGAAGGGAGTCG
>Ga0153951_1000121_pt1 | contig 27630 bp, 36 predicted proteins | sample TSNJ035MetaG_FD_102278 | JGI IMG/M metagenome (GOLD analysis project Ga0153951, IMG submission 102278) | Attine ant fungus gardens microbial communities from New Jersey, USA - TSNJ035 MetaG | ecosystem: Host-associated > Fungi > Mycelium > Unclassified | place: USA: New Jersey, Wharton State...
GTCCGGAATCTGGAAGGCGGCGAGACTCAGGATGTTAATACATCCGCTCCAAGCCCTTGGTGAGACCAACTATCTTCCATCTGCTGGCCTTGTCTGTGCTGAGTCGTCTCGAAGCGATCCATTTCTGGATGAGATAACACCTCGAACATCAAGTTGGTTTTCGGCCAAAAATAGAAAAATAGAGAATAAGGCTAGGTGGTAGGCAGCCGTGGCCTTCCAGATACAGCTGAAGACTCAAAATTATCTCTGTGGCAGGGCATTCAATGATGACATGAAACGCGTGGCAGATATTCCGTTGGGCTCTAGCATATCACCTATCTCTTCAAACATTATATCTCAAATTTCAACCCTTGCACCAGTACTCGCTTCATACCTTACTGAGGTATACCAGCAGTGCATGACTTCTGGAGCGAACCGCTATCTCTATCGTGAGTTCCCACCCAGCAGAACGGACATGATCGCAAAGATCAGAACACTCAAACTCCAGGCGAAGATATATCAACCACCTTTCTACTCAAATGAGGCTGATATATCAGAAAGATCAAGGGAGTTCGCCGGCTTAGTTTATCATCTAAAAGGAGGTAAAGATACAGCTTTCCTCGAGGAATTCACGCCTGTCTCGGAATCTGCACAATCCTCTTACAATTATCCCCGGTTTGAGTTACATTCTGGGTGGGAGTTTGCATCCTTCCCACCTAGCAGAAAAGTGACACGACAGTGGCTCAAGTACGAGATGGTATTTCGAAAAACGCCACGTTCCCAGGTGCGGATCCACTTGCTCACCTAGAGATCAATTTCCAACCGTCCTTTCCGATCAGATTGAGGGACCAACCCAGTTCAGACACTCTCCGCTTGCGCGTGCAGTCAAGATGTCCAGAGAGCAGCAGAACATGACTATAATGTGTTTAGAGGTCGTAGGTATGGTCATTTTTACTGTATCTTTATCCATCCCAAAGTTTGATGTTATGAAGCACCTGCTTTCGGGAAAACTGTACCCGACCCGGAATTTGATTCTATTTGCATCGCAATATACGGACTTCAAGCCGTTGGGACAGTGGATATACATACCGGCATCGTTGCTATCCAAAACGTGCAACTCAATCCCAAGCGTATTCGGGATTTTCCCCTAGATTTTGTCGACACGGAGCTCGATCTCCTTAACAGGATTTCTGATATTGTTGCCGAGTTTGACCCTGACATTCTCACAGGATGGGATGTACAGCGTACATCCTGGGGTTACTTGAATTCTCGGGCAAAACAGTATGGTGCGTTGGTATTGGTATATTGGTCGGTTTGCTAGTTAAACGGTAATCCTCAGAATTTGATCTACAGGACTTTTTGTCTAGAGCTCCAGCACAGAAGACAGGAGATGATCGATGGGGATCACAGACTACCACCCGCCTAAAAGTTGCTGGCAGGCACATCTTGAATGTCTGGCGCATCATGAGATCGGAGCAGGTTCTGACTTCTTATACCCTCTCCAGAGTTGCATATCATATCCTGCAGCAGAGGTTCGACCCCAGTTTGCCTGGGTCCTCGGGGGCTAATCAAACATTATAGGGTACCCTCCTATTCCACGGCAACATTGTCAAAGTGGTATGACAGTTCTGTGCCAAATCATATGGTAACTCTGCTACGTTATATGATAACGCGTGTCAGTGCTACTCTCCAAATTCTGGAAGAAAGTGAAGTTGTTACAAAAACCGCGTACGACAGTCAACCGGTCTAAATGATGCCTCTTTGAGTACTGATTCTGCCTTCCTTTCGTCAGAGAATTTGCTCGCATTTTTGGAGTTGATTTTTACTCTGTCATCAGCCGTGGATCCCAATATAAAGTGGAATCATTTATGTTCCGCATTGCCAAGCCTGAAAACTTTGTTTTGATATCTCCGAGTAAAAACGATGTATGTCTACCGCTGTGTCTTCTGAAAAGCTTACCCTTCTCTTTCCACTGCCATAGGTGGGCAAACAGAACGCGGCAGAATGTATGCCACTGATTATGGAGCCCATGTCTGCATTTTATTCCAGTCCTCTCGTAGTCTTGGATTTTCGGTCTCTATATCCCTCAGTGATGATTGCCTACAACTATTGCTACTCAACCTGTCTTGGTCGGGTTGCTGCTTTTCAAGGGCAGTTTAGGCTAGGGGTGACTAGTCTGGATATAGCTCCCGGTTTGCTAGAGACCTTGAAAGAGCTCATTACTGGTGAGCATCACATGTAAATTCAAATAAGCAATCTTATGCACCGTTACATCAGTCGCACCAAATGGCATCATGTATACGAAACCACAAGTGCGCAAAGGACTTCTTGGCCGCATGCTCGTTGAATTATTGGATACAAGAGTGATGGTAAAACAAGCGATGAAGGCTGTTAAGTCGGACAGAGCATGTCTGATGGCAACTTGACTACGGTCGGCACTGACATGAAATGTTGGTAGGCTCTGTCTCGCGTCCTTAATGCACGACAACTGGCTCTGAAGTATATTGCCAATGTCACGTACGGATATACGAGCGCGACTTATTCAGGCCGTATGCCAGCTGTCGAGATTGCAGATAGTATTGTGCAGACTGGTAGAGAAATTTTGGAACAAGTGGGCAGCCAATTCCTCTGGAAGCATACACTGACAGGCGGGCCTCCAGGCTATTGATATTATCAACAATAATGAGAAGTGGGGTTCCAAGGTCCGACTCCAGCGGTTCGACGGAACAGCGCTGATTGTGATGTTAGGTCGTATACGGTGATACAGATAGCCTTTTTATGTGAGTCATAAATCATAAGCCCTTGACATCGAAGACTCATCCTCTATAAGCTATCTCCCTGGAAAAACGAAGGAACAAGCATTTCGAATTGGTAACGAGATCGCAGATACGATTACTTTACGAAACCCTGCACCCATAAAACTCAAGTTTGAAAAAGTAGGTGGCTGTTATCGAACCCGTGTATAGAAATTTCATACTCAGTTGATCTGAGGTATATCATCCCTGCGTATTGTTGGCCAAGAAACGTTATGTCGGATTCAAATATGAAAGTCCTGATGAAGAGGAGCCCATTTTCGATGCAAAGGGTATCGAGACCGTCAGAAGGGACGGTGTCCTTGCCCAACGGAAGCTCGTTGAAAATTGCTTGAAGTCGGTGAGATCTACTGGATCGTTGATACGGGGTCTAACGGAGCAAAGAATTCTGTTTCGCACGCAGGATTTGAGTCAGGTGAAAGATTACTGCTGTAAATCTTGGCACAAAATACTCGAGAACAGAGTCTCGGTTCAGGACTTTATCTTTGCCAAAGAAGTGAGGATGGGAACATATAGGTACGTTGCTCAACTTTCATCCCAAGTTTTGGTTTTTTGACTAGCATCATCATAGTGATGAAAGATCACCACCTCCTGGTGTAGTGGTTGCTGCACGTAGAATGATGATAGATCCCAACGATGAACCAGAATATGCAGAACCTATCCCGTACGTGATTACTCAAGCTGAACCTGGAACGCTATTGGCAGAAAGAGCAATGGACCCTCTTGAGATGATAAGCGAACCGTGAGCCTCATAACCCTATTAGATCGCGTCTTTCCTTACGGTGAAACCAGGAGCCTCAAACTTGACACAACCTACTATATCACTCGAGTGCTTATACCACCCCTTGAACGGATATTCAATCTTGTTGGGGCTGACGTACGACAATGGTTTTCTGAAATGCCGAAGGTTAAAAATGTGTCTCGAGGTGCTATCTCGCCGAAGAAGCGAAGAAAGATACATAAAGAGGAAGATGATACAACTCCTCCAGAAAAGCAGTGGGATATCGAGGAACACCTTGAGAATAATCAGTGCTTTGTGTGTGAAGAACCATCATTCACTGGTATGTATAATTCAAGTGGAATTTTGACCCCCTGTTGAGGGTATCCAGATCTCTGCGAGGAGTGCACCCAGTCTCTTCAGTCAAGTCTGACCGTATTCGGTGCGAAGAGCGGTGTGTTCGAGCATCGTGCCCTGACTGCACATGAAGTTTGCGTTACTTGTGCAGGTACACCACCTGGAGAGCCAGTCAAATGTATCTCATTAGACTGCCCGTGGCTTTTCGCAAGGAAGAAAGCGGAGGACAAACTCAAGGCAGTCCAAACCATGGAATCAATTGTGAACGAGCTCGAATGGAATGAGACGCAACTTGAATAAGTGGGAAGATGTACCAGAAAATTAAGTGTAGTGGAATGTATTGTACAGAATCCATTTAAACAGTCTCGTATGCCCCAGGAGTGGAATTGTTGTTTACTTGAGCCTGAGCAGGAGATTTTGGATCGTTCCGAGATGGGGGATGACGAGACTGATGATTGTGAGTCTCATCGTCAAGATTTTGATAACCACCCCGAGCATTGGAGGTGAAACCACCAGGCATCGACCAGACTATTGAACTCAGTATAAAGAAGGACACAAAAGGAAGTCAAGGCACCTGTAGTACCCTCACCAACACTCAGTCCGCCGAACTGGGCGCCTCGCTGCCGCATCACAAAGAGGAAGGAGAAGAAAGTTGGTATCTGATGGTCAGCGGTTAGACATTGGAGGCTTGCACAAAGTGCTTTCTGACAACCTTGAGCAGAGTTAGAACAACAGTCAAGAACTTGATGAAACCACTCTGGCTGTTTTGAATCATCCGGATAACATCAAAGATGGTTGAAGCGCCCAAAAGACCAGTGAACTGTATCTGGAGGTGAATGCTGCAAAACCTGGAGACAAGTATATTTATATCTGACTATTTTCAAGGATTGAATCGCCTCATTCTGTTCCTGAGCGTAGGTCCCAAAAAGGTAAATTACCAGGTTGTATTGAGGAGCGGAAGAAAGTGAGAGAAGAAATGACAGTGCCTGAAAAAATCAGCTAAGCGGAATGCAAAAAGCGAGATCGCTTACAACACCGCAAAATACAAGCTTAGAAGGGTCTAGTCCCTGAATGAAGTCCATTGTGGATAGTACTTGAGCAGGGCTGAACAACCTCGAGGCCAGCCGAATAGTCACGTGACGATAATTACATGCAGTTGTATCATTTCATCAACACTCACCCAACACTTACCACTCTCGCAGCAGTATTTTTCTGCTGATTTCGACGGTCAGAACTATCCAAAAACACATGAAGTCAACATAGCTGTCTTTTCATCTTGCTTACATTCTTCTTCTTCTCGTTTCAAATGTCATTTGCAGTTTTCAGCTCAAGCCTAGACAATGCTCGCATATCTATACCCCTCGGCATCGCGATTGGTTTGATAGCCTCATTCATTCAGTCTTTGGGCCTTACCATCCAGAGGAAGAGTCATATTATAAATCAAGGCCTTCCCAAGCACTCTCAACGTACGGAACACCGACGTCCGTTCGTAGCCCCTCTTGGACTTTAGCGTTGTAGATTTCTGACGACAAGTACTTTTCAATCATAGGTTATGGCTGCTTGGATTTTCCATCTTCATCCTCTCAAACCTAACTGGATCTTTGGTCCAAATCGCATCGCTTCCTGTTGTCATCCTCGCTCCACTGGGTGCCGTCTCCTTACTCTGGAATGCCTTCTTTGCTCGTCTCCTTCTCGGCGATGTATTCTCCCCATGGATGATAATTGGCACTATTCTAATTGCGGGGGGTGCTACATTGATCGCCGTCTTTGGAGTCGTACCGGAACCAACACATTCGTTAGATGACTTGTTGGAGCTCTTTCGGAGACCTGTCTTTGTTATCTACTTTTCTATGCTCGGAACGAGCGTGTTCTTTTTCCTTGTTGCGGTATGCCAAAGTTTTTGGGATAGTGGTACCTACTGACCCTTATTATGTTAGACGCATATTGGCGAGTTTTCCTGGACGCGTAAAACCGTTGTAGCATCTCGCCCTGACCATTCAGCTCTACCTGCCGCACACTCCTACTGTAACGATGACGTTGGTGACATCACTCTAAGTAATACCGTAGAGACTATTTCTGATGTCTCCACTGTCACCGACACAACACCGTTGCTGGATAGGAAAGGGAACCGCTCATCCGTATCATGTATAGTTCAACATCAGCCACTTGATGCGCTGGATCGCACTCGCATTCTTCTCGCTATCTCATATGCATCTATCTCCGGGATAATTTCTGGAATGTGTCTAATATTTGCCAAGAGTGGTGTTGAGTTGATCTTGCTCACTCTAGGGGGCAAGAACCAATTCCGCCGCTGGGAATCATGGATCCTCGTATTTGGCCTCATTATATTTGCATTCTTGCAGATGTGGTACTTGCATAAAGCGCTCATATTGGTCAATCCGACATTAGTTTGTCCCTGTATGTCTTCGCTTTCTCCTTGAGCAAGCTTATGGACTGACTTCTCGTTAGGTGCCTTTTGTTTTTATAATCTCTCTTCAATCGTGAACGGTCTCGTGTATTTCAATCAGGTACAGCTGATTGAGACGTTCCATTTAGGGTTGGTAGGCTTGGGTATCATCATTCTCTTGGGTGGGGTCTGGGTTGTCAGTATTCATTCGGGAGGCGGAGGCGTAGATGTGGGATCTTGGAGTGAGGATGGAAAAGATGTAGAGGACGAGACCATCCTTCACATTGGCGAACTCGAGCAAGGGGAAACATCCTTTTTGGAAGCAGTCTATCCAAACGTGGACTCTGTTTCCAGGTCTGACTCGACTAAACCGCTTGAATGCATATCTGAGCCCACTCAGTCGACCTCGGCGATATCTACAGAGGCTAGACGATCGGAAAATGCTCAAGGGTCGTATCTACGTCCCTGGCATCGACATACTATGTATTCAACGGCCCCTTCACTATCACCCGTCCCTGTGTCACGAAGAACAGATCTTCGACGTCGATTTTCCGACGCTTACCGTTTCTCAACGGCATCTCATCGCCCTCCTCGAACGTTCGTACCTCCCCTTGTCACTGTTCCTACTCTAGGCGCCGGATTACAGATTGGGCTTTCACCTATAAGTCCTGGGTTTTCAATTGTACCTAAAGAGCGGAGGAGGCTAGTTGGCCCTGAGCCAGGCGGTGATGAAGAACAAAGTCCGCAGCAAAGTCCGCATGCACGAGATCATAGGAGGTCTGTGAGTGAAAGGGCATTTGGGGCCCCCGTTCAGCCCAACTTTGACTCCAGTCCTGAAGTTTCTGATGTGGAACCCAATGGCCGCATAGATCAAGAATGTTTGGGCAATGTTCCAGAACCCATGCATCGGAGATGGATGTGGCTGAGAAATTATCTCACTCAGTAATTTCATCCATCATGCATTTTCCGTGTACTGTATATCGTTTTGTGTGATGCGTTAGCAGGTCATCAGTTATCATCTGTTGATTCACCAGGCTAAGCGCTTAGGGAGCTTAGTCTCGGAATGGAGAGTGTTCTGTATTTATATACCGCAACCAGCGAGTCTCGGAATGGAATGCAGCTAAGATTTTCTGTGGGAGATGTGTACAGATTTGTCACGGAGCAGATTTTTTACATAAACCTGACTGTGGATTACTGCTGTGATATCGCAGTAGAGGAAGAGTCAATCAATCACACTGAGGATGACGAAAGATGAAGTTTTGTAGAAACAGAGTGTACCAGGAACAATATGTAGAGGGACGTGACGGCAGAGGACTTATTAATAAGCGAAGTTTAAAGCGGTATGTTTTTAGGCCATTCTTTGTAGTGTTCGAAGCTATATTCCTAGGCCAATTTCCGTTGGCGCCTTTCCGCTCTTTTACCCCTCACTTGACGTTCATTCATCCTTGAAAGATACTGCACAAATGGCAGTGTATAGGCGACCCACGCTACCGGCGACAGCGGTTACTGCAAGTCTGCTTCCAAAAGAGCAGCCACTGAGGCCAGTGCCTCTGGAGCAATCAATGATAGGGAAGGAAAAGTGGACGCGTTCTGGAGGGCAAAAGCAGGGAGGGAAAAAGGAGATGGTGCGGGGGAAGACAGGAAATTCTCCGGTGATCAGTATTTCGCGGCCTCCTTCTCCGGGCACTACAGTAACTGGTGATCCAGCCCTTGCGGATGAATTAGACTACATAACCATCCCATCTCCTAATATCACAAATCCTCTTCCTCTTTCCCACCACCGCACCGACAAGGCCTCCCGCGTCCTCGGCATCAGGCATCGATCAAGCATGGAGCCCATTCCTGCCTCCGCCCGCAATTCAATCGTCTCTACTCGTTCAGCCAAGGAGGCCTCGGTGGGCTCCCATGTTTCCACCTTGCCCCTCGCCTCTCTCTACGTTGTTTCAGGCCTCCCCAAGTCTCCGCATACATGGACTCTTGCTGACCCAGACTCCGTCCTTGGTCTTCACCACAGCGAGGGCGCTGTCAATCGCTGGTGGAGGCCAGAAGTCCTTGGTAGCACCGTCAGTCCAGGCGTTGGTGGGGCGAAGAGAAAGAAACGTGGAAAAGGCGAAGAAGTCATCAAGGGTGCAGGTGCACTGAGCAAACAAGAAGTTGGCAAGATGCTTTCCAAAGCACTCAAGGCAGGCCAATTTATCCCATTAACAAATCAGACCTTTGACCAAATTGATTAATTACTATTTAGCTCTCCTTCACGCGTGAAGTCGAAGTCATTGCCTCGACCCTCCAGCCTGCATCAACCATCCATACTTTCACCTTCACCCTTCCTGCCCCAAGTACCCCCCTGGCCCCAACCACCTCTGGCGACCTCCTTAGGGCATCCGTGGTCTCAACTGCTGAGAATCGCTCTTCGGCAGCAACTTTTGCATATCCATATGCTGATGATCCTTTCGCCAGGCCATCCTCCGCCTATCTGGGCCCGCCCAGTCTCCTGGCACATACTTCCCACAATACTACCGCTGCAGCAAATGCAACCAACGGCACCCAAACAGCTAGCAACATTGTGATATATTTTGGTGTGTGCCTGACCGTCTGGTCCCATGCCGATGCGGAGCGCAGCAATGCCATCCGGCGTACCTTAGAAGCAGGTCGTTCGCGTAAAGAATCGGCTCAGTCAATGGTAGCCTCGCGGTTAAAAAATTTACGGGCAGACATCTCGGGTAATGTCAGCGACACACAGGACCCAGCTATACAGGCACGTCGGCATGCCAAGAAGAGTGCTCGTGGACCCTGGGGGGATGCAGAGACTGACGCTGAAACTGAGAACGATGGTGGGATTAGTGAGAGCGATTTTGAGGTGGCAAGCACGGTTGGGCATGGCCCAGGCGAGAGTACGCTCTTTCTTCCCGGAGATACCGTCTTTTGGTTGCCATATGCCCTTAGTGAGTAGTAATGTATCCTCCTATCAATCAGGCACTCATCTCTTTAGCGTTGATTTCACGACATCCTGTATACGATCTCATGAGGGACTATTTGACGTTGTCATGGGCACGATTTTCTAAAGATGTGCAATCACATACCCTCCAAATTTCTAAAATTCTTGCCCATCCTGCTCCTCGAGCCGGAGATATTATCAAACTCGATGCCAGCCCAAAGAGTGATAGTGAGGCTAGTCTCGAAGTCATCGCACGATTTCCTGGTGGTCTAGATTTTGGCCGTGGCCTCGTTGATATCAATTTTACCATGTGGCCCCTTTTTAAATGTCTCAATATTGACAATATCCTGACGATCTGTGAAGTAAATCCCGCCTTGATGATCTCACCCAACATCATTGACCAATTCCTAGATTGCCCTTTCACCCACCGGTCGCATTCTCTTCTTTTCAAGATACCCTGCTATGCTCGGTGTAATTTAATCCTTCCCTTTGCAACAATTTTATCCCTCCCTGACCACCTCATGTAGATTGCCGTTAATACCACGAGGTATTTGGTCGAACTTCGTGGTTGGGATGGTATTGCGCTCCCTTCGGTCCACTCTCGTGATGCCAAAATCTATATCGATGATCCCGGCCCATGGATTATTGGCTTGTCTACTGAGGCAAGGTATAGCATCCGCCCACCACCTGAAGTTTGCGTGTGTGATTTGTGCGTACCTTTCTTCCGCCCTGACAGTGTTGTTGATATTCAACTATGGAAATCAGAGACATTAACTATCTGTACGTGATCAGTCGATTTTTATTCAGGTTGAACGTTGACATGTGCTCTGCAGGAGCTGCCCTTCCCCTCCTGTTGGATTCGTGTCACAGAAACAGCAGCGTGACAAATATCGCCAGCGTCTTCTAGCAGCCTTTGAGGGTCACTATCATCCCGACCATTGTATCCCAAGGTCTGTGTCATTGACATTCACCTGGTGAAATATCTGAAATGTAATCTAGTGAATTCAAGGAGGCTTTTCCAGCGGGCCGGTTCCGACCAATCTGCAAGATTCAAGCTAAGCGCGGCGCGTCCTCAGCAGCTGTGGCAGACCAAATCAAAGCACCTGACTGGTGGCATTCGACACGTATAATTCAGGCATTTGACTCAGCCTTGCAAGATAAGGTAACCAATATTCTGATGATTGCAGGATTCTTTATCTGATTATGTACAGTTCAAAAAACCTTCACTCTTGAAGAGATTGAGCAGATTTGGACAACCAAAACGCCTACCGCAGCTGACGTTTACTGAAAAAGTGATTCAAATTTCCATCCGTAAACGTGCTACAGCATTTGTTGATGCCCGAGACGATCTTGAGACGAAGATTGGCCGACTTTCCCGGAGGCTCAATTTCCTGATTACTGAATCCGACCTCTGGAGAGATAAATTCATCTCTTTTGAGCAGTATGCCGAGAAACTGAGTGCGGAGGCTAATCAACTCAGGGGGAAAATCAACAAGGAGCAACGAGAAACGAAGCGACTGTCTGGACTTGTCACGCTGACTGCCGCTGAGAAAACAAAACTTCAGAATCGTGAGTATCCCTGGTGATCCAGACCTATTTTTGTGCCTGATGGTTATTCAGAATTGCGTGAGACCGAGGCGGCTCATCGTGGAGCAGTACAAGAGCTCGCTAGAATGAAGGAAACCATGGAAAAGATGGAAGAAGAAAGGGCAGCCATGGTTGCCGAGGTAGAAGCACAGATTGAACGAGCCCTAGCGTCTATGGCTGTCGATTTGGAGGAATCGGATTACACGGGTTCACGACCTCAAAGCCGACTTTCCTCTGCTTCGGGTATGCAACCACGCATCAGTGATGCTGAAACCAGGGCCAAAATGCTTCGTTCATTTGCTACGGATTCAACCCTTGCTGAAAAATCGGAGGAAGATGAAGTGACCAGTCCCCAGATACCTGAAAAAGAGCTCAAGATGCTTGAAAAAAATGAAGAACCATCTCCACCTCCGAAAAAGAAACGATTCTCAGCCTCTGAACTCGAAGTAGTGCAGGACGGTATGAACGCTGTAGACGAAGGTATCAGTATTCAGAGCGATAGGATCGCCCAAAAGGTGTTGGAAATTCAACAAAAGGCAAGTTTCTTCCTACCTTACACTAAATTAGTTGTTTACTCTTCACATTATCCGCAGCTTGAATCGGCCCTGGCCCAGGAGCGTCGTGTTGGAAGGCGCCCAAGGAACGGAGAGAGTGAAGGGGAAGATTCCGAGGCCACTAGTCTCCGTTCAAAGAAACATAGTAGTAAATCTTCCAAGATCGACACCAGGACACGGAGCACGACTACTTCATCCGCTTACACTGGAACAGACGAGGGCACAAGTACAATTCTTCGTACCCATATCCCATCTGTTATTGCCGAGACTGGAAGCAGGACTCCCACCGGCGGAACCTTTCCCGAGGAGGTTCACCATCCTCTCCCCTGTGTAGATGAAACGGAGCATACTTTTTCGCACAAGCCCTTCATTCACAAACCTTCAAATCCCGGGCAGCACAGTCCAACAACTTCCGGTCCAACAGGCCCTTCCGCCTCAGCTGATGAGTCCGACACAGATTTTCAAAGCGCATATTCAACTAGTCCTCGTGACAGTCGTCGGTTCGGAAGTGAGAACCTTGAGGATTACCAGGACCTGACATTGACCAAATCGGCAAATTTCCACTGCCCCAATGTCACGTCAACTGCAACGACGCTCCCGGATGAAGATGCCGATACCTCAGGAGATTCTGTGAATACTCTTACTAGATAATTTAATCACATTTTTGCTATGGAAGGAATACCCATTCGCTTTCTCTCTATCCTTATTTGGTACTCACCATTCCTTCGTTCTACAAGTCGTGTCTACTTTTCATTGCCTTATTTAAATACAAGACTATTTGTTAGGGCTTTCTATCTACACATTATTCACTAAATATCAGACATCCATCCTTTTCCGTGCATTATACGTCTTGACAACAGATGCTACTTGGTTAAAGAACCATGTTTGCGATGATTTATCGGGAATGAAAACAAATCTGTCTTGCCCTCTACCCGATTTGTGTGAAAATCGTATGCCTGTATCCTCGACAGTGACACCTTGAACTTGACTGAATGGCAACTCCCAGTCCAACCGTAGTTTCCTCGACCAAAAAAACAGTACACGGGACTGTGTCAAAAGAATGACATTGTCACTTCCTGCTGAACCTGCAAAAGGATTGGTACATTTGCATGGTAGCTAGTAGTCGCAATGCTCACCAATATGCGCTATATATGCTTCATGCCGATATGCACCATCATTCAAATCTTTCATCCAATATTGACCAATGGCTTCCTGGGCTGAGTATGACTTCGAGCAAGAAAAGTCAGATATCATTATCATGACACAAAATAGCTTGGCCTACATGAAGTACTCCATCAGCTGGAATGAGCCGCGGCTACCATGAATTTGTTAGTACTTAATCATAGAGGAGTCTCAATTAGTATTACCAAGCGAACCCTATCTCTCTCAGGATTGTCAAAGACGGTAGTTGTATTGCGTATACCTGTGGTTCGTCAATATTGTGACAAAGAAGAAACGTGGAAGCTGGCCTTCGGAGACATTCGAAGCAAGATCAAACACACCCACGACCGGTTTCGTGACTACGCTACTTGGAAGGTCAACCGGATGTTCTTGAGTGTGGTTAGGACTCCCATACCCAACTAAACCTTTCCCAACGCCTTTAATAAATCCCAAAGCACCCTCAGATTCTGCGCCTTCAATTGGTTTCATCTGAATGACCATGGATCAGACGCGCCATTACACAAGGAATTGACTGGACTTACAAGAACACCCTCCATCGCACTTGTGACACTACTGGCAAGTGCTCCTCCACCGGCCTTGACGCCATATCTTGGAGAAATCAATTGGCGTCATGAATCACCTGAATCGGACTGAACTCACATCGCATGCCGGGGCTTGTTACGCCTCTGAGTCATGCGCCTTCTGGATTGATATTCTGAGTCAAAGGTTGCTGCAGACAAGCCTAAAGGCCAAAGATAAAAAATAGTGGACTCTGTGAAATTTGACAAACCTTTTCCAACACTACTCGTAAACTTAGTAAAGCTATCACTCAGCCCAAATACAGTCTTCTTGACAAAGCTTGCAGCACCCTTAAAAAGACTTAAAAATGTGATCCGATGTGGATAAACAGAAAAGATACCCACTTTAGCGAGGCCAATGCCCAATTCGCGATTTCCATGCATGACTACACCTTGGAAAGGCTCATAGAAAATGTCCGCCACACCAGAGCTGACATTGGTGAAGAGGCCAACCGGATTCCCAATGAAGTCGGCTGAACCTAGGATACGGTAAAGTTGACGCAGAATCTCCTGACGGTAGTGGTATAGAATACGACTCTGAAGTTCGGGAAATGTCAGGCGCATGTCCTTAATTGCTAAAGCATTCATTTCCAATGGTGCGTCGTTAATGTTCCCGACTGTCATAGTCAGAGCATTCATGACAACTGCCAAAGGATTGCGCAAATTCAACCTGGGGTGAGATAAGTAACAAGTAAAGTCAAGTAGTGATTACATACTTTTCTTCGCTATTCACCCTTTCTGTACGCATGAAAGAAATAGCTAGCTGTATTGGCTGAAGTTCAAGTATTTCAAAATAAACATCCTGCCCATGAGAATTGTTTCTGGGCTCAGGTATCAAATCAACGTCATGAAGCAGAACACTACTTGTCCTTCAGAGTCGGAATAGCAGTGACCTAAGGAAAAAGACATACTCTCTAGTAGGATCATCCCAAGCCAGACCTTGGATCTGGGATAGGTCGTAAAGTGCAAATAGCAGATCTTCATCTGCTTCAATTGTTAATGCCTGCAGAAGGATAGAAAAATACTTGATGAAGAGTACTCCATGTTCTGAAATATTATTGAAGACATTTCAAATTCACTCGAGACAAGTCAGGACCTGCCTTGATCTTTAAGCCAGATAACCGATACCTGAATTGTGGGCAAAGCTCCAACGCCATTGGTGTCCTTTGGTATGGATGTAGGCTGGAGGATGACTGGGTAAAGTGCATCGTGGAGCTGATTATCGATCTGCAAATGACCAAGAGAGAGATTTATAGCCTGTGCCATGCTGCTATCGGTATATTCGAACTTGAGATTGTCTAATGTGGCGTAGAGAATTTCAACCATTTTTTTGTTGACAAGGGATAGCCCAATTCCACCGAGGTCAATTGAAATGGATAGAGATACCGTTACTTGTTCTGTCACTGCCTCAAATGCCTCAGCACTTGAAAAAGTGTCCTGTCGTGAAAACGTGGAGCTCCTTGATTTCGGTTTATATAGGCTTTGGTCAGGGTCATAGTTGGTAATGCGAAGGATCTGTTTATATCCGTCAGCCCTGACATCAAGGGACACAGCCTTCATATCTCGATGATCCTGACTGCATATCAGCAGGTAGAAGACTTTTTCAATGTTTTCAAAGACTTGCCATGAATTTGAAGGGAACAAGATTACCAATTTCCATGATATCGACCACTCGGCTCGAGTTTTTGATGTTAAGCAACAGTTTTTTATCCTTGGCGGCGGGAGAGTCCCAAGCGTATTCCATAGTTGTTCGTGCTTGAAGATTGTAGACCGCATCATCTCTCCTTACCCTAGGTTCCTCCTTCGAGTCCTACAAAGACAATGTCAATGGTCTATGGATGCAAAGAGGGATTCATTACTGTTTGCGATACTGATAGAATGTAATCGCTGAAATTTTCGATCTCGAAGGGCCAACCATTGTCTGCGGGTGAAATAATGACAAAAATCGTAGAGCTTTCTATTCGAATATCAACCTGGACCAGGACGAAGTCATGGTCATTCGAACCCGGACGCCCGATACGTAGACTGACAGGTCCAATGTCCTCAATATTGATTGGAGGGGACCTGAAGCAATTATTTAATACTGATGTAGAGTCAGACGACAAAAGAATTACCATTGGGCATTTAAACCCGGAAAAGCGAGTGTAAGCAATTTCTCTGCACTTTTCCGTAGAGCCATGAATGCTCGACGTTCTCCTGGTGCCAGGACCTGACGGTCCCGAGGTACATTTCCATGTTCCCGGAACACAATGGCTTCTTGTAGCATATTCTTTATGAAGAACCGAGGAGTCAATGTAATAATTTTGGTTAACTTGAACTTTCCACTGCCTTCATTCCATGAGAGACCTAGGTGTAGTTCATCGGCCTTCTGTCTGATAGCCGGTAGAATGAGCTCGCTTTCAGCGGAAGGTGCCTCAAATGAAACAGGCTGAGATTACGGTTAGATCATAAAGGTACGAATATGGAAGCCGCACCCTTGACCATGTCGAGTCTGCCAATTTAAAGTAGAATTCATTCCCTTGCTCCTGTATATGGGATAATACTGCACGCGCGATTAGTTGCATAGTGATCGCTATGTGAATGCTGTGCTCACGGAAGGGAGAGGAGCTGCTCAAAACATCTAAGATTTGGATATCAGAACGAATGTGGAGACATTGGTCATATAAGCACACCTAGACAAGTATCTCCAGCTGCATCCTGAGTGCCCACTCTGGCAGATTTAGGTCGAACATTGAAAGGAGCCTTTGTTTTATTCACAATGATATAGGGGCTGTAAATCTGGACTTTGAAAGCACCTCCCGAATCAGGATATCGTCTTGAGACGACCAAGAGTACATGAGTACAGATTGTTCAGATTTCAAAACAACACACATATGGAACCCACATGTAATTCAGCTTGAGCTCCAACTTTCTTCCCTGTTGATCTCGAAGGGTAAGACGATTTTCTATATCAAATTCCGAGTGATTGTCGATGTTGATGATACTAAACTCGCTAGGTTTGAAGACTTGCTTCCGTGTGAGCATATAGCCGGCTGGACTTTTGAAGCACAAACTAACCGGTGTCCTGAATCGTAACATTTAAGAGAACAAAGTGTCCCAATTCCACAGAATGCACCGGCATGACACCACCTTTTCGTAGATAGCTCCGCCAGTTTTGATCCGTATTCTTATCATAGATGCGATACTCCAAGTTATAAGGAAGAAGATTCTCGAGTTCCAGTGGAGCCCTGAGTTTCAAAGAGATCTTCGGTAATTTTCTGTGCAGATGACTGAATCAAATCCGAACCAAAAGCAGAGTCTGTTGCTTACCGCACGCTACTGTCGTTTGAATTCATCTGCACCCAAGCTTGGAATCTGAAGGACGCTTCTCGAGGATCTGAATGAGGACATTTGATAGTAAAGCCTTTTCGTGCTAGTAGATCGTTATAACGGATTGCGGGGCTCCATTTGTAGCCGAATCCCTCTTTAAACAAGAGTATTCAATTAAAAGAAATAAGAGAGCCTCAAACAACATACGATCAGGTTGGATACGAATGCGGTGTTGAGTGACTGCATCAATCGGTAAAGAGTAGTCCTGACCAGGGGCTATTTTTTCGAGAGAGGAGACCGGATGTCCGATGTCATCAACTAACATCAACTCAAGCGGATACAAAGTTAGATTTTCAACTTTATAGGTTGAGCGGATAGTGATGATCTTTGTATTTTCGACGACCTTGACCTCGCACATCAATCGCTCCGGGTACTTCGCAGTGTGAGGGCGAAGTAAATATACAAATTCTCCTTCTCGACCAACGGGAACCCCCCTGATTTGCTCCCAGCTCTTGTCAACAAACTGTATACCAAGCATGTGTTCCCCAAGAAGAGTATTATGCTGTACGACATCAGTCCAAAATTATAAAAGGATAACAATATTTGCACCTCTCGTGTTGTCTTCCAATCATCAAATCGCCAGTCAATGGTCTGACCATTATAAACAGGGGTAGTCTCGACCTCAACACTATGATCACCAGAGTCCGCTTCCGACCAAACGAGTATAGAGGCGCCCGTTCGATTTGAGATTTGATATGGGGCATACGTTCCCCGGGCCTTCTGAAGAACATTTTTTCCTTCTTTGCTCCATATGTTCAGCGTGGTAGCGAAAACTTCTGCGAAAGATGATGTCAAGTTAACGTCGAGTCGTTCTTGGGCAGACAGAGCTAGATTCATTCCTCCTTCCGCATTCTGTTTGAAGATCTAGATCAATATGAGCAGGTGCATCCTATGCATTACTTGCAGGAATCACACACACCGAGATAGTGAATGTCCATGGATCAATCACTGGTGAATCAAGTCAGTATAATAATCAACAAAGAGCTGGATATGCAATTTACGAGGTTCCCAGTGTGAATTCATTAGGTTCCAGAACGTGATTTGGAGCGCCATGGTGACCGTAGCGTGCAACTACATAGTCATTTAATGATGTTCGACGGACACTATGAGTTCTTACTTCACCAGACCAATCTTTTGCAACCGCAATGAAAGGTTTGACCTTCAAATGCAGCATAGGCTGCTCGTGGATATCGCCTATCAAGACCAGCCTAAATCCATCAAAAGAGCCTTTGAACTGAATCAAGTCATTCACTAAAAGTTGGATAGAAGTTTCAAAGACGCACCTGCTGTTTTGTCATACGAACAGAAGCTTTGCCAATAGTTTTTGGGCGTGTTGACCTAGACAATGTGGTTGTCTTCTGACTGTTCCTTGTTTCAGTAGGTTCCACACATCTAATGCCGCTCCCTCCAGGACCGCCGAACCGCTCAAATGCTTTGTTGAATATGCGTGTGATCAAGCTGATATCTCTGTACGATGCTCGGACAATAATAGGTTTGGCTGATAATTCGAGATTCATCATCTGCTGAGAAACTGATGAACGGCTATCCGAAGATAGCGTGAAATCGAACCCGTCGAGAAATTTGACAGTTTCAGTCTTTTCTCCCATCTGTATCAAGGACATTCCAAGTTGATCAGCTTTCAACGCTGTGATTCCCTAGATGATGGTTACAAAAAGTGAAGAAACCATACGAGAGCTTACCTGCTGCGATATCAGCAACTGTTGAATGTTAAGCTTGATTGCTTGGGTACTCGGGTCCTGGTCATTCTCCAAAACACAAATTGCCACATCGTGCAAGTCCAAACGGAAATCTAACCCCTTTCTGTTCTGAGAACTGCTTTGTTTAACAGCATAATTCCTTTCGTCCGCAGTCCACGCATCAGAGTATGTTTCTGTCGTAAAGAAATCTAGGAGGGCAAAGACCGGACGGATAGAGAAAATGATTTGAGGGGAGTCTATTGTGACAACGGCAAGAGAAGCACCATCCAAACCGCCAGCCGTACTGTAGAGCACCATGAACTGGTTGCGATCATGATGCGTTGCAGGAATTATTTCTCGAAATTGTGTGTTTTCAGGTTCGGTATTGCACATAGTGAAGGACTTGAGGATGAACTGAGCCTCGCTAGCTCTGTCAGACGTTGATTTATAGCGAAGTTTATTGTTAGTCAAAGCGAAACAAGCGATTCCATGTTGTTGCAGGTCAGTGTCCATATGCGCTCCTGCACCATAAAGATGCAGTTGAATTGTATCAACAGAAAGGACCAAATCCATGGTCACCCAAACTTCATGGATCCCTTCCGTTACCCGCAGTCCAGGTTCCAGATTGATCGACGAATGTTCCGTGTCAAGTGAGGATATGGGCGCTGAAGTGGCTGCAGATGGATATCCTGAAAGTTCAGACTCGCTGTCAAGTGCGAATGCTCGAGATACAGATCGTGAAATGCTAATAATCGTTCGATACTGATCCAGTGTTAAGTGCAAATTAACGTCTGACACTCGAAAGGCCACCTGTTTTAAAATAAGATACGGTAGCTGCGAGGTGATGCATTGGTCAATTCACCTGCATGTCAGGATAACTAGTATCAGTTTGACGATCGATGCCAATAGTTTGAACGATATTGGCTTGGATATTGATATCGTCGATCATTTTGAGGATATTCAAACTCTCGCTGTGGTATGACTTCGAGACGAGCTGGATCCCCTGCAGGCTAGCTGAGACCGTATTCTTGTTCATGTCAAATTTGTTCCTTGCATCAATCTCCCCTAATCGCATGACAAAGACATCTAATGACTGGGAGGGGTCTGAGGATATGATAATAATCGGTGATTTGACATTGATTTCGAAATGCATTTGGCCTATATCCGAGGCAGATTGAACAGCAGCTTGAGTAGCAGCGTCGTAAAGGCCCTTCAGTCTCGCAAGTCTGGTCAGATAAGCATAAAGGCCGTGGAGCGACTGTTCAAGGAAAATTAACTTGATAGAAGCAGCATTCAAGACGAAGGAGGAACTGATGTCCGAAGAAATGGATGGGTCAAAGGTTTGATAGGTGAATTCAGCAAAGTTCTGTCCCTCAATTGATAGAATTTGCTTGAATTCTTTGCAAGGTTGATATATATTGATGTCATTAGCAAGAGCCAGATTGCCTAAACGACCAACAATCCTCATCGTCCGAGGGCGCAAGAGTATGGCCATATCGGCTGTTGAAAGTAACAGGGTGGCAAGTGGAAGGGACTCAAGGATCAACTCCACTGCGATCAATCGTTAGCTAACGTCAGCCTATGAACAAAAGTCCAGTGAGACCAACCTCGTATACTCTCGAGCTTGACCAGGACACGAATCTTTGATTCATCAATTGAAGGTTGCTCAACGGAGGATGCAGAATTAGAGGGATTGGTTACAGGTCGATTGGCGTCGGAGACGAATGTTGAAATGGTGAAATCGTATAAAGATATGATGGGTTCTGGGGCAGCATGAACGACAAAAGTTGAGAAGCGAACGTCAACGATCTGATCTATGCCCTCGTAAACGGTGTTGTAATCCGCTGATTCCTTCTTGACACGTGTGTATATAACACTCAAGAGGTTGTCACTGGGTGCGGTCAAAGATGTCTCGGATGTGACCACATTTACGAGTTGAGCATTTAAAGACACAAGGGCCATGTTCATCGAGCTACATCAAGAAATATTAGCTATCAACAAATCAATACGGGGCAATATATTAACCGCAGCTGGGTGTTGACCTTCATGTCATTATTGGCTAGGTCAAATTTGAGAACAAATCCCTCGAGTTTCAGGTCGCCCAAGGGCTTTTCGGATAAACCTACACTCTTAGACAGAGACATCTGAAGTATTCCTACTTTGAAATCGACATGTAGGAGAAGTTGATGATGTTCTGGTCGCTGAACGATGACAATCAAAAAACTGAAGAAGACAATTTTTAACAAGGCTCACATTTTGGATAGATTCCTCTGCTTCAAAGAAGGTATCTGTGTGGGAGCTCCCTGTTTCATCCTGTCCATCCAGATCCTGATTTTCCATGTCGAAATCATGGCGATCTGGCCCAAACAAAGCAACAGGCAACTGAAAAGTTGATAAATGTCTCGGGACCGTAGGGACAGAAGGAGATCCGTTGTGATCGTCCTCGTCAAACTTGGGTATGGAAATGTCAATCAGACGCATTAGAGCCTTGTACTTTCTGTCAGAGAGATTGACGTGTAAGGAAGGAAGCGTTCCGGAAACTTTAAACCGTGAGAGGTTGACAGCAGCAGGAACAATTGATTTCTGGACATCAAGATCGATATTGATTCTTTCGAGCAAATGGAGATCGTCATGAGACCCCGCCGGCAGGGCATCGAGACAAGCGGAGAGGCTATCACCTATAACGAACTGAAAATAGTGGATCACTAATATCGGATATGAGATCTATCAAGTTGAATCACCTGAGCATCTTCGAGGCGTAATGACACCTTGTCGTACATAAGTGACTCTAGTTGACGATAGTCCTCTTCACTGTATTGCTGACTACGTTTCGACTGGATCGTACGAATCGCCTCTTTGTCGACAAGATCACTCCCAACTGCAATGTGACCAGCATCAACCACTAGATGTTTACAAGAGCAAGTTGTGATACTACAAAAGATGAGTAAAATGAGGCATAAGCCTTACTCAACTTACTCTTCGGGGATGATAATGACTGGCGCCTTCATGTCCATCTGTATGTCGAAAGTTTTATGGGTCTGCAGAGCATATTCAAGCCCAGCACGAGTTTCTTTTCGTAAACCTTCCAGAGTTTGGCTGGCCACATCCTTGATATAAATCGGTGACAACCCAGAAAGAAGGATACAATGCACATACTAATAGTGCCTCAACAGATTCCAACTGACTCGGTGGTGGTTCAAAAAATTTATAGACAGCTTGGACGTAGCCTCTGTGGTATATGACCTCCATGTGCCTCATGCGCAGAATCAAAGCATTGTCAGCGCGGCGATCCAGAGGATTGTTCTCATATTTGACAAAAAAAAAGGGCTCATCATTTTCTTGTCGTTTGTGGGCATGCAATGAAGATTTGACTCTGACAATTTGAGAGTGCACAGTGTTTCTTGTGGTACCGTCAAACACTTTGAATGCATCCAGAGACAGGGTAGCTTCGAGACTCTCGGGTCGTTGTAAGATATCAGCATTGAATGAGTCAAAAACAATTGACAAGATGTCTCTGGGATCTGAATGAGGATCCGTTCTCAGTGAAAACGACCCTGTTCGAAGTTTGGCTGAGAGGCGAGACTTGAGCGATTCCCTGGGTAATTTCAGCGAACTTGCTATGGCCTCCTTTTCGTCAAAATCAAGGACGTCATAAAGCTGTTTGCGTTGTTCATCCGTCATCTCTCCTTGAAAAACGTCAACTCGTTCTGTAGTTGACGCAGAACTACCCCAGAGCCAGCTTGACCAGCTTTGCTTTGCTCCTCGGTCCTTCAGTTTTTGTTCTTCCAATCCCTTCCTAAGCGCTTCGTCCTTGCGAAGACGAGAGCGAGCGAGCGACCTGTAAAAACGTAAATCTTGATATGATAGTTTCCTCTCGAGCGCTCGAAAGTTTGCGAGATCCTGTCCTTTTTGTGAGCTTGAATAATAAGGAGGTTGAATCAACATACATTTGCCGCGAGAGGTGCTATAAGTTTTTTCTGGAAAAGCTCAACATATCGTTCACGATCGTCACGTCGCTCAGAAAAGTAATCCCATGTCCATTTCATATTTCTTTCGTGTACTTCTGCTAGTATGGCGCTTCCAGCAAAACGAAACCTCGCTCGAGCTGCATTTTCTCGAAACTCTTGATCTGTGGGTCTATGCCTGCGATACTGAATTGATTTAGCGTTGTGAAATGAGATGAACATTTCTGTGGTCGAACCTGGTGTTGCCGCAGATAAACATGATACATTTCCAGTAGCGAAAGAACATCTCGATACTGGTCTCGATCCAGTACTAGGCCAATTTCATCAAAGAGAAGTTGAACATCAAATCTCGGAGTGGATTTGTTGACTTTATGATTCACAATGACCTGGCACCAGACTTCAGCAATTAGAGTAAAGGTCTCAAGTATTTCATTGTACCCGCCCTTCCCCAGACACAGGCTTGAGGATAAATTGGTGTTTTACACTCTGAGGTTCCCTAGTCTATAGGGGATGATTAGTCCATAATAACTATGTTGAAAGAATCTAACCATTGCAGTGAACCTCTGGTAAACTTCATCAGGTGTTAAACCGGCTATGGTACCTTCGTCTGTGTTGAAGTACAAAGCGAGTGACTCTAATTTCGATAACTAAAGGAATTGTTACTCACGAAAGGTGTCACTAGGCAATGGCTGAACTTACCTTGTGGATTGATCCTGCTGTACTTTCGATGAATGCAGGTTGCCATTTCTCATCAACGGAGAAAGTCGAAAAGTTTGCTAGGGTGAAACCTGCTGCAAAGGGATGCTAATTCACGAAGGATGAGAAAAGAGTAAGGAGAGCGACGAAGGTAGTGGACGCACACCGGGCACGCTATATTTGTCCTCATACCGAACATGGATATTTTTAATCGTGACCTGGACATTGTTGATGATTTTATTTAACAAAGACTGCCAGAGTCCTTGTGCTTGGGGAGATTCTGATCTCGTTATAAATACGAACACAGAGAACGGAGTAAACTACCTGCCTTGCATCCCCGCTGCCTGGCCTTGCATATGAAGCAACTCGGCGCTTTCCAAACGTTCGGCTTTAGCGGCTTGTGCCCTCTCTTCTTCCTCATCGGGATCAACTTGGTTTGCAGCCGTAGGTATTACAAGAAGGTAAATATCTTCCACTAGAATTTCTACCGGCTGATTTCCCAAATTCATCCAACGCAGAGACAGTGTGAACTTTCCCAATCGGCCTAAATGGCCTAAGTATAAGCTAGCCTAGAGGATCTCGAAACATACCCTCAAGTACATCGATAGGGAGCTGGAACTTATCTAATGCCCCCTTCTTTAAGCGGAGTTCTCGCAAAGTGAGTTGGCCTTCAAGTGGTTGAGTACTGGGTAGTGGAGTTCAAGGGCTAACACAAACCTTGACCAATGCCATAGTTGACTTGGTTGAGGTCAAGATTCTCCACATACGGTGCAAGTATTCGGTTGAATAGCTGGGTATCATGTCAGACGAGTAAGACCGGTAAATACGAGACAATAGTCGCACGACGTTCAAAAGCTCTTTTCCGGGATCTAACCACCACATTTAGTCCTGTGATAGAACAGAGTCAGAGGTTGGCTGCTGGTCTACTAATGTGCGTGTGTGTAATGGTGAGTGAACTGTACTTTTGGCAGTGAAGAGGTGAGATCACTACTTCTAAACGTCATCGCACTGATCAAAGTCTCACGCATACTTGCTTCTTCTCTAGCTATCTGTGAATCTCCGAATGGATGATTTATTTTACTATCCTGACTATTCAGATTACTTGATTTTGATGCAACTGAAAGAGGTGGATGGATCAACTCCATTGGAAGAAAGCAGCAGGTGCAAAGGAACAATGTATTGGATACTGCTCACTTGTAGGTCTAACAGCTAGTGAGCAACTATCACTTTGAGACTTAGCATCGAACTAGCTCAAAGTTCAAGACTGAATACATAGGATCTACCCAGGGCCCACCAGGAGTAGGGTATGCCCTCAGGGTATCAGGTGGGATTAAGGCAGCAGCTGTGCTCAGCTGTGCTCTATCCTTGATTTTCTTAAGTCAAGTAGAACATACTAAAGTATCTCATGCTTCTCAGGATAGAATGTATTCCCAAGGATAGAATATACTCTTGGAATAAAAATAGAGGTAAAACTAATAAAGTTTCATAAGTAGAGTTGGAGCCCACCAGGGGTAGGGTATACTCCTCTCATCCACAAATCTTTGTGTGAACTACACTTAATGGGCAAGGCAGAAGTTGGAAGAATGAAATAAGTGACTGGAAGGAGCAGAGGATAGAAATAACAATGATGAGTTATCCTTTCAACTATTTAGCACAGTATATGACATCTCCCACTTGTTGCCAGCAATTCAGACAAGGAGGTAGTTCTAAGAGACTCAGTCATTTCAAATTGACTTTTCTTCACAACCAACAACATTACTGGGTGCAGACACGACCTATGACGACACAGTAGCTGTGCATGGTGGATTATAAAACCTATCACCGTCTGATTGCTATACCATGCTCCAAGTCTTGGTCATGCCTACGAACATAATTGCGCTATCAACATATGAATCTAACCCATCCTGTTCTGCTGCAGGTCGAGACGGCTTTATGAAAAATTTCTGCTCAATTGTTGACAAATCGCAGTTGCATCACCACTCGGTAGTCGGGATAAATCAATTCTAAAACACGTGTATCTTCAACGCAGGGTGACTTCGAATGTGACTTCGTGATCTTGGGTGACGCCAGAAAATTTGGCCTGTGTATTCTTACATCCATGGCTCCCCTTGCAAAGTTCCTTCTGGCTTGTATACCATATAGAGTCCCTCTTTACCTCTCTACCTATGTCATCGGAAAGACACCATTATCCACTACTTCTGCCGTCATCTCAGTGTTAGCCGGCTATTTGGCGGTGGTTTTTGGTACTAAGGTTCTCATGACAAATCGGCAACCGTACAAGCTTACAATCCTTTTCCAACTGCATAATATTCTTCTGAGCTCGGGTAGTGCTCTTCTTTTGGCACTGATGTTAGAAGAAATTGTGCCACGAATCTGGAGGCATGGTATCCGTCATGCCATCTGTGATCAAGAAGCCTGGACTTCTGTGAGTATCTACATTGTCTCTCAACAACTGGTTACTTATTTATCCTCAGAGGATGGAATTTTACTATATTATTAATTATTACTTCAAGTACCTTGAACTTTTCGATACCGTCTTTTTGGCACTAAAGAAGAAACCCTTGCGTAAGTATGCGGTCTCCGTGATGGCTTCTGTAACTGACTTACTACAACTTCATAGAATTTCTCCATGTCTTCCATCATTCCGCGACGGCTTTATTATGTTTCACGCAGCTCAACGGAAAAACCAGCATTGTCAGTGTTCAGACTCGCGCAATTGCTCTTCACACTCACAGTCTTTTCAGTCATGGTCGGTTATCTCGCTCAATTTAGCGGTGCACGTTGTCATGTGTAAGGGTTATGTCATGTTTTGTTCATTTTTCTAATCTATCTGTAAGACTATTACTACTCCGCAACCGCGGGTGGTGCACGATTTTGGGCATGTAGCTAACTGTCGTTGAAACTACTCTTCTGACACAACTTGCAGTGGAAAAAGTACCTCACGACTATGCAGATAATTCAATTCGTTATTGACATCTTCCTTGTTTATTATGGCAGTAAGTCCATGATTTTATATTATGCCTAGCACATCTGACACTCTTCAGCATACCAACATTTTGTCAGCACTTATTATCAATATCTTCCTCATTCTGGCGACTGTGCAGGGGATGAGGGAGCTGCATTGCTTGGTTGTGCCCTGCTTACCAGCTATCTCGGCCTCTTTATCAAATTTTACTTTCAAACCTACAAAAAACAGCCTATTTCGAAGAAACCCAATAGCGTTGCAACTGGCCATGTAAATGGGCATGCTATTGAAATGGTTAATACCACTACGTAAGCGTGCTCTTCGGTTTTTGTCAATAAATTGTCTCATATCTCTGGACTCGCAAGACAGGATGAGTAATTCAAAGGCAGTGAAGTCTGATGGTCCTTAACTTGGTTCCTGTTATCCTTGTGATTCAGCTTTCTGTGACTATACCCATAATATCAATAGCAAGGGTTAAACAAAGAATGCATATATCAATATATATCTTGTAATCTGTCAATAGATGAATAGCACAGCCACTCAGGTTCACCATAAGTTTGATGACGAAATCGCTTAACAATCTGTTGGTACCAGCATACCCACAACCTTGGCTCCATGTTCTCGTATAATAATGCAAAGCGACGCGTACAATTAGATTCAGAACAAGAGTATTTGACTCGGGCAGAGATTTACATCTCAAATGCTGCTAGCATGACTCTTCGCAAGGTAAGTATTATTGACTGCTAGACTGAACTCAACCGACTGCCGCAATACAGGTCAAGAAGCAGAATGAACCAGAATCACGCCTGAAAGGTTTGTACTTGGAAACGGATTTCAGTAATGGTTCTGATAAGCCCGACTTAAGCAGAGAAATCCAACTGGCTCAGCCTTGGTGGAAAAGGTCACACGATGTTGGGGCATTGGCGGCCAGCTATCTGCAAGCTGACGAAGGAGTCTGGTGCAAATCGATGTCTTCTTAACATCTATGTTGATGTAAGTTGTGGTATATGCTCAACTTATCTTGCTGAGTATATCCTTTGAAGGAAAGCGTTCTCTTTCAAACGGTATACGTTCATCTCCTCCGTCAAATGGATATTCGCCCTGCCGACAATTCCCTATTTTTTCGTAAAGATTGCATAGTGATCTACTCGAGTGAACAGCAGAGATGGATGGCCAGCAATAACGGGGAACCTGTGTATTTACAGTTTTCCAAGCCCGAATTATGCAGCCTTTGGATCTCATTGCTCAGGTCTTATGCGGTTCCCGAAATTTATGGACGGTGGTTGAAGCTACCTACAGCTGATGGGACAGGCCGGGACGGGGGGCTGTATCGAATGTGGCGAGAGGTCCACTTGACGATTGCCTCAGGACGCAATCTGGGCACGAGCAAAATTTACAACCCTGTCCAGAATACAGACGACACAGTGCAAGAAGTCGAACTGAAGGACGTTGATATTTACTGCGAAATTATGTTTAATCATACCGTGTGCGCCCGGACTACTGTCAAGAAGGGGCTTAGACTACCGGAATGGCATGAATCCTTCGTGTTCCCGGATCTGCCTCCATTCGAGGCTCTCGAGATCATGATTTGGAAGGACAAGAAAGTGGTCAAATCTTCAATGCTTGGAAAGGTCACAGTAGATCTTGCTACATTCCGCCGCGGAGAATTGATGGAAGGCTGGTACCCCGTTCAAAGTACCAACATTTCTTCGCAGCTTCAACTTGGAGAACTTCGATTAAAAGTCCAAGTATACGAGTAAGTTTTTGGTTGGTGCAATCGTCCGGAGTGGCTCTCACGGTACCTTGTGTTGTATTGCCTCAGGGAGATGATCCTGCCCCACTCCTCCTA
>Ga0153951_1000122_pt1 | contig 27345 bp, 16 predicted proteins | sample TSNJ035MetaG_FD_102278 | JGI IMG/M metagenome (GOLD analysis project Ga0153951, IMG submission 102278) | Attine ant fungus gardens microbial communities from New Jersey, USA - TSNJ035 MetaG | ecosystem: Host-associated > Fungi > Mycelium > Unclassified | place: USA: New Jersey, Wharton State...
CATCGCCTGAACCCATGGGTTTGCTTAACGTTGGCTTCGCGCTCAAGGAATCCTCTGGAAATGCGGAACAGCGAACACGCGGCACAGGGCGTTGCCGCCGCGCGAAATATTAAAAGAGAGCATTGTAATCGCTCGCAGATGATGGCCGGTGCACCGCGCGCGACCGGATGCACGCAAGGGTTGACGGGCCGGTGCGCTGGTGTGGGGCCGGATGGGCTGTGTATACTCCTCGCTGCTCGTTGCTCCTCGTTGCCCGTCGGCGGGCTCGCGGATTCGCCCGAGGCTGTGTATCGTGCGCTGCCTCTCCGGCTCGGGTTCGGGCTCGCTCGATCCGGCAAGCACGGCCGTGCGCCGATACGGGTATGGATACGCGAACGCAACCGGCCCGCATGCGCAGCCCGCTCCGTCATGTCGTCCCTCACGAACTCAGGTATGCAAGAAACCACCCTCGGCGTCGCCATCATCACCCGGAACGCGGCGGCGCGGCTGGCCGAATGCCTGCGGGCGCTGGCCTTTGCCGACCAGATCGTCGTGATCGACGGCGGCAGCACCGACGGCACGGCCGGGATCGCCCGCGCGCACGGCGCCCGCGTAATCGAACAGACGGACTGGCCCGGCTTCGGCCCGCAGAAAAACCGCGCGGTGGATGCGCTCGCGACAGACTGGGTCCTGTCGATCGATGCCGACGAAATCGTCACGCCGGAGCTGGCCGCGTCGATTCGCGCGGCGCTCGCGGCACCCACGGCCGACGTCTATGCAGTGGACCGCCTGTCGAGCTTCTGCGGCCACTGGGTTCACCACAGCGGCTGGTATCCGGACTGGATTCCGCGCCTCTTCAAACGCGGCCGCGCGCGCTTCTCCGACGACCTCGTCCACGAGCGCCTCGTGTTCGACACGCCCGCGCAACGCCTCACCGGCAAGCTCATGCACTACTCGTACGAGGACTACGAGAGCGTGCTGCGCAAGCTCGACGCCTATTCGACGGCCGGTGCGCGACAGCGTTATGCAGCGGGACAGCGCGGCAGCTTCGGCAAGGCGCTCGGACGCGGCTTGTGGGCGTTCGTGCGGACCTACCTGCTGCGGCGCGGTTTTCTGGACGGCCGCGCGGGCTTCATGATCGCCCTGTTCAATGCCGAAACGGTGTACTACCGGTTTCTGAAGCTCGCGCACCTGGAGAAAACGGGCGGACGCTAGGCGGCGATAAAAAAGGCGGCCGTTGGATGACGGACCGCCTTTGGCCTTTGTGCCGATTCTGCGCGACGATGGCGGCTGCTTTTGTTTTTTGCATTTGCTTGCCGCTGCGTTTCGCTATCTGCCGCCGCCGGTACTCAGCGCAATACAACCGAGACTCGTCGCAGACAGATTCGCATCGCGAAGACCCGCCCGCCGTAGCCTGAGACCATCCAGCGTGGTCTTGCCCGCCCGGATAAACCGTACGCGCAAAACCACCACCATCGATCAATAAACGATCTCGATCGAGCTGCCCTCGAACTCGCCACGCAATGCGGCGAGCAGTTCGTCGGTCGGCTTCACGCGCCATGCGTCGCCGAGGCGCATTTCGCCTTGCGCATTCTCGCTGCGATAGACGACCTGCACCGCGAGTCCGTTCGGAATCTGCACCGGCTGCCGGCCGTTGTCGCCGCCGAAGCCGCCTCGTCCACCGTTGCGTCCACCGCCGTTGCCGCCGCCGTTGCCACGTGCGGCAGCCGCCGGCGCAGCGGCCGCGGCCGGCTCGTCCTTGCCCGCGCAGTGCGCTTCGAGCACCCGCCGCAACGCCAGCGCATCGGCGTTGCCGTTCATCTGCACCTTGACCGAATCCGCGTAACGGCAACGCGCGCGGCCGAGATCCATAACCGTGTCGACGGTAAAGCGGATGCCGCCCGTGAACGCGTCGTTGCGCGCCATGCCCTGCACGACGAGCAGTTCGTCTTCCTTGAAAAGCTGCTTGTGTTCTTCGAAGACTTCGTTGAACACCGTCACTTCGCACTGGCCGGTGCCGTCGTCGAGCAACGCGATCAGCATCTTGCCGCGCTGGGTCATCTGCGTGCGCAGCGACACGATCACGCCGGCAACGAGCTTGTCGCGCCCTTCCTTCAGCTCGCCGATCTTCTGGCGCACGAAGCGGCGCACTTCGTCCTTATATGCGTCGAACAGGTGGCCCGACAGGTAGAAGCCGAGCGCGGCCTTTTCTTCCTGGAGCTTTTTCTTTTCCGGCCACTCGGCTTCGTCGACAAGTTCATGGCCTTGCGACGGCGCGTCGCCCATGTCGAACAGGCCCGCTTGCAGCGCATTGGCGCTCGCCTGCTCGGCCGCTTCCATCGCGAGCGACACCGACGCGATAAGCTGCGCGCGATTCGCGTGCAGGGCATCGAACGCGCCGGCGCGAATCAGCGCCTCGACCGTGCGGCGATTGACGATGCGGCGATCGACGCGATTGCAGAAATCGAAGATGTCGATAAACGGGCTTTCCTCGCGCGCGCGCAGAATTTCTTCGATCGCGTTCTGGCCGCTGCCCTTGATCGCGCCGAGACCGTAGCGGATCGTGCGCGAGCGCTTGCCGTCCGCCTCGGCAACCGGCTCGAAGCGATACGCCGACAGATTCACGTCCGGCGGCAGCACGGCCATCCTGTTCGTGAGGCAGTCTTCGAACAGGATCTTGACCTTGTCCGTGTCGTCCATCGCGAGCGACATATTGGCCGCCATGAATTCGGCCGGATGGTGCGCCTTGAGCCACGCGGTGTGATACGCGAGCAGCGCGTAGGCGGCCGCGTGCGACTTGTTGAAGCCGTAGCCCGCGAACTTCTCCATCAGGTCGAAGGTCTCGTCCGCCTTCTCGCGCGTGAGGCCGTTCTTCGCCGCGCCTTCCGCGAAAATCTCGCGGTGCTTGGCCATTTCCTCGGGCTTCTTCTTGCCCATCGCGCGGCGCAGCAGGTCGGCGCCGCCGAGCGAGTAACCGCCGATGATCTGCGCCATCTGCATCACCTGCTCCTGGTAGACCATGATGCCGTAGGTCTCTTTCAGAACAGGTTCGACGCGCGGGTCGGGATACTCCACCACCTCGCGGCCGTGCTTGCGCGCGCAGAAGCTCGGGATCAGGTCCATCGGGCCCGGACGGTACAACGCCACGAGCGCGATGATGTCCTCGAAGCGATCGGGCTGCGCGTCCTTCAGCATGCCCTGCATGCCGCGGCTTTCCAGCTGGAACACGGCGACCGTATTCGCTTTCTTCAGGATCGAGAACGACGCGGGATCGTCGAGCGGCACCTGGGCCAACGACCAGCCCTGCTTCGACGGATCGAGCCGGCGGATATAGCGCTCGGCCCAGTCGAGAATGGTCAGCGTGGTGAGGCCCAGAAAGTCGAACTTCACGAGGCCGACCGCTTCGACGTCGTCCTTGTCGTACTGGCTCACGACGCCGCTTTCGTCGCCCTGCGTGTAGAGCGGGCAGAAATCGGTCAGCTTGCCCGGTGCGATCAGCACACCACCCGCGTGCATGCCGACGTTACGCGTCAGGCCTTCCACGCGCTGCGCGAGTTCGAGCAGCTGATGCACTTCGTCTTCGTTGTCGAAACGCTCCTGCAGCAGCGGCTCTTCCTTCATCGCGTCGGCAATCGTGACGTGCTTGCCCGGCTTGAACGGAATCAGCTTCGCGACGCCGTCGGTGAACATATAGCCGAGATCGAGCACGCGGCCGATGTCGCGCACCGCCGCCTTCGCCGCCATCGTGCCGAAGGTGGCGATCTGCGACACCGCGTTCGCGCCGTATTTCTCCTTCACGTACTGGATCACGCGATCGCGGCCGTGCTGGCAGAAGTCGATATCGAAGTCGGGCATCGACACCCGCTCCGGATTCAGGAAACGCTCGAACAGCAGGTTGTAGCGCAGCGGATCGAGGTCGGTCACGCCGAGCGCGTAAGCGACCAGCGAGCCCGCGCCCGAGCCCCGGCCCGGGCCCACCGGCACGCCGTTGTTCTTCGCCCAGTTGATGAAGTCCGCGACGATCAGGAAGTAGCCCGGAAAGCCCATCTTGATGATCGTGCCGCACTCGAATTCGAGGCGCTGGTAGTACGTGGCACGCTGCGCGTCGCGCTCGGCCTCGTCCGGATAAAGCTGTTCGAGGCGCTTTTCGAGGCCCTCTTTCGAGAGCTGCACGAGGTAGTCGTCGAGCGACATGCCGTCGGGCGTCGGAAAGAGCGGCAGCTTCGGCTTGCCGAGTTCGAGCGTGAGATTGCAGCGCTTTGCGATCTGCACCGTGTTGGCGAGCGCCGAGGGAATGTCCGCGAACAGCGCGGCCATGTCTTCTTGCGTGCGGAAATACTGCTCGTCGGTAAACCGCTTCTGGCGGCGCGGATTCGCGAGAATATCTCCTTCCGAGATACACACGCGCGCTTCGTGCGCGGTGAAGTCGTCCGGCGTCATGAACTGCATCGGGTGCGTGGCGACCACCGGGAGTTTCAGCGACGCCGCAATCGCGACCGCCTGCTGCACGTACTGCTCGCCGCCCGGCTGGCCGCAGCGCTGCAACTCGATATAGAAACCGTCGGGGAACACCTTCGCCCAATGCTGCGCGTTGCGTTTCGCCGCTTCCACGTTGCCGGCCGCGAGCGCGAGACCGATGTCGCCCTGCTGCGCGCCCGACAGCGCGAGCAGCCCTTCGCCGAGCCCGGATTCGAGCCAGCCGGCTTCGATTTCCGCGCGACCGCGGTACTGGTTCGTGAGCGACGCCTTGCTGAGCAGTTCGCAGAGGTTCAGGTAACCGCCGCGGTCCTTGACCAGCAGCAGCAGACGCGAAGGCTTGTCGCGGTCGTCCGGATTGGCGATCCAGACGTCGCAGCCGGCAATGGGTTTGACCCCCTTGCCACGCGCTTCCTGGTAGAAACGGACGAGGCCGAACGCGTTGCCGAGGTCGGTGAGCGCGAGCGCGCCCTGACCGTCTTTGGCCGCCGCCGCGACGATGTCGTCGAGACGCACGATGCCGTCGGCAATCGAGAATTCGGAGTGAACGCGGAGATGAACGAAGCGGGGATCTGACATGGGCGACATTGTAACTCCACCATTCCGCAGATTTCAGCCCAAAGCGGCGCGTTAGCCATTCGGCCAAGGCATGGCCGGCAGCATGGGCGCGCGGGCGCGGCGCCGTGGCGCTTCGGGCCGCCCAACGACCACGCTCGTGACGATACGCGCGGGATTTTGCAGTGCCGCTCGCCATAACGCGCGGCGTTTGCGCCAAAGCAAACACCTGGCCATTCGGCCAGGTCGGGGAAACCGCCGGCTTGAGGGATAATAGCGGTTTCGCCTCATTCGACGTGGCTGCCAGCGCGCGAGAACACGGGCCCGATCCGGCACGCCGCCGGCCCGACAACGCCCGCGGCGCAACCCACCGCCAGCCGCTCCGCCCTTTGCCACGCCGGCCATTTTTACCGCTGAACACACATGAGTATCGTCAATCTCGCCGCGTATCAATTCGCGACCATCGAAGACACCGCCGCCTGGCGCCCGCTCGTCACCGAACGCTGCAATGCGCTCGGCCTGCGCGGCACCATCCTGCTCGCGCCGGAAGGCATCAACCTGTTCGTCGCGGGCACGCGCGAGCACACCGACGCGTTCATCGACTACCTCCGCCACGACGCCCTCTTCGAAGGCAAGTTCGCGAATCTGCAATTCAAGGAAAGCCTGTCGGACAAGCAGCCGTTCACGCGCATGCTCGTCAAGCTCAAGCGCGAAATCATCACGATGAAAAAGCCGGCAATCCGCCCGGAGCTCGGCCGCGCGCCGTTTGTCGACGCGCCCACGCTGAAAAGCTGGCTCGATCGCGGTCACGACGACGCAGGCCGTCCGGTCGTGATGCTCGATACGCGCAATGCGTTCGAAGTCGACGTCGGCACGTTCGACAACGCGCTCGACTATCGCATCGCGAAATTCAGCGAATTCCCCGAGGTGATCGAAAAAAATCGCGCCGACCTCGAAGGCAAGACGGTCGTGTCGTTCTGCACGGGCGGCATCCGCTGCGAGAAAGCGGCGATCCATATGAAGGACGTCGGCATCGAGAACGTGTACCAGCTCGAAGGCGGCATCCTGAAGTACTTCGAGGAAGTCGGCGGCGCGCATTATCACGGCGACTGCTTCGTGTTCGACTATCGCACCGCGCTCAATCCGCAACTGGAACCGACCGCGACCGCGCAGTGCTTCGGCTGCCGCGCGGTGGTCACGCCCGAACAGCAGCAATCGCCGCTGTACGTGGCGGGCAAGACGTGCCCGGCGTGCCATCCGGACGGCACGGCCGCGTAATCGATGCGGATCGCGGATGTCAATGGCAAACGCAAATGGCAAAGCGCGCATGGCAGACGCAAGTCGCCGCAAACGGCGTGCGCCGTCGGGCATGGGCCTGGCCACTGCCCGCGCGTGCGCCGCGGCATGTGCCGACCGGTCACGCTGTGTCCCAACGTGCCCTGACGTCCCCGCCAGCGGCCGCGCCCGGGCGCTGACGCCGTCATCCGCCAACCCCTTGCCCCGCTCATCATGACCTATCGCGGACGCTTCGCGCCGTCGCCGACCGGCCCGCTGCACTTCGGCTCGCTGGTCGGCGCGCTCGCCAGCTGGCTCGATGCGCGCGCGCATCGCGGCGCGTGGCTCGTGCGCATCGAGGACATCGACGGCCCGCGCACCGTGCCCGGCGCCGCCGAGGACATCCTCGCGACGCTCGAACGCTTCGGCATGCGCGCCGACGAAACGCCGATCTGGCAAAGCCGGCGCATGGCGCGCTATCAGCAGGCGCTCGACCTGTTGAAGTCCAGCGGCCTAGTCTATCCGTGCGGCTGCACGCGCAAGGAAATCGCCGATTCGCTGCTCAACGCGCACGCGCGCAACACGACGCTCGCCTATCCGGGCACCTGCCGCACGGGGCTGCACGGCAAGCCGGCGCGCGCATGGCGTCTGCGCGTGCCCGACGGCAAGGCCGCCGTGATCGAATTCGACGACCGCTGGCAAGGCCGGCAGACGCAGAATCTCGCGACCGAAGCCGGCGATTTCGTGCTGCGTCGCGCCGACGACCAGTGGGCCTATCAACTCGCGGTGGTAGTGGACGATGCGGACGCGGGCATCACGCACGTCGTGCGCGGCGCGGACCTGCTGGATTCGACGGCGCGGCAGATCTATCTGCAACGCTGTCTCGGTGTGGCGACGCCCGGGTATCTGCATGTGCCGGTCGTCGCGAACGAACACGGCGAGAAACTGAGCAAGCAGAACGGCGCGACCGCGCTCGACAGCGCCAACCCGCTCGAAGCGCTAGGCGCGGCGGCGCGGCATCTGGAACTCGACCTCGGCGGCGAACCGCCCACGACGCTCGAGCAGTTCTATCGTGCCGCGACGGCGGCATGGGTCAAACGGATGAAGGTGGGGGTGAGGGCATCGGCCTGAGGCACGCGTAACATGCGTCGCACGCGGGAGCACGGGATTCGAAGCACAGCCGCTGCAAACGCTTGCAACATGCTGCCGGTCACTCACGGGATTCGCGAGATTCGCGCAACGGCAAGCCCCGGTACGGCAGCGCAAGCGCAACTCGCCTTACGACGACGAAGGCGTCTTCCGCGGCATCCCGAAGCCGCCGAGCAGCGCCGCCAGTTGCCGCTTCGGCGCCTGCTTCTGCGGCGCCGCATCGGACGCCGCGCTCTCTTCGACCTTGCGCACCGAAGCCGGCGACGGCTCATACGGCTTCAGGAAAAAATCGTCGACCGGTTGCGCGCGATGATGATGCGGCCGGTCGTACGAACCCGACGCACCACCCGTGCGGCGGCGGCTGCGCTCGTCGCGTGCCTCGCTGCGATCGCGGCGCGGCGGGCGGTCTTCGTGATGATGGCGCACCGGCGCATCGACGGTCAGGCGCTGCAATTCGAGCGGACGCTTGATGAGCTTCTCGATGTCGGCCAGCTGCTTGCGCTCGTTCGGGCTGCACAGCGAAAGCGCGTCGCCCGACGCGCCCGCGCGGCCCGTGCGGCCGATCCGGTGCACGTAGTCTTCGGCATTGAACGGCAGGTCGAAGTTGATGACGGCCGGCAACTCGGCGATGTCGAGACCGCGCGCCGCGACGTCGGTCGCGACGAGGGCCGCGACTTCGCCGCGCTTGAACGCATCGAGCGCCTGCATGCGTTCGCTCTGCGAGCGGTCGCCGTGAATCGCGGTCGCCACCACGCCGTCGCGTTCGAGCGAGCGCGCGAGCCGGCTCGCGCCGATCTTGCTGTTGCAGAACACGATCACCTGCTTGAGGCTGCGCTCGCGGATCAGCTGCACGACCGCGCCGGTCTTGTCGCCCTCGGCGACCTCGTAGACGATCTGCGTGACGTTGGTGGCGGTCGAGTTGCTGCGCGCGACTTCGATGGTCTGGGGGTTGCGCAGGTAGGTCGCGGCCAGCTTCTTGATTTCGCCCGAGAACGTGGCCGAGAACAGCAGCGTCTGACGCTCCTTCGGCAGCAGGTTCAGGATGCGCTGCAGGTCAGGCAGGAAGCCCATGTCGAGCATGCGGTCGGCTTCGTCGAGCACGAGCATCTGCACCTGGCCCAGGTTGGCGGTTTTCTGCTGCACGTGATCGAGCAGGCGGCCCGGCGTCGCGATGAGGATTTCGACGCCGCGGCGCAGTTGCTCGGACTGCGGGTTCATGTCGACGCCGCCGAACACGACCGCGCTGCGCAGCGCCGTGTGCTTCGCGTACGCGTGCACGTTCGCGGCGACCTGGTCGGCGAGTTCGCGCGTCGGCGTGAGGATCAGCGCGCGCACCGGATGGCGCGCCGGCGAAGCGCTGGTATTGGCCTGCGGCAGCAGGCGCTGGATGATCGGCAGCGAGAAGCTGGCGGTCTTGCCGGTGCCGGTTTGCGCCGCGCCCATCACGTCGCGGCCCGCCATCACCACGGGAATCGCCTGCGCCTGGATCGGCGTGGGCGTGGTGTAGCCCGATTCCTTGATGGCTTTCAGGATGTCGGGCGCGAGGCCGAATTGATCAAAAGTCTCGGTGCTGGGCGTGACGGCTGTGTCGGACATGGTGGCTTTCGCTAAAAATGCGCCTGGCGCAATGCGCGCGGCAGCGGTCGCAACCGCGGCGGGCATCAGGATGAAGGCGGAGCCACGGCATTCCGCACGGGACCCGTCAGAGTTCGGACAATGCGGCCGGCTCCGGCCGGCGGGAACCCCCGCCGAAAGGCCGGTATTGTAGCACTTCAGCAAAAACACTCATGGCGCGAACGGCGGATTTCTGCTCAGGCGGCGGGAGCCTGCGCTCCTTGCAGGCACCGCGCGCGCCCATCGCGCCTGCCGTTTCGCGAGCGTCGCGCGGCGGAAATCGCTGCGCCGGAAACCACCGAAAACGGCCGAAAACGATACACACTGCAAAATCGCCCGTGCCCGCCGCGCTCGCAGCGTAACGCGCGCGGGCGACAGTTGCATGACAGCGCAACCGCCCCCGCGCCCCCGCGCCCCCGCGCCCATCGTCCTCGCGCCGGCTGCGTTCGGCTCACCACGTCTCGCGCATCACCATCAGGCGCAGCTCGGTCATGTCCTCGATCGCGTAGCGCACGCCCTCGCGCCCGAGCCCCGAATCCTTGACGCCGCCATACGGCATATTGTCGACGCGGAACGACGGCACGTCGTTGATGACCACGCCGCCCACTTCGAGCGCATCCCACGCGCGATGCGCATGCGCGAGCGAATCGGTAAATAGGCCGGCCTGCAGGCCAAAGTCGCTGTCGTTGACCTGCGCGAGCGCCGCTTCGAAGTCGTCGAAACGCTCGAGGATCGCGACCGGCCCGAACGCTTCCTTGCGATACAGATCGGTGTCGCGCCGCACGCCTTCGAGCAGCGTCGCCTCGAACATCGCGCCGTCGACCTTGCCGCCCGCGACGATCTGCGCACCCGCCTGCACGGCGCCCTCCATCCAGCCGGCGAGCCGCTTCGCTTCCGACTCGGAGATCATCGGCCCGACGAAGGTCTTCTCGTTCTTCGGGTCGCCCATCACGAGCGACTTCGTCTTCGCGATCAGCTTCTCGCGCAGCGCGTCGTAGACGCTCGCATGCGCGAGAATCCGCTGCACGCCGATGCAGCTCTGCCCCGACTGGTAGAACGCGCCGAACGCGAGCCGCTCGACTACGTAGTCGAGCTTGCCGCCCTGATCGCCGTCGACGATCGCGGCCGCGTTGCCGCCCAGTTCCAGAATCACCTTCTTCTTGCCGGCCTTGCGCTTCAGTTCCCAGCCGACCGCCGGCGACCCTGTGAACGACAGCAGCTTGAAGCGCTCGTCGGTCGTGAACAGGTCGGCGCCGTCGCGATGCGCGGGCAGGATCGAGAACGCGCCTTTCGGCAGATCGGTTTCCGCGAGAATCTCGCCCATGATCAGCGCGCCGACCGGTGTGCGGCTCGCCGGCTTCAGCACGAACGGCACGCCCGCCGCGATCGCCGGCGCGACCTTGTGCGCGGTCAGGTTCAACGGGAAATTGAACGGCGAGATGAACGAGCACGGCCCGATCGGCACGCGCTTCACATAGCCGTGATAGCCCTTCGCGCGCGGCGAAATCTGCAGATTGACGATCTCGCCGTCGATCCGCACGCTTTCCTCGGCGGCCACCTTGAACGTATCGATCAGGCGCGTCACCTCGCCGCGCGAATCGTTGATCGGCTTGCCCGCCTCGATGCACAGCGCGAGCGCGAGTTCGTCGTAGCGCTCGCGAAAGCGCGTCACGCAGTGTTCGAGCACCGCCTGGCGCTTGAACGGCGGGTAGGCGCGCATGGCCGGCATCGCCTCGACCGCGAGGCCGATCGCCTTGTCGATCGCGGCCGCGTCGGCCATCGCCACGCGCGTGGCGACTTCGCCGCTGAATTTGTCGGTGACGTCGAGATCGGTGTTGGCGGCCACCGGCTCGTTGGCGAGGTAGTACGGGTAGGTCTTCTGCAACATGTCGGGTTCTCCTGGAGTCGATACACAGTGCCGGCACGCGGCGTCGATGCGCGGCCTGGCTGCACCGCGGCTTACAGCCGCGCGGACAACCGCTTGATCTCGCGATTGAGCACGCGCTCGTTGTCCGAGTAGTCGATCGGCACGTCGATCACGTGCACGCCCGGCGTCGCGAAGCACTCGCGCAGGAGCGGCGCGAACTGCTCGGCCGCCTCGATGCGATGCCCCTGCGCGCCATAGCTCTGCGCATAGGCGACGAAATCGGGATTCGCCAGCGTCATGCCGTAGTCGGGGAAGTTCATGTTCTCCTGCTTCCAGCGGATCATGCCGAACGCGTCGTCGCGCAGAATCAGGATCACGAGATCGAGCTTCAGGCGCACCGCCGTTTCGAGCTCCTGCGAGTTCATCATGAAGCCGCCGTCGCCGCACACGGCGATCACCTTGCGGTCCGGATGCACGATCTTGCTCGCGATCGCCGACGGCAGCCCCGCGCCCATCGAGGCCAGCGCGTTGTCGAGCAGCAGCGAATTCGGCTCGTGCGCGCGGTAGTAGCGCGCGAACCAGATCTTGTACATGCCGTTGTCGAGACAGACGATGCCGTCCACCGGCGTGGTCTCGTAGACGTCGTTGACGATCCGCACCGGGTACATCGGAAAGCGGTCGTCGTGCTGGCCCTTCACGAGATGCGCCTCGAAGTGCTCCTTGATCTCCTTGAAGCGCGTGAAGTCCCAATGCTCCTGGCGCTGCTTCAGGCGCTCTTTCAACTGCCACACCGCGTTGGCGATATCGCCGACCACTTCGATCTGCGGAAAATACACCGGATCGACTTCGGCGCCGAGGAAGTTCACGTGGATCACGGTCTTCTCGCCCGCCTCGCCGCTGCGCATGAAGAACGGCGGCTTCTCGATCACGTCGTGGCCGACGTTGATGATGCAGTCCGCGTGCTCGATCGCGCGGTGCACGAAGTCGCCGTCGGAGAGCGTCGCGTTGCCGAGCCACATCGGATGCGATTCGTCGATCACGCCCTTGCCCATCTGCGTCGTGAAGAACGGAATGCCGATCTGGTCGACGAATTCGCGCAGCATCTTGGTGGTGGTCTTGCGATTGCCGCCCGCGCCGATCATCAGCAACGGATGCTTCGCGCTGGTGATGGCCTCCACGGCGCGCGCCACCGCTTTTTCCTCGGCGACCGGGCGGCGGCTGTAGCTCTTCGGAATCGGCTTGCCGTCGCCCTCTTCATGCGCGACGTCCTCGGGCAGTTCGAGGTGCGTGGCGCCGGGACGCTCCTCCTCGGCGCGGCGCACGGCCTCGCGCACCGTCGCCGGAATATTGCCGATCGACACGATCTGCCGCGTGTACTTGGTGAGCGGCTCCATCATGCGCACCACGTCGACGATCTGGAAGTGCCCCTGCTTGCTCGACTTGATCGGCTTCTGGCCCGTGACCATCAGCATCGGCATGCCGCCGAGCTGCGCGTAGGCGGCGGCAGTCACGAAGTTGGTCGCGCCGGGGCCGAGCGTCGACAGGCACACGCCCGTGCGGCCCGTGAGGCGCCCGTAGGTGGCGGCCATGAAGCCGGCCGCCTGCTCGTGGCGCGTGAGGATCAGACGGATTTTCGAGCGCCGCAGCGACTCGAGCAGATCGAGATTTTCTTCACCGGGAATGCCAAACACGTACTCGACACCTTCGGCTTCCAGCGACTTGACGAACAGGTCCGATGCTTTCATTAAGGGTCTCGCTTGATGGAACGGCGACGGGCCGCAGGCCGGGCCCAGCGGGCTCAGCAGTTGGCTCCGCGGTTAGGGGCCGAAGTTCGGGGCCAAAAACGGACGATCGAAGACGATAACGACGGCCGCGTACAACACGCACAACGTGCATGCCGCACAGCGCCTCGCTCGCGGCATGGCGAATGCCACGCCGGACAGCTTACTACTCGAGAGGCAATGACGCGCGCGTGCAGGCAAGGCCGCGCGGCGCGCGCCGCGCGGGACGGCAAGGCGGGACAACAGGGATGAGGGCCGCGAAAGCCCGTAGCGGGAAGACGCCATGGGCGCGCGCGAAGCAATCGGCGAAGCCGTGCGCGCAGGCGCGCAGCGGGCAACGCACGAGACGACCGCGGACGGCCCGGCCCGAGCGGAAACGAGCGCCGCATGCCGTCCACGGTCAGCACACCACGTTCAGCGCACCACGGTCACACAGTCGGACAGCACCGGCGGCGCGTTTTCACCGTTCATTGCGTCATACAGATCGGCACGCGGGCCCTTGGTCCACCACGTATAGCTGCCGGCCTGATATTTCGCGCCGGACCCCGAGAGCGTGTTGACGAAGAGCATCGGCGTGCCCTTCACGGGCAGCACGGCGAAGCTCTGTCCGTTCTGCGCGTTCCAGTAGGTAACCTGCAGAATCTTGCCGGTCGCGCACGTGTATTTGTTCGTCTGATGGTTCTTGCCCTCGATCTGGCCGAACCGCAGCGGCGCGGCCCATGCGCCGCCATGAGGCGCGAGCGCGAGGGCCGTCGATGTCAGCGAGAGAACCGCAACGAGCCATGTCTTCATCGAACACCTCGATTGTTGCCGTGAAGTTGCCGTGGATGTTGCCGCGAACCCGGCACGGCCTCAAGCGGACCACGCCAGGTTCGTGTTTCGGCCCCGCACCGACCGGCGCAGCGCGGCTCGACGGCCGCGGCCTGCCCAGGGATCGATCGCGTCGGCGCAGGCGTCGGTCGGCGCGGCGGCGACGTGCCCGACCAGCGGCACGATCTTCAGCCCCGCCGATGCGACGCGGCACGGCGCGGCCGCGAGACCGCAGCCGCTCATGCCGGCACACAGCGCGAACAGCACGCCGAGCGCACCGAGTCGGCGAGCCCTGCGGCGCCACGGAATACTGCGCGATTCGACTGCCATGTGTTCCTCTGCTTCGGATTTTCCACGTCGACGAGCCCGGGCCATGCGACGAGCCTGCTTGCGTCGATCATTCGGATCGCGCACGGCGAACATGCCGCGCACCGTGTTCGATCGGGCATCCCGGGTGTTTTGCAAACCGCCGCGCCGCGCTTCGAAACCTGGCTTCAAAACCTCACCTCGCAGCAGCCCGCCTCGATGCCCCGCCTACCCCTCTACTTCGCCGACACCGGCCGCACCGCCGCCGCAGCCTGCTTCGCGCGCGAACGCGCCTCGTCGATCGTCTCGCCGGTCGCGAGCGCAACGCCCATGCGGCGCTTGACGAAGCTCTCGGGCTTGCCGAACAGGCGCAGGTCCGCATTGGGCACCGCCAGCGCCGCCGCGACGCCTTCGAACGCGATGCCGGCTTCGTCGCGGCCGCCGTAGATCACCGCCGACGCACCCGGCGCGCGCAGCGACGTATCGACCGGCAGACCGAGAATCGCGCGCGCATGCAGCTCGAACTCCGAGAAGCGCTGCGAGCACAGCGTGACGAGCCCCGTGTCATGCGGACGCGGGCTCACTTCCGAAAACCATACGTCGTCGCCACGCACGAAAAGTTCCACGCCGAACAGGCCGCGGCCGCCGAGCGCCGCCGTCACCTTGTGCGCGATCTCGCGCGAGCGTTCGAGCGCGAGCGCGCTCATCGGCTGCGGCTGCCACGATTCGACATAGTCTCCGGCAACCTGCACGTGGCCGATCGGATCGCAGAAATACGTGCCGACCGCGCCGCTCGCGGGATCGATCGCGCGTACGGTCAGCTGCGTGATCTCGTATTCGAAGTCGATGAAGCCCTCGACGATCACCCGGCCGTGATTCACGCGACCGCCTGCCATCGCGTACTGCCAGGCCGGCTCGACGTCGGCGTCGCTCCTCAGCACCGACTGCCCCTTGCCCGAGGACGACATCACCGGCTTCACGACGCACGGATAACCGACCTTCGCGATGCCCGCGCGCAGTTCGTCGAGCGAGTCGGCGAACGCATACGGCGACGTCGCGAGGCCCAGTTCCTCGGCGGCGAGGCGGCGGATGCCTTCGCGATTCATCGTCAGTTGCGTCGCGCGCGCGGTCGGGATCACCTCGGCGAGCGATTCGGCTTCGATCGCGGCGAGTTCGTCGGTGGCGATCGCCTCGATCTCGGGGACGATCAGATGCGGGCGCTCCTGTTCGACCAGCGCGCGCAGCGCGGCGCGGTCGGTCATGTCGATCACGTGCGCGCGATGCGCGACCTGATGGCCCGGCGCATTCGGGTAACGGTCGACGGCGATCACCTCGACGCCCAGCCGTTGCAGCGCAATGATCACTTCCTTGCCGAGTTCGCCGGCGCCGAGCAGCATGACGCGCGTCGCGGATTCAGAAAGGGGCGTGCCGATCCGTTGGCCGATCTGCATGGGGTCTCCAGAAAAAGTCGGATGAGGGTGGGATTGAACAGGACGCGATGTTAACATGCGGGCCCCTTGCCGCGCGGCGCTCGCGGGGCTGCTGCCGCGCGACGGGAACCGCGGCGCGGGCGTCCGGCGCGGGCGAGGCGCCGCCCTATCGATCCGGCGCCTCGCCGCGCGTCTTTGCTCGCGCACGGCCAGCTTAGTACGTTACCCTTACGCCTTCGCCTGTTTGAAGAGACCGACGCCCATGCTCACCCGCTCCAGCCCGCGACGGCTTGCGCGCTTCACCCCGTGTCTGCGCACGGCCGTTGCCACGTTGAGCATTGCCGCGCTGCTCGGCGCGTGCGCGATGCCGAAGCATCCCGACACGTCGGCGCCGCCGCCCGATCCGTTCAATCCCGCCGCCGCCCAGCTGCTCGACAACACGAGCTGGACGCTCAGCGCGTGGAAGCAGGCGGACGGCACGGCGCGCGCGATTCCGTCGCAGGATCAGGGGCCGCTCACGCTGACGTTGTCGACCGAAGGCGGCAAGCGGCACGCAAGCGGCTTTTCCGGCTGCAACCGCTTCATGGGCCCGTACATGCTGAAGGACGGCAAGCTGAGCTTGGGTCCGCTCGCGGGCACGCGCATGGCATGCGCCTCGCCGGGCGGCGAGATCGAACGGCCGTTCCTCGACGCGCTCGCGCACATCGATCGCACCGGCGTGCAGATGCGCCCGCCGCAACAAATGCAGTTGATCCTCGATGACGGCGCGACGCTCGTGTTCGATCGCAGCGACGGCAAGTGACGGTGACGAGCAAAGCGTGCCTCGTTCGCGTGATGGATCGCCTGATGGATCACGTCACGGTTCGTGTTGCAGTTTGCCTTACGGTGCGCGTTGCGCTTTGCCGCGCGGTTGGTGCCGTCGTTCATGCCGTAGTTGGTACAGCGGTTCGTCTCGCGATCGACGCGATGGAACGCATCGCCGCCGCGCGGATCGAACGGCGTTGCCTGGCCAGGCGCCGGCCACCCCAGGCCGACATGCATGCGGAGCCGCGACGCTCCTTGCGAGGCGCGAAGCTCGCCGCAGCCGCAACAGTATTTTCCCGATCGCGGACCGCTTGCCGGTCCGCGATCCCGTTCGACGCAAGCAGACTTGCGCCGGCCTTCGAAGCCGCGGGCTTCGCCGGTTTAAACTCGACGGGTTGCGCTTGCGCGCGCTCCGTCATACGTAGATGTCTGGTATGCACACGGTAGTTTTCGGCTGGTTCGGCGGGTCGGCCGTCTGGTTTCTTCCTCTTCTGTGGCGCCTCGTGAAGTCGGTACTGCCGGGCGGCGTGGGGCTGCGCGGCCCCGGCACGATCCGCCTGTGGCTCGGCTTCGTTTGCGTGCTGATCGCCAGCTGCACGCTCGAGGCGTCGCTGATCGGCATGGATGGCGTCAACGGTTTCGGCCATGCGTTGGCTGCGGGGCCCGGCCGTCTGCTCGGCCATATCGGCACGCCGCTCGCGGCACTCGCGCTGTTCGTGGTGAGCCTGCCGTGGCTCGTCGATTTCCGCTGGCGCGACGTCGTCGAATGGGCCGACGGCGCGTTCGGCCTCGGCCTGTCGCGCGGACTCGCGAAGCGCGACGAGGAAGCGCGCCGCCACCGCAGCGTCGACGAGGCTGCGCCCTCGCATGCGTCGCCGGCCACCAACACGATGGCGCCGAAAACCACGCGGGGCCGCTACGCGCGACCGACGATCTGGCGGCCGCCCGCGAGCGGCCGCAACGCGGCGGGAACGGCTGCCGCAGCGGGCGCCGCATCCGGCAAGGATGCCGCCGCGCGAGGCGCGGGTTCCGGCTCGGGCGGCTGGCGCGCGGGCGCGGATACGGCGCGTGTCCCGGCGAAACAGATCGAGCCGGTGTTGCGCACGGGCGCGATGGCGCCGCTGCGGCAGGATTCGTCGATGCAGACGCAGATGCCGGCACACGCAGCGGCACAAGCGCCGATGCCGACGCAGACGCAGACGCAGACGCAGACGCAATCTCAAAAGCAGCCGCAAGGACAGCCTCAAACACAAACTCAGGCGCAATCCCAGGCCCACGCGCTCAATACCGGTAAAGCCGGCTCGCCTTTCGTGCCGGCCGAGCCGGTCGCGCCAGCCGGCTGGCTGAGAACCGCCGATGGCCGCACGGCCGCCGCTGCGGGAGCGCCGGGTGCGCCGTCGGGCGCATCGGCGGCCGTGGCTCGCGACGCAGCGTTGCAGGTTGGCCGGCGCGCCTCCGGCGAGCAGCGCCCGATCGGCTCCAGTGCGGCTTTGGCGGCAACGGCCGCCGCCGCATCCGGCGTGTCGGCCAGAGCCGCGCAGGCGATGGCGGTACGCTCTGCGCCGGGCGGCGGCATGGCGGGGGAATCGATCCATGCTTCGACGCGCGGCAGCCGCGCGGCGTCGCTGCAACGTGCGGCGGATGCGGCGGGTTCGTTCAACCGGACAACGACATCGCGTCAGCCGCTCTCAAACGCGGCGCACGCCGGCGGCGTCACGCCGCCGTCCGGTACGCGCAGGCCCGCGCCGGGTTTCGCGCACTCGGCGACGAACTCGCAGAACGTTGCCGAGCCCGCGAGCGTCGAGGAAACACTGCGCAGCATCGCGGAAAACACCGCGCGCTGGACCGATATGGCCGGCGTGAGCCTCGCGCGCAGCCGTGGCGTGGATGGCGTCAAGCCTGGCGATGTCGCGCAGGCGGCGATGCCGGTCGAGGCGCCCAGGCCGGCCAGCGAGGCGCCGGGTAGCGATCCGGTCCAGGCGGTTTCGGCCGGGTCTGTCGCGCAGGCATCTGCGGAGCCGGTGGTCGGGCGTGCACCGGCGGTAACGCCGGCCGAGCCGTCGGTCGAAACAGCGCCGGTTGCATTGCCAGCCGCTGCTGCCGTGGCTGAGGAAACGGCGATAGCCGCTTCCGATGCACCCGTCGAGGACAGCAACGCGCCTGTCGCGCAATGGCCGACCGAGCCGCCAGTTATTCATGTGCCGGGAGCCGTTGCGTCACAGGTCATGGAGACTGCCGAGCCGGTGGCCGACGCCAACACGACCGAAACTCCGGCGCCGGGAGCCGTTGCGTCACAGGTCATGGAGACTGCCGAGTCGGTGGCCGACGCCAACACGACCGAAACTCCGGCGGCCGTGCAAAACGCAAGCGCGACGAGTGGAGAGGCGGTGCATGCGTCGGCGGTATCGGCGGCGGCTTTGGTGGAGTCCGCGGCTGTCCAAGCCGCGCCTGTCGTGGCTATGTCCGCTGCGGCTGTTCGCGCCGAATCCGCGCCTCGCGAGTCGGCGCCGATCGAAACGCCACCGCTCTCGTCCGCGCCGCAATATCCGGCGTCAATCGGCGGCGCGTCGACATCGTTTCAGCGTTTTGCTGCACAGCTGGAGGGCAATGCCTCACAGGAAGACGCAGCGCCCGTCGCTAACGATGCGACACACTCGGCGACGCGGGACAGCAGTCACACGGCACCAGCCGATGCAACGATCAAACCGGTCAGCGGACCTAGCGCGGAATCTCTCGCCGCTGCGCAGACCGTAGTCGCCGCCGCGAGCACAGTCGCCCCAGCGCCGCGAAAGGAAGAACCCGCGCCAACCGTCGATTCAGCCACCACCGCAACCGGGGCACCGACGCAGCCGGCGGCTCCCGCAGCCGAAATCGTGGTCGACAAAACGCTCGTGCCTTGGGAGAGCAAGCTCGGGGCCGTGGCGGCTCAACGCCCCGTGTCGCCGTCGGGTTCGTCGCAACCCGATGCGTCGCAATCCGGGGCGGTCGCATCGCCCGGTGCGGTTGCGCAGTCTTCTCCCGCCACGCTGTCGTCTCCCGTTGCAAGCGCGACTATGGGTACGGGCGCGCAGGCAAGCGAACCTGCAACATCGTCCTCGACGACGGCCGCACGCTCCCCTGCCCTGCCCACGGCGACCGAACCCGCGAGCACACCGCCGACGCCTGACGTAACGCACACGGCGACCGCGACAGCGGCAACGGCAACCCACGCAGCGCTCCCCGCCACACCCACCCCGGCGCAAAGCGTCGCTTCGAACGTCGTGCGCTTCCCGGGTTTCGGCGCGACGGCACCCAGCGTCGGGCCGTCGCTCGGCGCGCATGGAAGCGCCACCGGCAACACCCCGGCCACTGTCCCGCCGATCGCCACAACACCCGCAGCGGCACCGGCCACTCCCGTACCGTCGTTCGGGCCAACCGTACCGGCCTCGTCCGCAGTCGAGCCGAGCACGCTGACCGCGCCGACGCCAACGCCAACGCCAACGCCAACGCCGGTCACATCGTCGTTGGCGCCCATCGCGCCGGCTACGCCAGACGCACTCGCCACCGCGCTACCCACGCAGGTTGCCGGAACCACCGTTCCCACCGCGACACCTGCCGCACCGGCAACGGCCACAACACCCGCCGCACCCGGCGCATTCGCGGCGAACTCACCATCCACCGCATCAGGCCCGACGCCTGCACCCGCCTCGCCGATCGCCGACACGCCCCCCACGGCAAACGGCGCAAACAGCGCAGACAGCGCAGCCGCCCCCGCCGAGGCCGCCGCCCAGCGCCCGCCGCTGCGCGGCCACGCTCCGGTCAACGGCTTCGAATTCCACGCACCGGCCGCGTCGATGGTCGAACTGCCGCCGCTCGATCTGCTCGCGCGCGCGGACGCCGGCGTCGAACCGATCTCGGACGAAAAGCTCCGCGAGACCGGCCAGCTGATCGAGCAGCGCCTGCAGGAATTCAAGGTGCCCGTGACCGTGGTCGGCGCATCGGCGGGGCCGGTCATCACGCGCTTCGAGATCGAGCCGGCGCTCGGCGTGCGCGGCAGCCAGATCGTCGGTCTCATGAAGGACCTCTCGCGCGGTCTCGGCCTCACGTCGATCCGCGTGGTCGAGACGATCCCCGGCAAGACCTGCATGGGCCTCGAACTGCCGAACGCGAAGCGACAGACGATCCGCCTCTCGGAAATCCTCGAAGCGAGCGTCTACCAGAATTCGCATTCGCAACTGACGCTCGCGATGGGCAAGGACATCACTGGCCACCCGGTCGTCGCCGATCTCGCCAAGGCGCCGCATATGCTGGTCGCGGGCACGACCGGTTCGGGCAAGTCGGTCGCGATCAACGCGATGATCTGCTCGCTGCTGTTCAAGGCGACGCCCGAGGAAGTGCGCCTCATCATGATCGATCCGAAGATGCTGGAGCTGTCGGTCTACGAAGGCATTCCGCACCTGCTCGCGCCGGTCGTCACCGACATGAAGCTCGCGGCCAATGCGCTGAACTGGTGCGTCGGCGAAATGGAGAAGCGCTACCGGCTGATGTCGGCGGTCGGCGTGCGCAACCTCGCGGGCTTCAACCAGAAGATCCGCGACACCGAAGCCAAGGGCAAGAAGCTCGGCAACCCGTTCTCGCTGACGCCCGACGCGCCCGAGCCGCTCGCGCCGCTGCCGCTGATCGTCGTCGTGATCGACGAACTCGCCGACCTGATGATGGTCGCCGGCAAGAAGATCGAGGAGCTGATCGCGCGGCTCGCGCAGAAGGCGCGCGCGGCCGGCATCCACCTGATTCTGGCGACGCAGCGGCCCTCGGTCGACGTCATCACCGGCCTCATCAAGGCGAACATTCCGACGCGCGTCGCGTTCCAGGTGTCGTCGAAGATCGACTCGCGCACGATTCTCGACCAGATGGGCGCCGAGTCGCTGCTCGGCCAGGGCGACATGCTGTTCCTGCCGCCGGGCACCGGCTACCCGCAGCGCGTGCACGGCGCGTTCGTCGCCGACGAGGAAGTGCATGCGATCGTCGAGTATCTGAAGCAGTTCGGCGAGCCGCAGTACGAGGAAGGCATTCTCGACGGCCCCGCCGCCGACGGCGGCGCGGCCCAGGACCTGTTCGGCGAAACGCCGGATGCGGAAGCCGATCCGCTCTACGACGAAGCGGTCGCGTTCGTCGTGCGCACGCGGCGCGCGTCGATCTCGTCGGTGCAGCGGCAATTGCGCATCGGCTACAACCGCGCGGCGCGGCTCGTCGAGCAGATGGAAACGGCGGGGCTCGTATCGGCGATGAGCATTAACGGCAGCCGCGAAGTGCTGGCGCCGGGGCCGGCGGAGTAACGCCCGGCGGCATCGGCAGAACGGATCGCAGCATGAAACCGGACAGCGAGCGATCGGCCTGCGATTCGCAGCCATGCTGCGACCCAGGAAGACCAGGAAAAGTCGGCTGAACAATAAAAAAACGGACCGTCTCACAGGGCTTGTGAGCGGTCCGTTTTCTTATTGCACGCGCTCCGTCGAATCACGCGCGTGCATCCCTCATCACGACGGCGACGCGAACTTGAAATCCACCGGCGAACCCAGCTCGAAATGCTGCTTCGGCGTCGGATCGAGCAAACCGGTCCGGGGATCGCGCCTGAACACGTACACGGTATCGCTCAACTGATTGCCGACGATCAGCCAGTTGCCGCTCGGATCGATCGCGAACTCGCGCGGCGATTTGCCGAGGCTCGACTGATGGCCGATCGGCTTCAGATGCCCGTTGGCCGGATCGACGGCGAAGATCACGATCTCGTTCGCGTCGCCGCGATTCGATGCATAGACGAAGCGCCCGTCCGGCGACAGATGGATCGCCGCGGCGCCCACCGCGCCCTTGAAGCCGGGCTGGCTCAGCGAGAGTGTCTGCGCGAGCGCGAGCCGGCCGTCGCGATAGTCGAACGTGCTGACCGTGCCGGCCAGTTCGCTCGTCAGATACACATGCTTGCCGTCCGCGCCGAACACCAGATGGCGCGGGCCCGTGCCGGCCTTCTGCTGCGCGTAGCTCCAGTCGGCCGGCGCGAACGGGCCGGGGCTGCCCTGCGGCGTGTAGCGGTACGCGTACAGCTTGTCGGCGCCGAGGTCCTGCGCAAACATGAAGCGGCCGTCCGGCGAGAACACGGTCGAATGCACGTGCGAGTCGTCCTGCCGCCCTTTCACCGGTCCGCCGCCCTCGTGGTGCACGGTCTGCACCGACGCACCGACCTGGCCGTCGGACTGCAACGGAAACACCGCGAAGCTGCCGCCCGGGTCGGGCGCGACCGAGTAGTTCGCGGTCAGCAGAAACTTCTGGTCGGGCGAAAAGCTCAGGTAGCACGGATCGTTGCCATCCGAGGACACCTTGTTGAGAAACCTCAGTTGCCCGCGCGCGGCATCGAAGCCGAATGCGCTGATGCCACCGCGCTGGGTGGCTGGACCGTTATCGCCGGGCAGTTCGTTGACCGCGTAGACGAAGCGGCGGTCGCGGCTCACGACGAGGAACGACGGATTGACCGTCTTCGCGACCGACACCTGGGTCGCCGCGCCCGTCTTCGTGTCGAAACGATAGACGTAGATGCCCTCGCTTTTGCCGCCGGTATAAGTGCCGACCAGCAGATTGTAGACGCCGTCGGCGGGGACCGGGCCGGAATCTTGCGCGTACGCTGGCGAAGCAGCAATCGAGACCATAAGCACGAAACCTTTTATCATCGAACGGGCGGCGTGGCGTGGCACGGGCCACGTTGCACGCCATGAAGCCGCCTTGGCGGCGCGGTCCGCGCGAGGGGGGACGGCCGGAGCGGGAGCACAGGCTGAAGCGCAAACACGAGGCATCACGCGGCGTATGACACTACGCGCGGCGGCACGGCAACGGCGAAGCATGGAACCTCCTCGACATCGGTCGGCGGGTAAGAACGGTGATAGCAGTAATCGCGGTGTCTGGTCTGCCTCGTCTGCCGCGCGCGGGGTCGAGCGTCGTTCTGCGTTGCTCTTGCCAAAGCCAGTATAAGAGCGTCCGGTCGGATCATGCAGCGAATACAGCCAGCCATGCGGCCTAGGCAAGACCGGGGGGAGACCTGAGCGAGACCGATCCCAGGTAAAGACAAACTCATGCGAAGCCATTTTCGCCGACAATCACCGTCCCGCACCACGGGACATTTTTCAATTTCCAATCGCGTATCACGCGTCTCACCCTGGGAGTCTTCATGAACGTCACACTGAGCCTCGGTCCGCTCGTTTCGCTGATCGCCGGCATTCTGATTCTGGTCATGCCGCGCCTGTTGAGCTACATCGTCGCGCTCTATCTGATCATCATCGGCATTATCGGCATCTTCGGCGTGGGGTCGTCGCACCTGTGAGCGGCGCGTAACGCGAGATCGGGAGCGCGGCTTGCGTCCGGCAGCGGAACGCTTCGCGCGCCACGAAGTGCGCGGTGGAGAAGTTGCGGCGGCGTAGCGCAAGTGCGGCTGCAACAACGCCGCGGAGCCTGTCGCCGCGCATCGCACTGCGTCTCGCACAGTGCCGCTTACCGCGCATGTCGCTGCGCAGCATGAACATGGCAATGGCAATAGCGCGCAACGAAGCACGCACTCCCGGCGGTACATGCCACGGACTATCGGCTACGGGCAACACGCGCAAAGCGGCCCAAAGCAACCACGCGAGCGCGCCACCCACGCTTGCGCACCCCGTGTCGGTCGTGAGCGGAACGATAGAACCCGATTCAGATAAAGCGGCGCGTCAAACCGCGTGCGTACGCAGTGCCGCTCAACCGTTCGAAAGCTGGTCGAGACGCAAACGCCCCTGCAGCGACAAGGCGCCAACGGCATAATGACCGTCGTCTTCCTGATAGCGCCGGAAGCAGGCCCGCTCGACCAGAAACGCCGCGGTCGCGAGCATGCAGTTGCGGCTCAGGCCAAGGTGGCCATGATCGAGTGGCAGCATCGAGTCGTCGGCAAGTTGGCTGGCGGCCGAGAGAATCGTGATGCAATCGGATTTCGACGGGTTCAGCATGGCTTTCGTCCTCGGAAACGGCGTCTCGATGCGCCATGAGCAAGGCCGATTCGCAGCCCGGTATGCACCGGACATCGGCATGAGGTTCAATTCTAAGCATGGATTTGACAATTTACCAATCGCGTTTTGCCGCACCACGCGATGAACCAACCCAGTTCATGCAGGTCCGGTAATAACCGGCTTTCGAGGCGCGGCACTCGCGGTACCCACCCGCAGTACCGTTTCCGGCCGTCCGCCATCACGACACGTTTTCCGACATGCCCGCACTCATCGAAGACTATGCACTCATCGGCGACGGCCACACGGCCGCGCTCGTCTCCCGCGAAGGTTCCGTCGACTGGCTCTGCTGGCCGCGCTTCGACTCCGGCGCCTGTTTCGCCGCGCTGCTCGGCACGCCCGACAACGGCCGATGGCTGATCGCGCCCGACACGTCGGCCAACGATGCCGCGCCCACCGTCACGCGCCGTTATCGCGGCGAAACGCTGATCCTCGAAACCGACTTCGAAACGCCCGAGGGCGCCGTCACGCTGATCGACTTCATGCCGCCCGGCAACGGCTGGTCGGAAATGATCCGCATCGTCATCGGCAAGCGCGGCACCGTGCGCATGAAAATGGAGCTCGTGCTGCGCTTCGACTACGGCTTCTCGATTCCGTGGGTCGACCGGCTCGAACAGGACAGCGGCATCAAGGCAATCGTCGGCCCGGACAACGCGGTGCTGCGCACGCCGGTCGAGCTGCGCGGCGAGGATATGAAAACCATCGCCGAATTCACCGTGACCGAAGGCGAGCGCGTGCCGTTCTCGCTCGCCTATGCGCCGTCGCATCTGCGTATTCCGCCGGCGCGCGACCCGCATACGGCGCTCGCGCGCACCGAGAATCACTGGCTCGAATGGTCGGCGCGCGGCACCGTCGAGGGGCGCTGGGCCGAACCGATCCGCCGCTCGCTGATTACGCTCAAGGCGCTCGCCTACGAACCGACCGGCGGCATCGTCGCCGCGCCCACGACCTCGCTGCCGGAGCAGCTCGGCGGCTCGCGCAACTGGGACTACCGCTACTGCTGGCTGCGCGACGCGACCATCACGCTGCTCGCGATGATGCGCGGCGGCTACTACGACGAAGCGCGCGCGTGGCGCAGCTGGCTCGGCCGCGTGATGGCAGGCGCGCCGGATCAGTTGCAGATCATGTACGGCATCGCCGGCGAGCGGCGCCTGCCCGAATTCGAAATCGACTGGCTGCCGGGCTACCAGGGCGCGAAGCCGGTGCGCATCGGCAACAACGCGGTCGGCCAGCGCCAGCTCGACGTCTACGGCGAAGTGATGAACGCGCTGCATCTCGCGCGCGTCGGCGGCCTGCAGGCGGACGCCACCGCCTGGAACGTGCAATGCGCGATGCTCGGGCACCTCGCGACGATCTGGCGCGAGCCCGACGAAGGCATCTGGGAAACGCGCGGCGGACGCCGGCACTTCACGTTCTCGAAAGTGATGGCGTGGGTCGCGTTCGATCGCGCGATCCGCTCGGCCGACATGTTCGCGCTCGACGGCCCGCTCGACGAATGGCGCGCGACGCGCGACGAGATTCACGCGGAAGTCTGCGAGAAAGCCTGGAATCCCGAGCGCAATGCGTTCGTGCAGCACTACGGCAGCGACCAGCTCGACGCGAGCGTGCTGCTGATGCCGCTGGTCGCCTTCCTGCCGCCGCGCGATCCGCGCATCAAGGGCACCGTCGAGGCGATCGAGAAGGACCTGATGCACGGCGGCTTCGTGATGCGCTACCGCACCACCGAATACGACGACGGCCTGCCGCCCGGCGAAGGCACCTTTCTTGCGTGCTCGTTCTGGATGGTCGACAACCTCGCGCTGCAGGGCCGCGTGAGCGAAGCGATCGAGATGTACGAGCGCCTGCTCGCGCTGTGCAACGACGTCGGTCTGCTCGCCGAGGAATACGACCCGGCCGCGAAGCGGCTCGTCGGCAATTTCCCCCAGGCGTTTTCGCATGTAGCGCTCGTGCACACCGGGCTGAACCTGATGAAACACGAGCAGGAAATGGCCCTGGCGACCGGCCAGCCGCCGCATAACGGCGCACGCGAGATGGCCCTCGAGGGTGAGGCAAGCCCTGATAGCGGCGCAGCAGCATCGCCACTAGCATGATCCAGTGACAGTTTGCGTACCGTGTGTGCGCGAATTGTTGCGTTGCACAAATTTACATAGTTCGATATCATCGATCCGACTGTCGGCCAAAAACAATGCGCCCACAACCAAAATGGCCCGCCGCAACGCCTCACGCGTGTTTGCGAAGCCCAATGCGAACCGCCTAAAACGGAGCACCCATGCTCTATCAACTGCACGAATTCCAGCGGGCGATGTTGAGCCCCCTCACCGCCTGGGCCCAGGCCGCGTCGAAATCATTCGCGAATCCTGCCAGTCCCTTAGCCTACGTGCCGGGCGCCACGCGCCTCTCAGCCGGTTACGAACTGCTGTACCGGCTCGGCAAGGATTACGAAAAGCCCGAGTTCAACATCCACCAGATTGTCAAAGACGGTCATAACATCCCGATCGTCGAGCAGACCATCATCGAGAAGCCGTTCTGCCGCCTGATGCGCTTCAAGCGCTATGCGGACGACAGCGATGCCGTCAATCAATTGAAAGACGAGCCGGCCGTGCTGGTCTGCGCGCCGTTGTCGGGACACCACGCCACGCTGCTGCGCGACACCGTGCGCACGTTGCTGCAAGACCACAAGGTCTACATCACCGACTGGATCGACGCGCGCATGGTGCCGCTCGAAGCCGGCCAATTCCGCCTCGACGACTACGTCGCGTATATCCAGGAATTCATCCGCCACATCGGCGCGAAGAATCTGCACGTGATCTCCGTGTGCCAGCCGACCGTGCCGGTGCTCGCCGCCATTGCGCTGCTGGCGAGCCGCGGCGAAGACACGCCGCGCACCATGACGATGATGGGCGGCCCGATCGACGCGCGCAAGAGCCCGACCTCGGTCAACTCGCTCGCCACGCAGCATTCGTACGAGTGGTTCGAAAACAACGTGATTTTCACGGTGCCGCCGAATTATCCGGGCGTGGGCCGCAAGGTGTATCCGGGCTTCCTGCAGCTCAATGGCTTTGTCAGCATGAATCTCGACAAGCACATCGAGGCGCATAAGCAACTGTTCCTGAATCTGGTGCGCGGCGACGGCGACTCGGCGGGCAAGCACAAGGAATTTTACGACGAGTATCTCGCCGTCATGGATCTCGCCGCGGAGTTTTATCTGCAGACGGTCGAGACCGTGTTCGTGCGGCACGCGCTGC
>Ga0153951_1000123_pt1 | contig 27240 bp, 27 predicted proteins | sample TSNJ035MetaG_FD_102278 | JGI IMG/M metagenome (GOLD analysis project Ga0153951, IMG submission 102278) | Attine ant fungus gardens microbial communities from New Jersey, USA - TSNJ035 MetaG | ecosystem: Host-associated > Fungi > Mycelium > Unclassified | place: USA: New Jersey, Wharton State...
ATCTTCACGAGTTCGGGATCGTACTCGCCGAATGCGTCTTGCGGCTCGAGCTGGATCTGGGTCTCGAAGCCGGCCTCGTGGCCGTCGAGCTCTTCCTCGATCTTGGGGAACGTGCCATCATAGCCGCCGTGCAGATAGACCATCGGCTCGTCGCTCTCCTCAATCAGATTGCCTTGAGCATCCGACAGCTTGTAGGCGACCGACACGACGGTGTTCTTTGCAATTTTCATTCGATTCTCCAGAATACAGCTCTCATTATACGATGCCGAGGCGCCCCACTCACCTCCCGGCCGATGCAGCTTCGGCACGCAATTCCTCGTCTGCTTCAAAGCCTGACTCAAAACCCAACTCAAAGCCCGAGTTGAGGCCAGCTTCGAAGCCCGACTCAAGGCCTGAGTCAAAGCCTGAGTCAAAGCCAGCCTCAAAGCCCGTTTCGAAGCCCACCGCAATGCCCACGCTCCCACCTTCACCCGACATACCGACCGCATTGCTCGGCAATCTGACGCCGTCGCAATTCATGCGCCGCTACTGGCAGAAAAAACCGCTGCTGATCCGCCAGGCGATTCCGGACCTCGAAGCGCCGCTGTCGCGCGACGAACTTTTCGAGCTGGCCGATCAGGACGATGTCGAAGCGCGCCTGATCACCCACTTCCGCAACAGGTGGCAACTCGAACACGGCCCGTTCGCCCCCGACGAGTTGCCGTCGCTCAAGCAGCGCGCATGGACGCTGCTCGTGCAAGGCGTGGACCTGCACAATGATCGCGCCCGCGACCTGCTGAACCGCTTCCGCTTCGTGCCGGACGCGCGGCTCGACGACCTGATGATCTCGTACGCGAGCGACGGCGGCGGCGTCGGCCCCCACTTCGATTCCTACGATGTGTTTCTTTTGCAAGTAAAAGGCAAGCGCCGCTGGCGCATCAGCGCGCAGAAAGACCTAACGCTGCAAGCCGGCTTGCCCTTGAAAGTTTTACAGAACTTCGAGCCCGAAGAGGAGTGGGTGCTGGAGCCCGGCGACATGCTGTATCTGCCGCCGCACATCGCGCATGACGGTATTGCCGAAGGCGAATGCATGACCTGCTCGATCGGTTTTCGCGCGCCCTCCGCGAGCGAGTTGACCGCGCAGTTTCTCTACCATCTGGCCGAGCGCGGCGAGTCCGCGGGCAAGGCCGGCGTGCTTTACCGCGATCCGCAGCAACCGGCCGTCGAGCGTCCGGCCGAGCTGCCGGCGGCGCTCGTCGAGAAGGTTGGCGCGATCCTTGCTCGAATCAAATGGAATGAGCAGGACATTGCGTCGTTCCTTGGCACGTATCTCAGCGAACCCAAGCCGAGCGTCGTCTTCGATCCGCCGCAACGGCCGCTCAACGAGGCCCGTTTCGTCAGCGAAGTGTCGAAACGTGGCCTGCGGCTCGACCGCAAGACCAACCTGTTGTATGAACGCCGTTTTTTCTTCGTAAATGGAGAAGAAATGTCGTGGGACGGCGCGAAAAAATGGCTGTTTGATCTCGCTAATCTACGGTGCATGAGTGCGAAACGCTTTGTAACACTCTCGCACGATTCATCGGTGACAGCACTGCTACACGAGTGGTATTGTGCGGGCTGGATACAGGTGGGCGAGCTTGCGTAAGTCTGCCCGCGTGCTATACCGTACAGTGAAATTTTGTATGAGAAAGACAACGTATTGACCCCGGATTTATCGACTGTCAGTACGAAAGTGCATATAATTTCCGCCCAAGCCGTAGGGAAGATTTCAGCTCGTCAAAAGAGCATCTCCACCAGCGGCCCAGGTCGGTGTTGGAGCACATTACCGGTATTATTTTGCGCTGTTGCTTACCTTTAAACCATAAAAGGACGTGATCATGAAGAAATCCCTCCTCGTAGCATCCCTGTTGGCAGCTGTGGCACTGGCTGCATGCAACAAGAGCAACGACCAGGCCGCCGCACCGGCTAGCGACGCAGCTGCTGCTTCGGCACCGGCTGCAGCAGCTTCGGACGCAGCAGCTGCTGCGTCGGGTGCTGCTGCTGCTGCGAGCGACGCTGCTGCTTCGGCTACGGCTGCTGCTTCGGACGCGACCGCTGCCGCTTCGGACGCTGCGGCTTCGGCTGCTGCTCCGGCTTCGGGCGCAAGCCAGTAAGCTGTCGTGTAGGGTTCTGCCTCGGGAAATCGTCGCGATTTCCCGGGCAGTCAGGCAAAACGCCACGGATTCATCTCCGTGGCGTTTTGTTTTATGGCTGCGTTTTTGCAGCAAGGTTTTTTTAGCTGTTCTGCTTAAGAGCCAGCCTGAAAACCGTCGAAAAAATGCCGCTTTTTAAAGCGGCATTTTTTTAAGCAGAACCCGCGCGCTTCGCCTCTGTCGGCTATTGAGCCGGCGTCGCACGCTCTTCGAAGAACTCGCGCACCACGTCGATCTCGCGGGTACGCTTGAACGGCGGCAGGCTCTGCCAGATACGGCGGCCATACGGCTTGTCGACGAGGCGCGTATCGCAGATCATCAGCACGCCGCGATCGGTCTCCGCGCGAATCAAACGCCCCGCGCCCTGCTTGAGCGTAATCACGGCCTGCGGCAACTGGTGCACAGCGAACGGGCTCAAGCCTTTCTTCGTCAACGCATCGAGCCGTGCGGACAGCACCGGGTCGTCGGGCGGCGCGAACGGCAGCTTGTCGATCACGACGAGCGACAGCGCATCGCCGCGCACATCCACTCCTTCCCAGAAGCTCTGGCTGCCGACCAGAATCGCGTTGCCGTACGCCCGGAAGCGATCGAGCAATTCGGTGCGGCTCGCATCGCCCTGCACGAGCAGCGGATAGTCCCAGCCGCGCGCCTCGATCACGTCGCGCAACTTCGCCGAGATACGGTCCACCGCGCGCAGCGTCGTGCACAGCATGAAGACGCCGCCGCCCGACGCTTCGATCGCGGGCAGCGCCGCATCGAACACCGCGTCCGTGAACATCGGCGACGACGGCTGCGGCAGATTGCGCGGCACATACAGCAGCCCCTGCGAGGGGTAGTCGAACGGGCTCGGCAAGGTCATCGAGCGTTTCGAGTTCAACCCCATCTGTGCCGCATAGTGCGTGAAGTCGCCGCGCACCGACAACGTCGCCGACGTGAAGATCCACGCACGCGGCACGCCGGCGCGCTGCTTGGCGAAAATCGGCGCAACCGACAGCGGCGTTTCGTGCAACTGCACCGTATGCGAGAACACTTCGATCCAGCGCACCTTTTCGTTCGGATCGGCGTGCCCGGTCTTGCCGCCGGCCGCAGCGCCGCCGCCCTCACCCTCGCGCGGATTGGCCGCGTCGCGCTCGGCGGCCGACGGCGGCGTGGTCCAGCCACTCAGCACGTCCTGCAATTCGCGAGCGCGACGCAGACACGCGCCGATCGATTCCGCGCGCTCGGCCTGCCCCGCGAGCGCGGCGGCCAATGCGTCGAGTTCGGTTTCGAGCGTTTCGAGCGCCGCGAACAGCGGATGATCGTCGGGCAACTGGCCGATCGACAGACGCAGCGTGTCTTCCTTGAACGCGAGCCGCACGTCGCGCGCGGCACGCTCGAGCGTCGCGCCGAGCTTGACCCAGTCGAGCGCATCGCGCGCATGGCCCAAACCCTCGGCCACCGAATCGCGCGCGAGTTCGAGAAACTGCGCGGTCGACAGCGTCTCGCCGAAAAAGAGAGTCGCGGTTTCGGGCAACTGATGCGCCTCGTCGAACACCACCGTGTTGGCAGTGGGCAGCAGCTCGGCCATGCCCGTGTCGCGCAACATGATGTCGGCGAAAAAGAGATGGTGGTTGACCACCACGATGTCGGCCTGCTGCGCTTCGCGGCGCGCCTGCATCACGAAGCAGTCCTTGTAGTGCGGACACTCCTGGCCAAGACAGTTATCGCGCGTCGACGTCACCATCGACCACACCTGCGCCGTTTCCGGCACGCTCGCGAGTTCGGCCTTGTCGCCGGTGCGCGTGATCTTCGCGAAGCGCACGATGTCCTGCAGATACGAGGTTTCCTGGCGCGACGGCAGACGGCCGTTGTCGGCCGTGCGTTGCAGGTAGTAGTGGCACAGATAGTTCGCGCGCCCCTTGAGCATCGCGACCGACACCGGCACCGCGAGCGCATCGCGCACGGTCGGAATATCGCGCTGGAACAGCTGGTCCTGCAAGTGCTTGGTGCCGGTGGAGACGATCACCTTGCCGCCCCACAGCATGGCCGGCACGAGGTACGCATAGGTCTTGCCGGTGCCGGTGCCCGCCTCGACGATCAGCGTGTTCTCGCCGCCGTCGAGGCCGTCGGATTCAGCGCTGTCGGTGGCCTCGGCGGCGGCATCGCTACCTGTCTGCTGCAGACGCCGCGCCGGACGTTTCTGCGCCTCGAACATCGCGGGCTCGGGCAGCGCGCGGCCCGACGCTTCCATCGCCGCGGCGACGGCGCGCGCCATCTCGATCTGCGATGCACGCGGCCGGTAGCTGTCGATCTGGCGCGCGAGCAAGCCGTTGTCGGCGAAGATATCGTCGAGCTCCGCAGCACGGCGCCGCTCCAGCGTCACGCCGGCCACGGACGCGGCCGCACGCGGTGCCGGAGCCGGCGCGCCGGCGGTGGATGCAGCGTCGCCCGGCGCGGTCCGGGATGAGGTGTCATGCGGTGAATTCAAGGCAAGCGTTTCCTGCGAAGTCCGGCTCGCGCGCTGCGCGCCCGGCGCCTGCCAGGCCGCGAACTCAGGCGCGTACGTCCGGTTCGAGCTGCAATTGCAGCAAGATGATGGTGTCCTTGACTTTGAGCTTGCGCTTTTTCAGGCGCTGCAGCTCAAGGTCGTCGATGCCGGGCTCATCCGACATCCGGTCGATCAACCGGTCGAGCCCACTATGCTCCGATTCCAGTTGCAAAATGCGGTCACGGAGTGTGTTCCCGTCGATGACGTGATGACGATCGCGCATGCTCGCCTCCTCTCGTCGAAGGCATGAACTGCGCGCGCAGCCCGATGCCTGAGGTTGCTGTCCGGCTCAAAACGCGTTACGGCGACTACGGTGGTGCCGGCCACGAGCCGACACCGGCTACAGCACGCGACTACTCCTGCTGCTGTTGCTGTTTCTGCTGCTCTTCGAGTTGCTGCTGCTTCAACTGGTCCTGACGCTTCTGCTCGGCCTTCTCGGCAGCCTGCTTCTGGCGGGCTTCGACGTCGAGCTTGTGCTGCGCCGCATCGGCCTGCTTGCGCTCGAAATTCTGCTGCTTCTGCTCGCGCTCCTGCGCCTTTTGCACGCCCTGCTGACGCGCTTCCTCGAGCTTGCGCTGGTAGTCGCTCTGCTTCTGGTCGTAGGCCTGCTGATTGGCCGCCGCCTGCGCCGGCGTGACGCCGCGTTGTGCCTGATCGAGCGCGTGCTGGTGCTGCTTGTCTTCGTAGGCCTGCGCGTTGGCCGCGCGCTGCGGCGCCTCGGCGTTGCGCTGCGCCTGATCGAGCGCGTTCTGGCGCTGCTTCTCCTGATACGCCTGCTCGTTGCGCGCGTCTTCGGCGGCCCGTTGCGGCGCTTCCGCCTCGTTTTGCGCGCGCCGCAAGGCGGTGCGCTGGTCGCGCTCGCGAGCGCGCTGTGCGCGCTGCTCGGCGTCGAGCGTCAGCTGTTCCTTGCGGATTTGCGCCTGCACCGTGCGCATCGAATCGCGCGCGCGGTCCAGACAGTGATTGACGAAAAAGCGGCTGTAGCAGTTGTGCTGCGCGAGCGCGTACTGGTAGTTGTTGTCGTCGCTGCGCTGGTCGAGCACTTGTTGCCGATCCTCGAACGATTTGTCGAGCGCGGCCGCGTCGCTCACGCTCCGCGGGCTGTCGGCGCTCGTTGCGCCGGTTGCTGTTGTCGCTGTCGTCGTGCTTGCAGGCTGATTTGCCGACTGAGCGGCTGCCGGGACGGTGGCCGTCGCCGCCGGCTGCGCGGCCTGCGCGATAGCCGGCCGGGGCACGCCGAGCGCCACGGCGATCACGCACGAGGCGCCCACCGCCGCCAGCCTGCGCGGCGCAAACCGAATCACCCCGAAATCAGCCGCGCAAGCAGGCTTCGCGCCCGCTGCGGCACGCGCCATCGGTACGGGCGAACCGGCCGCCAAACGCGGCGAAGAAAGCGGCAATTGAGACAAATCCCGAGACAAGCCCGGAGACGAACCCGACGACAAAAAAGAGACCAGGCGATTGAGCGACAAGGAGATTGGCAACGTCGTAGAAGGTCAACGGAACATGCCCGAAATTCTAACACCGCGCGGTTGAGCCTCCTGGCATTTATGGCAAAATGCCCCGCTCCTGGTCGCGGCGCATGCCCGGCCTGTCCGACCTGCCGCCCGCGCGCGGCCCCTCACTGAGTCCGCAGGAACACCAAGACCTTATGACGGAAACCGTAGCACTCAAGATCGTCCAGCGCATCGCCACTGAACTGTCCGTCCAGCCGCGCCAGGTCGCGGCCGCCGTGGAACTTCTCGACGAAGGCTCGACCGTTCCGTTCATCGCCCGTTACCGCAAGGAAGTGACCGGCAATCTCGACGACACGCAACTGCGCAACCTCGAGGAACGCCTGCTGTATCTGCGCGAGCTGGAAGACCGGCGCGCGGCGATCATCTCAAGCATCGACGAACAGGGCAAGCTCACCGACGAGCTGCGCGCCGCGATCGAAGGCGCCGACAGCAAGCAGGTGCTGGAAGACCTCTATCTGCCGTACAAGCCGAAGCGCCGCACGCGTGCGCAGATCGCGCGCGAAGCCGGTTTGCAGCCGCTCGCGGACGCCTTGCTCGGTAATCCGCTGCTCGATCCGCAAACCGAAGCCGCGGCCTACGTGGATGCCGAGAAAGGCATCGCCGACGTGAAGGCCGCGCTCGACGGCGCGCGCGACATCCTCTCCGAGCAGTTCGGTGAAACGGCCGAGCTGCTCGGCAAGCTGCGCGACTACCTGTTCAACCAGGGCGTGGTGTCGTCGAAGGTCGTGGAAGGCAAGGAAACCGCCGAGGAAGAGAAATTCCGCGACTACTACGACTACGCCGAAACGATCCGCACGGTGCCCTCGCATCGCGCGCTGGCCCTCTTCCGCGGCCGCAATGCGGGCGTGCTGATGATCAAGCTCGGCTTGGGCGAGGAACTCGACGCGCAGGTGCCGCATCCGGGCGAAGCGCTGATCGCGCGGCACTTCGGCATTGCCAATCAGAACCGCCCCGCCGACAAGTGGCTCTCCGACGTGTGCCGCTGGTGCTGGCGCGTGAAGGTGCAGCCGCACCTCGAAAACGAACTGCTGACCAATCTGCGCGACGAAGCCGAACACGAAGCGATCCGCGTGTTCGCGCGCAATCTGAAAGACCTGCTGCTCGCGGCACCGGCCGGCCCGAAGGCCGTGATCGGCCTCGATCCGGGCCTGCGCACGGGCGTGAAGGTGGCGGTGGTCGATCGTACCGGCAAGGTGCTCGCGACCGACACGATCTATCCGCACGAGCCGCGCCGCGACTGGGACGGCTCGCTCGCGAAGCTCGCGCGCATCGCCGCGCAGACCCAGGCCGAGCTGATCAGCATCGGCAACGGCACCGCCTCGCGCGAGACCGACAAGCTCGCGAGCGAACTGATCTCGCGTCATCCGGAATTGAAGCTGCAAAAGATCGTCGTGTCGGAAGCGGGTGCGTCGGTGTATTCGGCGTCCGAACTCGCCGCGAAGGAATTCCCCGACATGGACGTGTCGCTGCGCGGCGCGGTGTCGATCGCGCGCCGTCTGCAGGACCCGCTCGCCGAACTCGTGAAGATCGAACCGAAGGCGATCGGTGTCGGCCAGTATCAGCACGACGTGAATCAGCGCGAACTCGCGCGCTCGCTCGATGCGGTCGTCGAGGACTGCGTGAACGCGGTCGGCGTCGATGCGAACACCGCGTCGGTCGCGCTGCTCGCGCGCGTGTCGGGTTTGAATGCGACGCTCGCGCGCAACATCGTCGACTATCGCGATGCGAACGGGCCGTTCCCGTCGCGCGAGCATCTGCGTAAAGTGCCGCGTCTCGGCGACAAGACCTTCGAGCAGGCGGCCGGCTTCCTGCGCATCAACAACGGCGAGAATCCGCTCGACCGTTCGTCGGTGCACCCGGAAGCGTATCCGGTCGTCGAGCGGATTCTCGCGAAGATCAGCCGGCAGGTCGGCGAAGTGCTCGGCAATCGCGATGCGCTGCGCGGGCTCTCGCCGACCGAATTCGTCGACGAGCGCTTCGGCCTGCCGACCGTGCGCGACATTCTGCTCGAACTTGAAAAGCCGGGTCGCGATCCGCGTCCCGAGTTCAAGACCGCCACGTTCCGTGAAGGGGTCGAGAAGGTCAGCGATCTGATCCCTGGCATGGTGCTCGAAGGCGTCGTGACGAACGTTGCCGCATTCGGCGCGTTCATCGACGTCGGCGTGCATCAGGATGGTCTCGTGCACGTGTCGGCGATGTCGACGAAGTTCGTGAAGGACCCGCATGAGGTCGTGAAGGCCGGCCAGATCGTCAAGGTCAAGGTGCTCGAAGTCGACGTGAAGCGCCAGCGGATTGCGCTGACCATGCGCCTCGACGACGAACCGGGCGCGGCGGCCGCACGCAGCGGCGGCGGCGGTGCGCAGCAGGAGCGCGGCTCGGGCGGCGGCTTCAACCGCGGCGGCGCGGGACGCGGCGCGCCGCCGCGTTCGCGCGAACCGGAACCGTCGGGCGCAATGGCCGCGGCTTTCGCGAAGCTCAAGCAGAAGTAAGCAGGCGCAAGCCAGCGTACGAGGAGCATGACGAGTGGAGTGAGCGCGTCGGATCGACGGACGCGCTTCGCCCGACTCGCACCGCTCTTTGCGTAGTCGCAAGCGACGGGCAACTTGATGCCCGCATACTCGCGAACGACGCGCAGAAACAGAAAACCCACGCCATGCGTGGGTTTTCTGTTTGCGCTCCCGCCTGTCAGATACGGGATAAATCAGATCTCGATCTTCGTTCCCAATTCCACGACGCGGTTCGCCGGAATACTGAAGAAGTCCGTCGGCTTCGCGGCGTTCTGATGCATCCACGCGAACACGCGTTCGCGCCACACCGACATGCCCGGCAATTGCGTCGGCACGACCGTTTCGCGCGCGAGGAAGAACGACGTGTCCATCAGCTCGAAGGTCATGTCGTGCGTGCGGCCGACGTCGAGCAGCACCGCCTTCACGTCCGGCGTTTCGTTGAAGCCGTAGGCTGCCTTCACGAGCCACAGGCCGCCCTCCATATCCCTGACCGTTACGCGCTCGGCATCGTTCACGTAGGGGATATCGCGCGTGACGAAAGTCAGGAAGATCGTGCGCTCGTGCAGCACCTTGTTGTGCTTGAGGTTGTGCAGCAGGCTCACCGGCACCAGCGAATCGCTGCCGGTCAGATAGATCGCAGTGCCCGACACGCGATGCGGCGGATGCGCGAGCAGCCCCTGCAGGAACGGCATCAGCGGAATACCGTCGGCGGCCGTGCGCTCCTTGACGAGCATGCGGCCCTTGAACCACGTCATCAGCAGGAAGAACAGCAGCGCGCCGATGCCGAGCGGCAGCCAGCCGCCCTCTTCGACCTTCAGCAGATTCGCGCCGAAGAAGCCCAGGTCGACCGCCATGAACACGGCGATGATGAGCGCGACGAGCAGCTTGTTCCAGTTCCACACGTTCACCATCACCACGCACGCGAGCACGGTCGTAATCACCATCGTGGCCGTCACCGCGATACCGTACGCGGCGGCGAGATTATCCGAGCTCTTGAACGCGATCACGATGCACAGGATGATGAAGAGCAGCATCCAGTTCACGACCGGTACATAGATCTGCCCGATCGCGAGGTCTGACGTGTGCAGGATCTTCATGCGCGGTACATAGCCGAGCTGAATCGCCTGGCTCGTCAGCGAATACGCGCCCGAAATCACCGCCTGCGACGCGATCACGGTCGCCACCGTCGACAGCACGACGAGCGGCAGCAGCGCCCAGTCCGGCGCGAGCAGGAAGAACGGATTTTCGATGGCCTTCGCGTCGTGCATCAGCAGCGCGCCCTGACCGAAGTAATTGAGCACCAGCGACGGCATCACGAGAATGTACCAGGCCATGCGGATCGGCTTCGCGCCGAAGTGGCCCATGTCCGCGTAGAGCGCCTCGGCGCCGGTCAGCACCAGCACGACCGAGCCGAGCACCACGTAGGCCTGCAGCACGTGCGCGGCCATGAACGTGTAGGCATAGTACGGATTGAGCGCGCGGATCACGCTCGGCGACTGGATGATGTGCCACAGGCCGAGCGCGGCCAGCACGATGAACCACAGCACCATGATGGGGCCGAACAGCCGGCCGACCGTGGCCGTGCCATGCCGCTGGATCCAGAACAGCACGATCAGGATCACGATCGTGAGCGGCAGCACCAGGTGTGACAGATGCGGCGCGGCAATCTCGAGACCCTCGACCGCCGAGATCACCGAAATGGCCGGTGTGATTACCGCGTCGCCATAAAACATGCAGGCGCCGAAGATGCCGAGCATCATCAGCAGGCCGGCCATCTTCGACTTCTGATCGAGCGAGCGCAACGCGAGCGCCATCAGCGCGAGCACGCCGCCTTCGCCGTTGTTGTCGGCCCGCATCACGAACAGCACGTACTTGATGCCGACCACGATCACGATCGCCCAGAACAGCAGCGAGATCACGCCGAGAATCGATTGATCGGTCAACGGAATGCCGTGCGACGGACTGAAAGCCTCTTTAAGCGAATACAACGGGCTTGTGCCGATGTCGCCGAACACCACTCCGATCGCGGCAATCGCAAGGGAAGACAGCGGCTGCTTGTGTGCGTGATTGTTATCTGTCATAGACGCGAGAGGATCCGTTCCCAGGCGGAAAAAACGACCGCTATTCTAAACTCCCCATCTGACGCCGCCCGCCTTGTTGTGGATACGCGACGTGGATGGTCCGCGCAGTGTAGCACTGCGATATGAACGCGTCTGCTGCATTGGGGATCATATGGCCGGCATCTCGCGCACCGGCTTCGCGATACGCTGAAGGATAGCCGACGCCGTGCCGCGCCCACAAAAAAAAACGGAGCCCGGCTGGGCTCCGTTTTCTGAATACGGCGATGAACACGGCGATGAACACTGGATGAAAACCGCGCGATACACGAATGTAAAACACGTGTAAGGCGCGGGATAGGCATCACTGGCCCGACGACTCCTGCGCCTGCGCAATGCCGCGCTTGATCCACGCACCGAGGTTATGCGGACGCACCGTGTCCCATTCCTCGAACGGCTGATGAATCCACGGGTTCGTGGCCAGGTACTGCACGTGATAGTCGGGCTTCACCTTCGAGCAGGCCTTGTACCACAGCACGGCCGAGCGCACCGCGGTAATGGCCGGATAGCGCTCCTTCAGATGCTGCTGCACGCGTGCGAGCGTGACGCCCGAATCGACGAGGTCGTCGACGAGCAGCACATTGCCCTGCAGTTCGCCGCGCGTCATCGTGATGTATTGCGCGATGTCGAGTTCGCCCTGCTCCGTGCCGGCCGCTTCGCGATACGAACTCGTGGCGAGAATCGCCAGCGGCAGATCGTAGATGCGCGAGAGCTGGTCGCCGACGCGCAGGCCGCCGCGCGCGAGGCACAGGATCTTGTCGAACTTCCAGCCCGACTCGTGCACGGTCAGCGCGAGCAGTTCGATCAGCCGGTGATACTCGTCCCAGCCGACCCACAGGTTCTTCTCGTCGTTACGCGGATCTTTCATCGCGATCATCGGTACACCCTGCATGACTCAAACCTTGAACGGGTGACGCAACAGAATCGTTTCTTCGCGATCCGGACCGGTGGAAACCATGTCGATCGGAATACCGGCGACTTCCTGCACGCGCGAGAGATACGCGCGCGCGTTGGCCGGCAGCTTGTCCCATTCCTTGATGCCGACCGTGCTTTCCTTCCAGCCCGCGAAGATTTCGTAGACGGGCACGCAGCGCGCGACTTCGGTCGCGCCGCGCGGCAGCAGATCGACGTTCTGGCCGTCGACCGTGTAGCCGACGCACAGCTTCACTTCATCGAGGCCGTCGAGCACGTCGAGCTTGGTCATGCACAGGCCCGAGACGCCGTTGATCTGGATCGAGCGGCGCAGCGCGGCGACGTCGAGCCAGCCGGTGCGGCGCGGACGGCCCGTGACCGAGCCGAATTCCTTGCCGACGGTGGCGAGTTCGAGGCCGATCGGGTCCTGACGCGAGGCGTTGTCGGCGTCGTACAGTTCGCTCGGGAACGGACCCGAACCGACGCGCGTGCAGTACGCCTTCGTGATGCCGAGAATGTAGTTCAGTTTTTGCGGACCGACGCCCGCGCCGGCAGTCGCCGCACCCGCGACGCAGTTGCTCGACGTGACGAACGGATAGGTGCCGTGGTCGATATCGAGCAGCGTGCCCTGCGCGCCTTCGAACAGCAGATTGCCGCCGTTGGCGTTGACGTCGTAGAGACGGCGCGACACGTCGGTGACCATCGGCTTCAGACGGTCGGCGTAGCTCAGCATCGTGTCGAGCGTTTGCTGGAAGTCGACTGCGGCGGCGCCGAGGTACTGCGTGAGCACGAAGTTGTGATAGTCGAGGTTTTCGCGCAGACGCTCGGAAAACGCTTGCGGATCGAACAGGTCCTGCACGCGCAGGCCACGGCGCGCGACCTTGTCTTCGTAGGCCGGGCCGATGCCGCGGCCGGTCGTGCCGATCTTGCCCGCGCCGCGGCGCGCTTCGCGGCCCTGGTCGATCGCGATGTGGTACGGCAGGATCAGCGTGGTGGCTTCGGAAATGAACAGACGTTTCTGAACGTCGATGCCGGCGGCTTCGAGCTCGCCGATTTCCTTGAACAGCGCTTCCGGCGACAACACGACGCCATTGCCGATGTAGCACGCGACGCCGGGATGCATGATGCCCGACGGAATCAGACGCAAGATGGTTTTCTTGCCGCCGATGATAAGCGTGTGACCGGCATTGTGACCGCCCTGGAAGCGAACGACGCCTTGAGCGTGGTCCGTCAGCCAGTCGACGATCTTGCCCTTGCCTTCATCACCCCACTGGGTACCCACGACGACGACGTTGCGCCCGGGGTTCACATTCACTGCGCTGGCAGACATGTTGTTTCGTAAGCTGGTTAAAAACGTATTCTAAAAGAATTGGGCTGGTTTGAGCAAATTTCTTTTGTGAAATCAACTACTTAGATGCAACAATGCCTCTGGGGTATTTACCCAGTTGTGGCTACCATGTTGGACACCCAACCCAGCAGTTTACCACAGGGGTGATTACATGGCTGTAAGGTTGTGGGCTGTGTGAGGAGTGCCACAAGATGAATTGCTTGCTAGGTGATAAATATTTTTTGGCATTAAATCTTGATTTTATTTCTCTTCTGTATGTCATCTTTTAATTCAATATCAAGTTTTATTTTCAAGAGCATATTTTCAAAATATTCACCATCAATATTTTCTTGCTCATTTGAAAGCCTAGCTATTTTTAATTCTTTATAGCTAGTGTGCTTACTAACAAATGCCTGAGAAACATTAACTTGTTTTGCAATATCTGTTTGTGTCAATTGAGGCATTTTGACAAACAAAGTAATTACATGTCTTATTTTTCCCCAGTACTTTTTAGCTTTTGCCTCCCCTCCTTTTCTTCCATTTTCAATATAATGTTGCTTATTCATATCAACTCCTTTGCTATGTGATAATTATGTTTTAGCAAAAAAAATGAATAAGTCAATACAAATATCAAATAAAAAAAGGGAGCTATAAAGCTCCCCTTCTTTGAAATTGGACATACTCACATAAAATAAACTGCTTTTTTATCAGCAGCAGTAACTGCCTCTTTTTGGGTTTTGGTCATCATGAAATACTCAAACTGCTTCTTACCCTTATCAGTAGCAATCCAAGCTTTACCTTCTTCAGTCAAATGGGTTTTCATGTTTTCAGCGCCCTTGGTTTTCTCAGTTTCAAACTCAAGGGGCGCTTTACCAATTTTACCCATGTACCACTCATACCCTTTCCTGCTCACCACACCACTAACAATGGCATCATATTCAAAATAAATCAAAGCCTTAGGACCATCAACAGCTTTCAATTCTTCAGCAGTGATTTTGAACTTTTCAGCAATCTTACTCACTGCCTGATTGTACTTTTCCTTCTCAGCATGAATAAGCTTGAAGCCTTCAGCTTTAGCTTCAAAGTCCTTTTCTTCTTGCTCCAATGCCTTCAATTGAGCTTCAATGTTCTTTTTAGCTTGCTCAATTTGAGCCTTAGAAATGAAAGCCATTTTAAAACCCCTTAAAAAATGTGGTGAGTTATTAAACTACATGAGTAGTATAGCACAACTTCAAATTTGTATGATTGATTTTTCGTATCAAGAAAACATCAATTTATTATTTGCTCAATCCTTCCATTCTTTCCTTTAATTCTTTTTCTTCTTCAATTTGCAATCTATCCATTGCTTGCATGAGTTGACCTTTTAAAGCAGTAATCTGAGCTAGCAATTCAAAAAACTGGTCTCCCTTAGCCTCAAGTAAAGCACTACTCAAATCAGATAGAGCAGATGTGATTGAACCAACTGACACAACTAATTCAGCCACTGAAGAACCTATTTTTACTTGGGGTGACTGTGGTGGCTTACCTTTCTTGTCATCATCTTTTTGCTTAATATTTTTGTTCGCTTCATTTAATTTACTAGTAGCTTGTCTCACCTGATTTGACACATTGCTTAGTTTTGCCTTGGATATATTCAAGTTAACCTTTGACAAAACCTTTTTATTTTTCTCATGTTCCTTGAGATACTTAGGACCAACAAAATTTTTATTTAAATAAATCTGATTGCCATTATCTTTGGACTGAGTTTTTTCAACTGACTTATCAGTAAATACACCTTTTCTTAATTCATCTTTATTAACCTGATAAAAGCTTCCAGCCATTTCAATTGAATTGTTAATGTCTTTAGAAGTAAATGTTGCATTTTTCTTATATTCACAAGTTAGTTTAATTAGCTCAAGTGGTGTAAGAACTGGCTTTTGAGCCTTTGGCAACTGCTTTAATTTTTCAAGGTCCAAAGCATCAAGATTAAAACTTGTCGATAGCTCAGATTTCCAATTATTAAAATTTTCAGTGGCTGAAAGCTCTGATTTTTTGGCTCTAGTGTTTAGCTTACTATCTTGAACTGAAGCTTCTTTATGTTGCTTTTGATACTTTTCAATTTGCCCACTTCTTTTTGAGAAATGCCTTCTAACATCTTCTCTCATTCCAACAATATTCATGTTAAAAGCTTTTCCCCTTTCTAGCTGATAATTTAATTTTTCAAGCCCTTCACCTAATGACTTTTGAAATTCAGCCTCAACAGCCTTATGATTTTGATAAAGCTGTTTAGTTTCTACTGCATAATATTCGCCATTTTTTCCCAAAACAACATTAGCAAGCAACTTATGCTTATGAATTTGAGGGTCATTTTCTCTACTTGAGAAATGATTAAACCCTAAAAACAATGCACCTTGAGCCTTTTCATATTTTACCTTCCCACCTTTCTGGTCCCTATACTGCAAAAACTCTGTTGCTTTATCAGTTGCCTTGTCTACTGCCTGATTGAAAACATTAAGTAGTTCCTCCTTATGCTTATCATCAGCTAAAGCAAAAGCTATTGAAAAATCCTTAGGTGCTGAAAAAGTTAGGTCATAGCCAAACTTCTGATTTTTGTCACCAGCATTTTTCAATAACTTCTCGCCATTACTTGGGTCATAGCCACCCAAAATTCTATTATATTGACTTTTTGTTATTGGCTTATTTACATCAACTTTGAGCCTTTCAGCCAATAAACCTGAAGCATAACCAATGCTTTCTAAGTCATTTTCATCTTTAAGATAGTAGTCTTTTGTTGATTCATCTTTAAGATTTTCCTTCATATAATAGTCTTTTTTTCCAATTGGTGTAATATTCATCTAACTACCTCTTTTATAGTTTTCTTCTTGTTTTTATTTTGTGAAACTTCACTGGTATGAGTATCAATATTTTTGTTGTTATTATCTATGTCAAGCAACTCACTAGCCTGACTTAATAGGTGAATTGCCCCTGAAGGGTCAATAGCTTCAATCATGATATCTTTCACCACATCTTTTAAAATACTTTCCTCATCAAGTTTACTTTCAATTGGTGCAATACCTAAAATCGAGTTAATTTCATTATTAACATTTGAGATTTCAATTTCAGTTTTTTGAATGATATTAATTTTTTCAGGTTCACTTAACACACTTGTTTTTGTATCTTCAATTTTTATCTGAAGTAGTTTTTTCTTTGCCTCAAGTTTTTCAGCCAAATCTAGCTTTCTAGAAAAGGCTTTATATTTTGGCTTAAATTCCCTATCTTTATATTTACCTTCTTTTTTAAGCCTATTTATTCTTTCTTCACAAAAGACTTTTTTAAAGGGGATTAAAACTCTTGCCACTACTGGATTGGAGACAGTGTTAAAGCAAACATAGACACCTTTTCCTTTAGCTGGCTTTGGTCCTAAATGGGTTTGGAGGATTGAAGGTTCAAAATGAACAATTTTTTCTTGTGTTTTTCTATTCATGTTATGACCTTGAGAATTATCTGACCTTGAAAATTCTGTTTGTATTTCTGTATGGGGTCCTACTTGAGCCTTTATAAGTTCAAAGTCACTATTAGCAGGTCTACAATAAACTCTATTTTGAAAAGCACCTAGCCAGTCATCTGCTTGTTTTGGTTCATTTAAGTATTCATTTGCTTGAGTTTGTCTTTGTTGCAAAATCTCAATTCTGATACCTGCTTCTCTACCTAAATCCATTAGTTGCTTAAATTTATTAATATCAACATATCTTGCAAATGAGTTAAACTCATCTAAAGTAAAGTGAAGTATTGCAGGTTTTGAAGCTAAATATTCTGGGTCAAGTACAAGAATTGAAGCCAAGTTGATAAAACTTGCTATCACTGAACTTGCCACTTGCTGATTAGTTTGACTGTTCCAAAGTGCTACAAATTGATGTGAAGGATTACTATTATAAAGCCAAGCTTTTAAATCAAATGTCTTTTTATTACCTTCCCACATTAAAGCCAATTTTTTAATTTTAATTATTGTAGCTACCATTGAAGCAAGAATGGACCCTGTTGTTTTTGGATTATCTTTATCCAAAAGGAAACCACTTTCAGGGCTAAATGTCTTTACAACATCAATGATTTTATCAACATTACAATTATCTTGAGCAACAGTGACCCAGTCCATTAATGACCAGGTGCTTTGATACTCATGCACTACTTTTCTAGTAACAGCAATCAAAACAGTCCTTGCACCATCATCAAAAAAATCTGGCTTCTTTGGGTTTGGAAAGCCTGCAAATGAATAAATGAAGAAATCAATCATTTCATTTGTTAGCTGTGTGTTATCACTATAAATTAATTTAGCATAATCAATCACACTTGAGTTTTCTAGCCAAGGTGCAATAACTGCTAGTGACACATTAGCCTTTACAAGCTTTTCTGTGTACTTACCTTTTGGGTCTTGCAGGACACATTTTTCGCCACTTTCTACCCAATGCTCAGTAAATCTTTCAGCTAAAACTGTCTTACCTGAGCCTGCCTCACCAGTAATAAAAAAAGCAAGTTCTCTTGTACTTTTATCTAAGATTAAATCCTCACCATCAGTTTTTTTGAACAGCAATTGAATACCCTTTTCTAATTCATCTTGATGTTTTTTGTACTCATTCAAACCATCTTTATGATAAAACTTCAAACCATCATTTTTTATGATTGAATAATTTATTACCTTGTTGTATTTGTCAGAAATAAAATAACTAGCACAAAATATTAATGTATAAATTACAGAAAACTTCGCTGAAACTGCCTCATATATTCCCCACTCTTTCAACTGTTTTGGATTTAAAATGAACAATTCTGAGAGATAAAAAAATCGAAATGAGAAAATTTCTTGAGAAGCAAAACCTATAATTAGAAGCAAAACGCACACTGAACAAATCATTAAATACATAAATGGCTCAATGTAAGTTCTGTACTGAGTTGGGCTTAATTGGTCATCGTTTTTTCTGGACCTAAGTTTAAAAATTTTCTCATCTTCCATTTATTTCAATCCTATTTTTGCAAAAAGTTTATTCCATTTTTCTTCGTTTTCTCTAGCAAAATTTTCAACCAATTCAGAAATTGCTTGTTGGTTTTCACCTACAGCAATTACATTGTTATGAATTTTTTTGATTGGGTCATTTTCACTTGATACACCAAAATATTGCATTAGTGCTTCTTCAATAATTTCTCTTTTTGACTTTTTCTTTTCTGCACATTCTTTATCTAACTCCCTGTATAAAAATGGCAAAATATCAACTGTAGTTCTATAAATTCTTGACATTATTTTCTCCTAATAATTTTTGTTTTATGTCACAAACCTTGAATATTTAAAGTCACAAAATAGTTTAATCTAAATATTCAAATATATATTCAAGGTTTATGACATTAATAATAAGCATTTAAATGATAAAGTCAATAGACTTATGTTTTTCTTTATGCCTCAGCTTATGATTGCTGTTATGACTCTTAGAGCCTTTAAGAATAACCCCACCCAACTTTACTGAACAACGATAGTGTTCAGTGTCTTGTCTGTGGGCTTTTAGTGATTGTGTGAAGTTAAAAAAAGCTTTCATGGTTTAGCTATTCTAGCCACCAATATTTTTCTGGGTTCATTTTAAATAACTGCTTTCTTTTTTTAGCTCGCTCAACCATTAAACTGTATTCTTTAACAATCTCTTGTGCTACACCAACCAATAAAAATAAAAACACAAGTGGACTAAATAATATTAAGAAAATGAACTCAAAGACCCCATTAATTTTTTCATACACTTGCTTTTCTGCAAAAGGTTTTGCTTCATAATCTCTAAGCTTTTCAAAATCTTCATAAAGAATGTCTTCTTCTGATTTACCCATAACTTTAAGCTTTTGTTTTAAGATTTCCAACTCACCCTTACTTAAACCCTCCAAATCTTGAAAGATTTTTTCAGCGTAGAAGCCTGTTATTTCTTCGCTGTAATGTCCAAATGTTTCTTCTAATATTTCCTCACCTTGCACTTCTACATCATCTAATTCATCTAAAGCTTCTTGCATCTCATGAAGAGTATTTCTGTTTTTTCTAACTTCAAATCTGATTTTTTTATCCATACAATCTCCTTATTATTTTTATTATTGACCATTCCCACAGCCACTTGTTTGACAGCTATAGATTAGATAGCTAGCATCTAATTTATCGATTGTTCCAGTAGTTTTATTTATTGAACAATTTGGAACATATAAAGCACTACTGCCATCAAGCAATCTCATTCCTAAGCCATAATAAACCATATAGTCATTGGGATTTGCTGTTGAATTTACAATTGAAACAGTGCTTCCTTGTGCAACCAAAGTAGCATTATTTGTGTAAGTAAAACCACTATAAGTAATGTTTCCTGACTTATCAGGGACAGGATTAGCTACAGCTAAATCAGCCCAAGGCTGTTGCATTACCCAAGTTTGCAGAGCACTTTGACACTTGGAATTTATTTGAGTGATTGGTAGTGCTGAAGCTGCACAAGTTAACCCAACCCATTGATTAGTTGTGGTGTCCCAAGTAGGTGCTGTTACTTGTGTTTGTCCTGAAGGGCATGTTGGCGCTGCTGGTATTGCTGTACAAAGAAAATTAACTTCAGTCCAAGTGCCATAAACAGTGGTGCCAAATCTATCAGTAGTCATTGACCTATCATAAACAACACCACCATTGATTTGCTGGGTTGTATCACTGCCCTCCACAGGAACTGAGCCATTGGGAAAGTAGCCACTAGGGCAAGCTAGAACCTCTGTCTCTGTTGTGGTTGTAGTGGCATCTAGCAAGCCTGCATCTGGAATGATTGCACTACCCCCAAAATTGACCATTGGGGGATTTTTAGCTGTTAGTCCAGGCAAGTTTGTACTGTCATATTGAGCAAAAGCATTCACTGAAAATGCTGTTAGAAGTATTGTTGTTATTATTGATTTCATCTTTTCCTCATATTTTTATTGTTTTTGTTATTTTTACTCTAGATTTTACAGCCTTTTCCATCAAATCTTTTTCGATTATTGGCATGACTTCATTAGCAACATATTTTGCTACATCATTCAAATTATCAAACCAATTCAAGCAGTCTGCAAAGTAAGCTGTTGCACCAACTGATTGAATCTTCTTGTTTCTATCAATGACAAAATAAACAAATGCTTTATCAAAATAGATGTTGCCTATCGCTCTGTCTGGTTGAGAATTTGAGTTATTCTTTTTATATGTTGAATGTGCTTTTATGTGTTGATTGTTGTGAGCTAAAAAGAAATTCAAAACATCAACTGGATTATTTTCTTTATTAGAAATTGAACCATTGATTAGGTTGAATAATTCATTTAGACATTTGTAATCATTATTATAGTCCATTTTTCACCCCAAATATTTTTGGTCTTAATTCTGTCAGTTCATATCTTTTATCACTAATGTATAGCTTGAATTTTTCATTTAAAGGATTTGCAATTGTACTTGCTGAGTAAACTACATCAGGCATAAACAGGTCTTTGATTTCATTTTCAACTACTTTGAAGTAATCAAATGCTTTACTAGACTCATCTTTATAAACTCCTTTTTCAAGCTCATAAAGATAGTATCCAGTATATTCATCAACACAAATTATAATTGTTGGTGTTGGTGCATTTGACAAACCAAAAAGTCTGACAAGTGGTGTATCTGTTTTTACTTGAAGTGCAATGTATGAGACTAGCTTTTGATTTAGCTCGATATATTTGTAGTGTAGTGCTTCCCAAGTTTCCCTTAGTTTATAGCTAACTAAATCGTTACTAGATTTAATAAGTTTGGTTTCATGAGATACAAATCTTTTTATTACTTTGTGTTCAATTTTCTTTTCTTGTTCCAGTCTTTCCATAATTTTAGCCCTTTTTGTATTGTTGTATTCATTGAGTCATTTAGCAAAGCTTCCTCACTTTTGCAAAGTTGTTTGAAGAAATGGAGCTTTGGACCCTCCCCCATTTCCTTTTTTTCAATTCTATGGAATTGCTCCATATCTTTTTCATCTTTAAACATGGTTGCCCTTTAGATGTGGTTTAGTAGAATGTAAAACAAAGCAAATACATTAGAGGCAAATGATATTGCCAATAAAGCCAATACATTTCTCCTAAAAATCAAAATTGCATTTCCATAGTCTGCTTTGCTCTGCTTAAACTGTTGTGTTTTGTTATTCATTATTCACCTTCTTTTGCTGAATTTTTTAATCCTAGTTTTAGGTTCAGTTCACCATTTTTTGCTCTGTCACATAATGAATAAAATGCTGGCAAGTCAAAACCTTGAATTTGATTTTCTTCTTTAAATTGTGGAATTTTCTTTTTTTCTAAAAAGTAAATTGACACATACTTGTTTTCCATCAAAACTGATTTTGGTATAAACATTACTGCCTCAAGTTCTTCACCTGCTATGTTGAATGTGAACTTCAAGCCTATTGCTTTATCTGTTTCAATATCAGGTGCTTGGGTTATTTCTGCGAACTTCTGTGGGAATTTAATTTGAAATGTCATTTTGTTTGTCCTTTGATTTTAATTTTAATTTGTGTGTTGCAAGTGAACTTACTAGAAACTGCTCATATATTTCAATTGAATGTCTATGTTCAAGCAACAAAGTGACTAACTTAGTCAAATTGGTTTTTGCTTGAACACTTTCAATCTCAATTTCCATTTTTAAATTTGATGGTATCTTTATAAAAAGATTTTCTTTTGTTTGTATACTCATGGTTTCCTCATTATTATTTAGTAGATACACTATTTAATATACATATTGATTTCAATAAGTCAATAGTTATTGATTGACTTTTTTAAATATTTTATTTATTATAAGGAAAGTATTATTTGTTTTGTTCAGAAAACAAAAAAGCCACTCGTGAAAGTGGCTTTGTGTGGAGTAAAACAATAATGCTAATTTCGAAGATTTTTTTGACAAACTTAGAAGGAGTTAGTCATGTTCAATTAACTTAAAGGATTTCAAATGAACATAAATATTTTAAACCAATTTAGTAGTAAAGTCAATAGTTTATCATTAAAAAGCTTATTAAATACTGAGATTTTTAATGATAAAACATTGAAAGAAGAAAAGATAAAAGAACTTCAATTAGAGATTGAAAGTAAGCCTGAAGTTGAAATGTTTTGGCTTGATGTTGAGATACAGCAAATCAAAAAGACTGTTGATTTAATTGATGTGAAGCACTTCAATGATTTCAAATGTGCCCTACTTCCTGAGTTATTCCAGGCCGAAGTATCTAAGCTAGTAGCCAAAAACTACAAAAATGACTTCAATTCATATTTCAATCAAGTCTCTTTATACTTTGAAAATGTTAGCTTATTTGATTTGTTTTTATTAAATAATGATAATGAAGTAATCAAACAATTTGCTTATGATGTTTTTGACTCAAAAGTACAAGCCACTAAAAAGTTAAATTTTGGTGCTCATCGAGCTTATAGACAGCTTCTAAGATACAGAAAAAAGAGAATTGCTCATATTCAAGCGTTGTTGCTTTTAGTTGGTAAAGGTGGAAAAAAATATTGTAGTGATAGTCTCTTGAAGCTTTACAAAATTAATATAAGAAAACAGATTAAATTTATTGAAAGCTATCAAGTCATGAATGAAGATGGTGAATTATTTGACTTGAAAAATTGTGTCAAAACTTATGAACATGATTTAGCTGAAAAAATTAATCTCAGTAAAACTATGGAAAAGTTGGCTAGTGATAAAGGTATGGTTTGGTCATTTATCACACTCACTATTTTACCTCAGTATCACCCCAACCCCCTTAATGGCAATAGTTCATATGATGGTACTCCAATTGATGAAAGTGCTAAAGATGTCAATAGGAGATTTAACAATGTTAGAGCTATATTGTCAAAACAAGCAATTGAGACAATGTATTGCAAAGTAAGTGAGGTTCATCAAGATGGTTGTTTTCATTTCCATATTTTGATGTATCACTATGCTAATGATTTACTTGATATACAAAAAGCTTTTCTAAAGCATTTTCCAAATATTGATTTAAAAAATGGTGGGTTTAGGACTCAAGACAAAAGCTTAAAAGACTCTGCTAGTGGTGCTAGTTATATTTTCAAGTACATCACTAAAGCAGTCACTTTTTACAATCCAAATTTAGATTTAGATAAGCTTGATAAAGCTGAATACAATACTTTACTCAATAGTGCTATGAGAAGTTTTGCTAGCATTCGAGGCATTCAGTTTGGTGGAATATCTAGCTGTATGACTAAGTTTAGGTTTCTTGCTAGAAACATCAAAAGGTTTAATTTACCTGAACAATTGGTTCAAATCTTACAAGACAACAATATTTATGAATTTATCAAAAATGGGTATTGTGATTTAGTTCAATCAATATATGAAAGCGTTGAAAATCAGGAAAAAGAGATTAGCAAAAGGTTTGTTGGTGTAAAGTTCAGTGCTGTTGAAATGATTAAAGCATTCTATAAATTAGTTAGAAACTGCATTGATGACAAACCAAAAGCCAAACCAATTAAAAAGATTTCATTTAAATTAAGAAAAGTTTTAGTTAATCATAATTATTCAAGTGAAAGTCAAAAACAAAGGCAAAATCAAAATCAAATGCTTCTGGAATAGAAAAAGGCTAGATTTTTAGTCTAGCCTTTCAAAAATTGTCAAACCTTATCGCTTCTGATTGCTTTTTTTGGTTTTTCCTCTGCTTCAGCAACAAAATTTTCAAAGTGTTGCTTGTCCTCTTTTATCTTTTGCTTTTCTCTACATTGAAGCAAAAAGCTTTTGATATTGTTATCTGGCTTAAAGATTTCAATAAATTCCTTATCGCTACAAAGGGTTCCTGCTGAGAAATTGGCTACATCTCCACTCTCATTATGATGAGTGTAGCAATTTGCTAAGAACTCATTTTCAGTGGAAAAATTAAACTGAATTTGAAGCTCTGTTTCTTCCAAATATTGCCACACATCAACAAAGCCAATTTCTTTAAGCTCACTTAGATAGGCTTCTTCTGCTTGAATTTTTTGGTCAAAGTTCATTTTTCTCCCTTTGTTTTTGTAGTGAGTGAGGTTTACTCACTACAAAAGGAAAGGCATAGGGTTAATTAAGTTCAAAGCCATACTTTGCCATGTTGACAAATTCAGCTAAATCCTCAAGCTGAAATTTTTCTCCATAAACAGTATGATTGATTGACTCATACTTATGCCCCATAATTTGACTTCTGGGGGCTTCATCAATTCTTGCATTTTGAAGGGCAACATTGAAAGATTTTCTGAACGAATGGAAAACCTTTTTATCTGTCTTCACCTCAATTAATTTTAGATATTCACTAAATGCAGTTGAGACAGCAGGACCATAACCTTTTTTTGACCTTTTCAATTGAAAAAATAATTTTTGCTTCTTTGCTTCTTTTACTTTTTCCCAATATTCAAGAAACTTGAATTCAATCAATTTTTTATGAATTGGAACAAGTCTAACACTCTCATTGTTCTTTATTTGGTGTTCGTTGTCTCTATTAACATCAAACACTAAAACCCCATTGTGATACTTCACATCACTGGTCTCTAGCTGTGCAATTTCTTCAAGCCTCATGCCACTATACAAAGCTATTACAGGAATGTAGTAGTAAGCTAAATTAGCTTTGTAGAATTTTTTGAAATTTTCTTCTTTGAAGATAATTTTCAAATCTTCAATGGTAAAAGGCACATAGCTTTGAGTTTTAGCAACTCTTTGAGACTTCTTTAGGAGCTTCAAACCTTCAAAGGGATTTGAATAAGGGTAATCAAAATTCGCTATGACATAGCTAAAAAAAGACTGGAGAATGCTTAACTTACTGTCAATTGTTTGCTCAGTAATTTTGTCATTTTTAATTAAAACCTCCTTGTATTTGACAGCAACATTTTTGTTTAGAGCAGTTATAACCACATTGCCCCCACTTGTTGCAGAGTCAAGAAAAGCTTGCACTTCCCTTTTATACAAAGAGTATGTTTTAGGTGCAAATTTCCTTTCTATTTCAGGAAAATATTTTTTCTTCACATCTTCAATTTTTACTTTTGACTTATAAGAAGGCTCATTGGCTTGACTAGATTGAGTAGACTCTTGATGTTGCTCACTAATATTTTTAATTAACTGATTGTATGCTTCTGCTTCTTTTTCATTAGAAATATTGAAATCAAATTCAGCAGGACCAAATTTGACCTTCAATTCTTTAAGAATTGAGTCATTCAAATTGAAATCAGTTATTTGTTTTTTCATGAGTTGTGCACACATCAAGTCAAATTGAAAAGCCAAGTTTAAAGCAAGTGTTCTGGCTCTTGTGAAGTCCCTAGTACCTAAGCTTCTCTTCACTTCCTTGACCTTCAAAATGGGCTGTAGAAGCCTTGGAACACACAACCTAAGGGTGTAGGTGCCATGTCTATTGACGGTGAGCCTGTAGAAGCTCCTAGAGCCTTTGGTGATGGGTGTCTTGCTGGAGGGGTGCCCCAAGAGTTGCGCTAGTGGCTCATCTTGGGGGATTTGAAGCTCTGGAAGTGCTGGCATTGGATACCTTTATGGATACCCAATTCTTGGCTTTTACCACAAAATGACTTAACAATCAGTCACTTAGAAACATTTTAGGTAAAAACGTATTCTACCTAGGTTCGCGGAAGCTTCCGGAATTTTTCCGTTTCCGCTCAACGGCATGCACGTTATGTTGAGTATGGGGAAAGTTGCGCGGCAGCTTGCAGCGGCCTTGCCGCGCCGGGTTCTGGTGGAGGCTTCGCCGCCCTGTGGCGCACGCGGGGACGAGCCCTGGACAGGTCTGGCCGGCACGCACCCAGGCGACGGCTCTCGGGCGCCGCCCAGGTACGGCTCAGGTATGCCTCAAGCGCGCGGTTCGACAACCCAGGCGCCGTTGCGCTCGACCAACATGCGATCGAATGCGAATTCATCGAGATCGTGCTTGTGGCCAGGCAGCGCCTGGATCACGACTTCGCCCGTATCGCGCAGCGCGGCGACCGCGACACGCAGCGCCTCGTCATGCCGCCACGGCGCGAGGATCGCGCTGCTGCGCGCTTCGATCGGCGAGATGCGCGCGACTTCGCGCAGATCGAGCGAGAAGCCGGTTGCCGCGCGCGCGCGGCCATAGGCCTGGCCGACGTGGTCGTAACGGCCGCCGCGCGCGACCGCGTTCGGCACGCCGTCCACGTAGGCGGAAAACATCACGCCGCTGTGATACGCGTAGCCGCGCAGATCGGCGAGATCGATCATCACTTCGGCGCCCTCGACCTGGCTCGCGAGGAACGCGAGGTCGTCGAGCGCGCGGGCGATGGCCGGCGAGTTCGGCAGACGCGCGCGCGCTTCCTCGAGCACCGACGCGTCGCCGTACAACGTGGGCAGCGCGCGCAGCGCGTCGCGAATCACCGGCGAGAATTGCGCCGTCATCTCGACGAGACGCGGCACGTCCTTGCCCGCGAGCGCGTCGTAGAGCGTCTGGCCCAGGGCTTGCGCGGCCGGCTCGGCTTCGATCAGCGCGGCGAGCACGCCTGCATGGCAGAGGTCGAGGCGCACTTTGTCGAGACCGGCAAGACGCAGTGCGTCGAGCATCAGTTGCTGGATTTCGAGGTCCGCTTCGAGACCGGCATGACCGTAGATTTCCGCGCCGATCTGGATCTGCTCGCGCGTCGCATGCAGACCGCGCGGCCGCGTATGCGCGACATTGCCCGCATAGCACAGACGCGTGACGCCCTGACGGTTCAGCAGATGCGCATCGATACGCGCGACCTGCGGCGTGATGTCGGCGCGCAGGCCGAGCGTGCGGCCGGACAGCTGATCGACGAGCTTGAAGGTGCGCAGGTTCAGATCGTGGCCGCCGCCGCTCAGGAGCGACTCGAGGTATTCGAGCAGCGGCGGCATGACCATCTCGTAGCCGTACGAGCGAAAACGATCGAGCAGATGACGCCGCAATTCTTCGATCTTGCGGGCCTCCGACGGCAGCACGTCGGCAATATTCTCGGGAAGCAACCAGGTCGACATCGATACAGTCCTACGGCGTTGAACACGGCGTCTTGAAGCGCCGGGTAAGTGAGTGTGAATGGCGTCCAGCGGCTCGATTCTGGCGGCTGGGGCAAGCGTTCGGGCGGTGCTCGGCGGCCCCCCGTCATGTCCCTCGTTAGGTCCCTTAGCGCGCCCGTTTCGCAAGCGCGTGAAGAATCGACGGGACGGCGGC
>Ga0153951_1000124_pt1 | contig 27200 bp, 29 predicted proteins | sample TSNJ035MetaG_FD_102278 | JGI IMG/M metagenome (GOLD analysis project Ga0153951, IMG submission 102278) | Attine ant fungus gardens microbial communities from New Jersey, USA - TSNJ035 MetaG | ecosystem: Host-associated > Fungi > Mycelium > Unclassified | place: USA: New Jersey, Wharton State...
GTAGAGTATAAATGTAGATTCCACGAACAAGTACGAAGATGAGCACCATAAATCTTGACCTCTTCAGTGCTGTCTGCGGACATGCTCATCAAAGTCATTTTACAGAGTCTTTGATTTCTAACATGACTCGCAAGGAATTTTTGTTCCAAAGCTATCTTCGGTTCTATTTGACCAGGTTCATCGTGGAGTCGGGTTAATCCAGTATCTAGGCCTTCTCCTGTCGTTTCAGAGTACGTCGTCGCTCACCCCAACGGCATTGAAATTGAGTAGATCAAGGTATATTTGCAGTAAATCAATGACGAGTTTCTTTTTGCCAAGGATATTTGGTAGGCCACTGATGTTGACTCTGTCGGCTTTGTTAAAACCAAGTTTATATCCAACCCAACAATATCAGCGCGCAACGAGTATCTAGAAAAGATATAGCGACATTGCACTCCTTTACAACTACAAGCTTAGAGAACTATTGAAAACCAAGGGCTTTTCTCGATTTTCATCTACTCTGTACACAAGTAAACGTATTCAGGACGTCTTGCTTAATAGACCCAGCTTATGACTCGGCCAACACGCAGTCCAACACAGCACAACGTTTCTCTTCCAGTACCACTTTGATAGCTTCCGCAATGCTTTGTTCCACCGCAGCTTGACCGGCAAATTCCCCAACGCCCACTTTACGTCCCCAAGCCCAGCCTGAAGATGCAGCAACCGCTATTTGAGAGTAGTCTGGGCAATCAGGTCCGAAACCAGTCGTCAATCGGCCAATCGACGCTTGACTTCCGAAACCCGTGGGATGTACACCCATCATGGAATATTTTGGTGCCTAATTTACACGAAAGTCAACATGGAGCAATAAGCAACATAAAAGTGTGCGCCATACTGTCCAACCGCCGTTATTCAAGACTATCGTCAGGAAGGGCTAGTCGAACTTGATTCGGCTGTGAGAAAGCGTCTCAGTTATCGTGTGACGCACTGTCTGATATCTCCTTGCCATCCAAAAAGCAGTACTTGGAACACTGAACATGAAAGATCCATCGCCAACAACAACAACAATGAGCTCGAAATCCTTCCCTGAAACTTGCGCGCCAAGAGAGGCACCGACTGCGGCGCCCAAAGACCATCCAAGAGAAGAGCCTCCGGAGCTCAGAATGTGGCCTGGTGTCTCAGGTCGAATGTGGTTCCAGACAGGCGTGAAATTGGTAACACTTTCGTTGAGGAAAAGAACTTTGTGACCTTTACTAGGTGTCAAGGTCTGGATGCCTTTTCTGACAGTGCCAAGCAGAGCTGGAAGGGAAAGAGTCGATTCTTTAGAGCTGTCCAAGTATCTAACCTCCAGAGCATCCCAGAGTTCTATCTGTTTCTGGTGCTCCTCTCTCAGTGTCTTCCCTCTGTCTTGTATCGCTTTACTTTTGCGAGCACCTTCTCCTATCTCTGTACCTTGACCCATGATGTCCTGTATTGCCTCCACAAGCTGGGTTAGAGCGATTTCAGCATCTGCTCTACAAACAAGTTCTGCAGGAATGCCAGAATATCCAACGCTAGCCTGAAGGGGATCAGCATCATCGATAACGAAGATCCGAGCAGATGATGGAGGTGCTTGATTCCCTGGTAACCATGGTAAGCCAGAGTCAATGACAACTATGACATCAGCCGACTTGAGGTAAGAGGTATGAGTTTCAAGGTAGGTGACTCCAAGGCTGTAAGGATGAGAAAAAGGACAGTTGAGTGCTTGCGGTATAGTCGAGATCACGGGTATTACAAGAAGTGTGGATAACATGAGAAGCGGAGAAACTGCACGAGGGTTTCGACCTAGTCGGGATGTAATGATAAGAGGATGTTGAGCTGTGAGAAGAGCAGTTCCAATTCTCTGGGTGACTAACAGGTACGCCAAGATGATGATTAGACGGTCTCAATCAGCTTTTTTGATGATACTCACCATCCGGAGATAGAGCGCCAGGTGCGATAGGTGGCGCCTTTGCCACGCTAGTAGTGATTTTTCTAAAGGTTTCATAGTCCAGCTCTTCTTCCATGGTCTCACGACGAGCCCAGAGATAGACAGGACCCTTGGGTTCACTTGTTGCACTTCAAATTAAGACTTTAATCAGACTTAACATTTCATAATAAGGACTCTCGTACAATTGGAGTCCACGTCGGACAGCATGGGGTATCGTTGCAGCACTATTGAGTTGTGTAGTATGACGCATGTACTGGCGAACAATCGAGGGCTGATCTGGAATATCTGAACAATGCATTCAAAGTCAGCACCTAACTAGGACAGGCGAAGAACAAACCTTGAAACCACATTATCCACTCGTTCCGTGACCCTTTGTGTTCATTTTCGAGACTGAAAGGTGAAGCGCCTGCATATATAAGAACAGGTGTCCGACTGCGCTCTGCATTGTGCACTGCGCCAGCCAGAGCCTGGACAAAAGAGTGAATCATAATTCAAAACGTTTAGTAAGAGAATTGTATACCTGCGTCCCAACGTCTACATGCACAATAACAGCTGCAGGCTTTCCAACAACTTGTCCATATCCTTGTGCAGCGCTCAGTGCGACCATCTCGTTCGGGCAGGTGACAATTTGAATAGCAGTTGCCCCATTTTCATCACGCTGTCGCTCGAGATCCTCCAACATGCCAGGGTGATCTGAGCCCCAATTCACAAAGGCATGTGTTATTCCAGCGTCTGCGAGGGTTTTGAGGAAGATAGATGATGCAGTGTACATGAAAAGATTATCTGAGATTGCAAGATCAGAAATCTTTGATAAATATGGTGCATGGGAGATGGTGGCCACTTGTAGTAAGTGCTGACCTAAATTGGACTAGACATTGTCCACAGTTTTGATGACTCCTAGAATCCTCGTTTGTGTCTTCACTCCTCCCCAAGAGTGAGGTAGCATAGACTCTGTCCCAGATACGTTGAGTGGTGGGGTTGTCCTCGAGGTCTACTTCATTTCCCAATGGCAAGGCTGTTTTTTGACGGAGAGTTATTCCTAAAGTTGCTGAACCATATGTCGTCCACTCCTTCAATATCTGAGAAACTAGTACTAGACGCATCCATGTTTTGACGATGGTGGTCCAAGAGAAGGTGTGCCCACGTGCTGTATTGAATATTGAACCCATACATGGTTTTCATCAATACCATTACATGGGCTATCATGATGGGTGATAGGTTCAAAAGTCTGCTGTGACAATGGTCAGTAGGCACACTGATGCATTATCACTATAGGGCATGGATCGCTAAATTAGAGAAGCTTTTGATATATATTATTATTTCAATTGGGGAATACAATCTATGTACCCGTAGCAATTGCGAAAGTGATTTATCTTCATCATGATTTCAAGCCTAAGGATATGCAATTGAACGATTGAGAAGGATCTAAGCCAGCGATTTAACGAGCGTGTGGTCCTCAATACCATGAATGCTCAGTCCCTTCTAAAGAAGCAGTCAAATAGAGAGAACCAACATCGGATACTTGAAGCCATGCTTACCTTCCTAGGGCAATTCGCCGTGATCCGATTACACCCCCACACCTTCACTTCTTCAAGTTTCCTACAACCGCCGACCACAGAAACTACTTCTCCTACCATTGCATCAGTATCATCCTTGTTCTCACTCAAGTCTTGTGGCGCTCCATCTAGCCAGGCTTTCACAACGAAATCCGTCATCTCTCGAACCCATCCCACATCAACTTTCCGAAGTTCGGGGGCCTTGACAGCAAGAGTGACCAGTATCTCTTCCTCAAGGTCTTTCCACCCATTGATATTCAATTCCTCCAATTTTTCACCAGAATGGTTAAGAATCGCTCCGAGGGCTAGGTCCGCTAATGAATGATTCCTTGACATATCCAGATGAGCAAGCGCTGGGTTATTATCCCAGCCCTTGAAGAACGTGGCCACACCTTCGTCAGTGAGGTCAGGCAAATTGTTCAGGATGAGAGTGTCAAGAGCTTTAGTGTAAGGCTGAATTCCCTCCATGAGGAAATCATCAGTGAGGAGAATATGATTCGAAACATTGAGGTGCGTGAGCTGACATCCAATAGCAGATAAGAGATTAATCATCGCCTCCTCTCCACAGGATTTGCCCGGATCGGAGAGATCGAGGTATGTGAGCTTATTTCCACCTTCGCTTAACGTCGATAACTCTTCCAAAAATTCGTCGCTGAGATTTCCAATCTCTTTTAGCCGCAAGGCAGATAAGTTGGATCCGCACGACGAGATCAATGTTTGTATACACTCAAGGTCAAAGCGGGGACTTTGTGTGATCATAAACCTCTCCAAACTGGGATGTGTTTCGAAAAAGTTTTTCCAGGCCTGGGGTTTGACAAGGAAAGGACCGAGGAGCTCAAGGCTAGTCAGGGCAGGGAGAGAAGTGCTCAGGGTGTTGAATGCATCGTCATTGATTTGACCACAATAATCGAGGTGGAGAGAAGTGAGGTTGGGGTTGAGGTATGCAAGTGTCTGGAAGGCGTCTGGGGTTAAATCTGAGAAAACGTATAAGCCAAAATCCAGCCGCGTGGTGTCTCTGGAACATACTGGTCACGTCGTACAGTGTAAGCGTGGTGCTTTTTGTACTATAGAATAACCGGGCATTTTCCGACGTCCTTAAAGAGACAATCAGCATAAATATCAGGATACGGTCAGAACTTACAGACAACGGGTCTTTGAAAGTGCCTTCGAGATAGCTTCAACGTTCAGGGACCCAATATCACCTAATGACTCTACGTCACTGATGCATTTCGTGATCAGCTAGATTCTCGTGGTCAACTATCACCGCTCCTGGGAGACTATAACTATACACCTACCTGGACGCAGACTGAAACAAGGCTCGGAAACTTCCTCTCCTCTGAGCTTGCGATCACCCTCTTGCCTTTGGGAAACCTCTTCCTAGAAGCCTGAGGTTTCTTGAAGGGGTCATTGCCGCCTGCCTTCGCACAAGCATGACACAGCCAACCAGGACCAGGGACAGCCGCCATTGTATAGGTCGTCTACGGTAAGCATGTGATAAAGGTTTTACACGAAGAATAGTAGTGGTAAAAAAACGTACTACAGTGAACCTTGCCTCACAATCGGCACAAAAGGCGAAGCTGCCTGGTGCTGGTTTGGACCCTGCGGTACACCGCGCCAGTCTTGAAGGTGCAGTATAGGTGTCGTCATCCTCGTCCGTATCATCTTCATCACTATCCTTGATACCTCGTTTCTTCTTCCCCTTAGCTTTGGGTTTTGTCTCAGCTGCTTTGGTGCGTTTACGCTTCCTTCCTTTAGGCTGGTTGGTGCTTTCACTCTCGACTTCTGCGGCTGAAAACGTATTCACTTCTCCCGGTTCAGAGTCATCAATATTGTCAGAAGCATGACCAGAGGACTATAATAAGTCAGTGGCACTCCAGTGAATTCCAAGTCGAATCAGAACCCACACGCAGATTGAAACGAGTTCGTCTGTTACTCGACCTTCGTGTGGGAGGTTCGAGATCAGCATTCTCTGGTTCATCCTGGTGAGAAGAGCCAGCTATGGGTTCCTCTTGATCCTGTGTCTGGTTTCGAGGGTTTCGTGTTCGGGCTCGTCGGGCGATGGTTGCGACATTGATCCCAGATTCCTATAGTAAAAGAGATAGGTATTTTCTGAATTTAAGAGTAAAAATAATCACCCTCAAGAATTCTGTAAGAGCCGATGTTGGGCCACGGACGTTGTTGGGACGACTCATTGAGGAGAGGAAAAGTTAATTTACGCGCTTGTCACGCATGTGACACCCATATCGCAATCTCACGTGTTGCTTCCTGATTATCCACATGTTTATTCAACAGGATCGGACTCATTCATCCTTGGTCTTCAATACTTAATTTGTTTATCGACTAAATCCTCTGCTGATTGAGAAGGCAAAGACCAGGTTCCTTCAAGCTTCTTTCTTAACTGCGTGGGTGAATCATCAAACTAACATATTACAGGCGGATTTCTGGTATTCTACGAAGCATCTTCCTACAAGGTGAGCTTCTCTGCCATCTACTCTGGGGCATATGGCTGAAAGTACCAGAGTTGTCTTTCATCATTGACACGACGCGTTTCAAGAGTGACCTAGTCAAACTCAGAATCACCATTTAACCATATACGAGTGGCTTGGAGTTCCTCACTTGAGCTGACGATGGGCCACCTTGGGACAACGTCCACACTCTGCCATCTGCCTCTGACTGGATTCTAATCAACATGTAGATTCATCATCCTGGACGTGTTCAGAGGCTCACTGGGACTTACATTGCAATAGGACTGTCTGCCGCCTTTATATGAGAGGTCCATATGATGAGCCAACTGAAGGAAGAACTAGCAGTGGTGTTCTGCTGCAAGATCGCGTAAGGCGCATCATTCAATGCGGCCACCGGTGCACCGCGCATGGCCAACTTATGATACCGTGACCCTGCTTGCTGCTCGACGTCCCAAACAGTCACAACAGGAAAAAGGGTAGTGAAGCCCGGGAGAGAGTAAATTCCCTTCGGTGTCGATGTCTTATCTTCAATGTAGGATCGAGCAACAAAGACAGAAAATGCAACATTCTGGATCCTCAGCAAAGCAGGCATGGGGAAATACGGTCGACGGTAATGGTCTGCGAGAAGGGCTGTTCGTAGCAACTTTGACTTTATACCCTCAAGCAATACGGTAAGGTAATGTATGGAAGGTGTCAACCGTTCAGCTGCCGCATCGGTGAACTTGAGACTCGTCACGTTCATTCTCCTGTTCATCTAAGTTAGGTTCGCAAGACTTCGAATGCTCTAACCTGATTCGATCGCCCTCAAACTGGTTCGTAGTCTGTACAGAATGAACAACATAATGTGTCACATCACATGTACCAATGCTAAAAATCAGAACTCGAGACCTAGCTGATGTTGCTAAATCCACTGCTTCATACATTCTTGATTTTTTTGTCCTTTTCAGCAGCCATCCCTCAAGTCATATTAAATATCTGTCTCAGCAAAAACGGAATCTCCGCCGACTTCTCTAGAAGGATGCAGAAGCGAAACTTGTCAAGTTTAGAGTTGAATACTATCGTTATGAGTATGTTTCACGTTGCGTAGAACTCGCTAGAATTGATGACTATCAATGTACGTGTCTTCACTAGTTCCGTGTTCTTCAACAATGCTTATGTACAATATCACTCCCTCACCAGAGCAGCTTGTAAATTGAGTTCATTAGCATGCGAATGTGATCTACCACCAGAAAAAAAGCCCAAGCAAATAAAAAAATCAAAAATCAAAAAACACGAGCTTCCAGCACGGAAGCCCGACCCTCTCTACCTTTCTAACAGATAAGTTCCTACATACATACACGCCCAGCGAGTCACCGAGCCCCGTTATGTCTATGACCAACGAGCCAAGCTTCATGACTTTTTTTTGATTGTTCATCCGGGAGAGTCGTGGATATGATCGTAATTCTTTTTGCGTGCTATGTCTAGTTCAGACGTATTTCGAGAAGAAGGGTATCAATGATTGGGCAATTGTATAACTGAACACGAGCTTGGGACCAACGACGAGGATCTATTTCCCAGAAATCAGATGGTTTAGTGGTATGGAAGAAGATGTACAAAGGAAGTGAGCGAACCTTTGGTGTGAGACCTTTAAACAAGGCCATAGGACCTTCATGTTTGAGCATATCCTTGACGACAGTAACACCCGAAACTTTGTGTTCAAAGTTCGCATTCTGTATACGCGTCTTGATGGTATCGAGAGGAGCAGCGACAGTGATCGAGGCAACAGCACCCGAGATCGAAGCAATGAAATTCTGCGTCCAAGTTGCTTTCGAGTAGTCTTGTACATTGAGAACGTATTCTTTCGTCCAAGCGGAAGCACCGAAGAGCTGAGAGTTACGAACACAATGAAACTTTGACTCAGGGAGGAAGAATGATAACGACACTCACGGCAAAGCTCCCAGGAGCATTCCTTGCCATCGTCCAGCCCCAACCACGGTACAATGTTGTCCCTTCCTCCATGAAAATACGGACAACACCACGACCACGAAACGCGTCAGGGTTGACTTGACGTTTGATTTTGAGAGCATCAAGAGGGAGAAGTACGACTTCTCCGATACCTGTCAAGCTATTGAAACAAGCCACCAATGAGCACGACACAGGCATGAAAAACACGATGAAAGTAGAGACCTTCCAGCTGTGGCCTGCATCATCATCTTTCCCTTCCTCTCCCCAAAGGTGTTGGTAAACTGTGTCTTGTAATGCCTGGAAATGACGTCGTTGAAGTACGGCTGACCACCAAACTTGTATATCCGCTGAGCAACCTTGTAGCCTGCGGCATAACCAAGACCAGGGAACAAAGACAGCAGCTTGGAAAATATGGGTTTACTTGCAGCATCGCGGAAGATGATAGGCGTAATTGTCTGGACCGAGACCTACATCCGAGATGTTGGATACGGTTACAATGAACTTGCTATCAATGCGCATACTTTATTTTTGTTGCTCATCAGCCGTTTCGCGACAGTATCCACAGGATGGAAAACCAAAAGTTCCGCAACACCTCGAGTGGAGTCAGTTGAAAGTAGGACTTGACCAGTAAAATTGGGCTCATACCAGAGGTGCCAGAGCCCAAGACACGGGCAGCACCAGAGTCTTTAGCACTACCAGCCGCAGGAGACATGGAGGATAGACTGTATGACTCCACGCAACAAATTTAATTTTTGATCGCAATACTAATACGTCCAAACAACGCGCTATAATAAATTTGAAAGGAAAATACAATGCTTAGCGGCTATCGCATACGAGGGAGGTTTCCTCTGAAGGGATGACAATCATTCATTTGTCTTGATGAATGAGAATAAAAGCCAACGCACCTGGCAACCATGGCAGCTTTGTGCATATTCTCCTTGTTATCAAGGACCTGGCTCGAGTTCTGAAGTATACCAATACACTCCCGTGCAATCCGTTCTCCCCGCGTATGTCCTGCCCTCTTTTCGCTCGCCGCCAAAATCCAATCAATCGCAATCTTCGTCCTCTGCCTCTCGTTCAATGCAAATGGCTTCGACGTGGCCTTGGCATGCGATTTATGCGTTATGGTCTTCACAGCAGGGGAAGCAAGTAACACCGCTTGCCGCAGAATCGGCATTGGGGAATTTCCCCTCGTCAAGGCATTGAGGTGCAACAAAATCTCTGAAGCACTCTTCTCGGCTCGTGCTCGCTTGCCATCATTCATAAGCCGCGAGGCGAAAAAGTTGAGTAGAGGATCTTGCGGTGGTGCTACTTCAATTTTGTCGAGCGGGATCTGTTTTGGTTTTGACAATTGTTTTTCTTCCTGCGGGTCCTGTGGCCCGAATAGATCATACATTACTGCTTCATTGGCTCCTTCAGTTGCTTGCCAGGAAATCGAGCGAGTGCGCAACCAGAATGAACGAGATATTGTCGAGCGCAGCGACGCCAACATAAGAGAGCGTCACACTGTCACATTGGTTATAAATATAACAATGTTATAGCAATGTTGGCTCTATTGAGATATCTGGTGCCTGCTATCGAATTGAAATCAGACTCAAGCAATATTTATTCTCCCAACCTAAATATCTGAGGAAGATCTTTAAAAAAGTCCTTCCTCATCTGGCACATGATATCGACATAAGCACTCTGGCAAGGAGAGCATAAAATGCTGCCAAAAGTTCCCGTTCCCCAAACCGCATGCTCTCTCAAAACCTCCAATACATCTCTCCTCAGTGCGACATCCTCAAGCACTTCCGCCCATCGTAGGTGGATGCGTTGACTGCAAACAAGACCGTGTTGGCTCGAGTTTGAATGACAACTCCATGTCCTGAAACATCCCCTTGCACGTTGCGCTACCCAAGCTGCCATGGACTCTCTTCCAAGAGTGAGGGAAGCGAGGTCTTCTCGAGTAAGAAGGTGCGTCATCACCTGATTTTCAGAATCAGCTTCACGAAGCGAGTCGTCACTGTCGCTGCTCATAGGGCGGCTTGGGTATACTTGAATAGTACAGTAATACGCCAAGGGGAGAACCTCCGGCATATCCGCAATTTGAGCCATACGGATAGCAGCTGCAGGATCTAGACGAGCGATGTCACTTCCAAACATCTCACGTTTTCTCTCGAGAATATCCCAGTCTTCCAGTGTGCGTGGCCATGCCGAAGATAATTGATCGACGATCTCCTTACGGAGACTTTCAACCTCATACTTGAGAGCTAGCGACATAGCGCCGACTATCTCAGTAGTGGACTGAACCGTAGGTTGAGTAAGCCACATTTTCAACGGGCTCGAACTAAGTGATCCCACGTCAGTTCGAATGTAGTTAGTTATTCATAAGATCCAAGTTGGGACGTACAACGGTTCATAAATAACCCTCAGCAGCGCTCTCAAAATATCCGGATCATCCTGTAACTCCACCATGGGCACCCCATCATACATTTCCTGATCCTCCGGCTGCGGCAAACTGAACATATCGCGGAAAATGGGAGAGTACTTTGCCAGCAGCGATCGATGAACACGGAAACACGTCATACCAGCCACAAGAACGATGTTTCCATCATCCAAGTAGACATGCGTGTCCTTTTGGAGAACAATCGTCGAATCCCTTGGAGTAGCGTTGACGTCGTGTAGTAGAGCATTCGGAGGGAGGTCGATGGGGCTTGAATTTGGGTGACATGTCTCTTCTGAAGACCCTAGTTCAAGCGACATGATCGTCTGTAAATCGTTCGGCAAGCAGCCACAGACTCAAGCCTTTCCGATGGGTGGGGACTTACGGAAAACGGTATGTCGTCTCTCCCCGTTGTAGGTTGTCGTAGGACACTGTATCGGCAGAATCTGCTGATGAGTTCAAAGACGATGTGAATGATTTCCAGGATGTTGACTGTGAGGTAAGAGAGAGAGCTTCCTAGTCTGCGAAAAGAGAGAGAGCAGGCCTCGAGAATAAATTAGTGAGGATGTGAAAGGGAGCAAGGTTGACATAACCATCATGAGAACACGGAGCCGGGAAAGTTGATTCGAACTAAAGAAAAAAATTCTACTCCGTGCCTATTCTTAAGAATCATTGATGGCTCTACTCCATGGGTGTTCATTTTCATCCCACCTTGAAGAGGTATTTTTGGACTTATCGCCGCTGCGTTACACGCAGTACACTCGAGTTCAGCCAATCATCTGAATCTTATTGTATGTATAGTCTGATCTCAAATCTGTAAAACTTCCATCTAGCTATCATCAATAGATCGAGTCTTGTGGTATCATATTGATTGTTCAAAGAGGTTGTTCTGGAAACACAGGACTCCGAGCTTACCCCGAGACAACAACTGATTGACATCAAACAACTTTGACAGATACAGATACATACACCGCCTTAAACAACCATAAATATCCGACCAAAACAACATTCACCAAGGCAATAATCAATATTCCACCAACGGTATGATTTTGCCTTTGACGAATTGCCCCATTTTCAGTCAATAAGATAGACTTTGGCTCACAACACCCACTCACCGATAGTAGCATGAGATGACTTCTTCCTCCTTCTTCCGAGCAACTCGACTTCCCCGCTGTCAAAGAAGGAATAACCAACTGCATAACAAAACGGTGATAAGCATGCTGACTAGGAATGAGGAAGCGGAAGCAAGAATGGATTCCAATAGCCTCATATCAACTTGAGCCGATCGGCATTACCGGAACAATACATGGATCCGGCCCCGACAACTCGCCCTCATCAAGCATAGAAAACACTCACCCATAGGTATCTCTTCCTCAGCACCTTCAGCCACATTCTCCTCACCACCATTCTCATACGCAACGCCCACAATCCGTCGTCCCGTCTTCGAATCCCTCAATATCCCCATATGATCAACAAACGGCGCAGGGCGCGCATTCGCAGCTTGATGAAGCTGTACAAGAATTCTCTGGATCTCATAGAGGTATCCTTGAACCGTGTCAAGGAACCTCCGTGTTTGAAGGTGCTTCGAGGAAGCACAGCTACACCACAAAAACATCAGCAAACATCGCAACATGAAATTGAGAACCCCTACATGGATATGCCATCTTCTTTGATGATATACCCAATACCGTAGCCATCAGCAGCAACAGGTCCAAATCCAAACAATCTCAAAGCAGGGTTTCCACAATTTGAAGTGCAGATAATCGATGTGCCGAGATGACCATAGCCCGGATCAGTGAAAAGACTGGGAAGCTTGGGCTCCGTCTTCCTCTGCTTCATGTGGGATTGGGCTGTCAGAGAATCAGAGAGCGGAGGAGACGTTCCAGACAAAGACAAATTTGTCGGAGGAGAAACAGGGTCGTCAGGCGAGGGGTTCAAGTTACCTTCTGCTTCGCGTTGGAGGAGGCAGTAGAGTGCATAGAGGTGCCTGGCATGTCCGTAGCCCTGAGCGCACTCCCTCGTAAGTTTGACATGACGCTCACAAGCCTTTCGGAGCGCATCGACTTTCTCTTGGGGAGAGGATTCCGAATAAAAGGTCTAGTGCAGATAAATATGAACAATCTGTCAAACATGGTGTGATTTGAATTTGACCTTGGTGAATTCAACACTCTCAGGTTGGACTGAACGGATGGCCTCAGTACGACCATGCAAGAAAGCTTTCGTCATTACAGGTTCATAGGCGCACTCAACGCGTCCTGTTACTTGATTGGCATCCGATATCCACATGAAGCTTCTTGGGTGACTCACCATACAGTCCAAAGTAGGCCGCTTGGAAAGCCATTTGTACAAAGGCGTCTGGGCTGAACCGATGGCTTGTAATAAAATTCTTTCCATAACCTTTGAACTCGAGTGCCTGACAGTCATTCTGGCAGATAAGATCACTAATTCTAGTCTCTGCAAAACGGACACCCGCACGGAGCTCAGGGGAGAGTTTCCATTCAAGTTTCTTTGGCGTAGTATCAATGGGCTCGAGGGGCGGCGTAGGAGGCTCTAGAAGACGATCGGACAACTATGTGATGACTAGGAGAGTTGTGGCGCACTTTGAGAATTACGAGGTGGCTTATGCGATTTGGCGTACGGAGATAGGGTGGCACGGAAGAGAGTAGGCGCTGAAGGGTTGATCGAACGGGCGAGGAGCATAAGTCCCTCAGTAAAAATATCAGCGGCGAACCTAAGAACAGCTGTTACGTGAGCCAGATATGGAACATGATTCCACAGCACCTCAGAACCGTATGTCCATCGACGCCCGTGTGTTCAAAGTTGATTCCAGCGGATCCATCCGCACAAACAATGATTTGCAACTGCAACGTAATGAGTCATGAAATAGGATGCTAGAGGCTAAGCTTGTACCTTGTCGTACCACCGGTTCGTGCAGGTCCCAATTTGTTCTCCCCCTTGAAGGCTGTATGTCCCGCAAAGGAAGTTGGAACACAAGTCTGCCAGACTCTCGGGCGTTGTGTCATCAAGACACACCACAAACAAGGCACGGTCAACAATATGGAGACAACTGGCGTTGTTTCGATCTTGTTGAAGCATCTTCCTCAGTCCGGACCATATCTTGCGATTCTCTGTTGAAAGAACACCAATTGCCTTACGAGCAACCTCTGAGCGATCGAGAGTGTCGGCATCGGAAACGATAGCCTGAAGGTTGCGCAAGACTTCGCGCTCGGTAAGGAGCGGGAGGCTATCGTCGTCTAAGACATCAAACCAATCTGAGTCACGGTAAGCACTCGATTTGCATAAAAGAAATCCGAGCGACCCACAGAATTGACCTCGACGGAGGATGACGATGTGCCTTGAATTAGAATACACTTTCATTTTGCAACCTCTATCGGTGGGAATTCGGGCCGCACCAAAAAGTCGAGTGTACTGGTCCATATCGAGCGGTATGCCTCGTGCTGTGTCTGGCTCGAGAATGCCGGTACGAAGGTCATGAATGAAACCAAGAGACGAGACAATGAGCGATGCTGCCCGAGGAAGCTGGGAGCCTCGATCCGGAGTGGGATCGTTCCTAATTCGATCATGAACTTAGTCCTCAAAAGATACACAATCATACATACTCCAGAACAAAGAAGGGATTGAGCGCAAGAACGACCGGGTCGCTGTGGGATAGATAAGATTCGTACCAGAACTCCTCGATGTAGCTATACCATACAAAAATGAGCTCTGCATGTTCTGATAAAATGGATGAAGACTATTGCCTCGCTCTGTCCTTTGCCCATTCAATCAATTTCTGCTGAATCCTCGGACCTTCACCTTGGAGAAATTCCTGAACAGCTGCTGTAGTGGCTTCATGTTCGTTCTTATCTTGCAGAGCCTCGAGGGCTTTGAGGTATCGTTTACATGTATCTTCAAGCGGGGGTATCGGAAGCTTGGGTAGTTGGCTTTGCCACGCGAGTGTCCGACCTGTAGACTTGTCTTGTGTGAATCTTGTAGCGGCAGAAAGCAAATAGCCGGAGGGTTGAAATTAGCACACAGATCCATGAGCTGTTTTGAAGAGACCTACGACATAGAATCACCCATAATTGCACTTGAAAGCGGTAATGATGGGAAGAGATTGGCCGACTCAGGACTTGGCCCTCATTTTGCCCTTCCTCGGTGAATAGTCGAGTGCAACCTAATTTAGAACGAAACACAAACAAAGATAGACAAGTAACCTGCATCGAAGCAACGGCAGATCTCAAACATCGTCCTGATACACGACGTTGAGTTTTGATCACAAACTCATCAGTAACCTTGAGTGCCAAAATATTTGTCTGTTATTTATGTCATCACATAGATAATGTAGCAGAATCATCTGGTCTAGCACGACTGATTATCCCATTTCAATAGCTTGTAGTGCAAGACATGGAAAGCTCGCCTCTCTATCTTTTGTCATCAATTCACCGTCTTGAGTCGTCAGGTTAATTCTAATGCAAGCGCTTGATCACTACATGTCAGCGTTATTGGAACACTCAATCATTCGTGACCGGTAGATAACATGTCTTTAACACATCAACTATTTAATGACACATCCACTTCCCCGTCATGTAATAATAAGTATCATGCCAGGGCCGAGGGAAGAAAAACTACGGAGGCAAATTTTCGATGAGGGATGATGATTCGATCACAATACACAATGTTTCCAAAAATCTTGGTTAACTTGATAATAAGTGGATCCAGTGACCGCCAAATTGTTCCAAAATATTCATCTTCAAATGCCCCTCGCCGCTGCATCTTTATAGGGTACGAAACAGTATGTGATCCCAGACCTTCTAGTCTAGACGTTTAGGGTGTCTCCTGTTGCACTAGCATTTCATTTAAAACATGGGCTGTACGTTTTTTTCATCTAAGAGGTAGCCTTTGTCTGCGTAGCGGTCTCATAGCGCGACGATGAAATCCCAGATCTTACTTTTCCACATCTTCTTTCTCACCTTTATTCTGGCCCTGCCCAGATACAATTCTGCTCAAAGCATCTCCACCTCCAACTATGACGATGATGTCTCTGATGATGGTCATGATACCAACGAAAGCTCTTCGATTACAAGTGCTCCTCTCACGACAGCCAACACAGTGGACCCTCTTCCCAGTTTTGATTCTTCAATTGCTCCTACATCAAGCCCCCAACCGGCTGTGACGGCTATACCTGGTGCATTGGTAGATAGAAATTTAACCTATGTAAAGGATTCAGGGATATGCGAGACCACGCCTGGCGTGCACCAGGTTTCTGGGTATATCAACATTTCAAAGGACACTCACCTCGTCGGTTTATGCCTTCTTCTTCTCAGACGCTCCTTTTTATGTTGTTTTAGTGGTTTTGGTTCTTTGCTGCAAGGTCAAGTCCACAGACCGCTCCGTTGACTGTTTGGGTGGATGGAAGACCTGGCTGTTCTTCCATGGCCAGTTTATTTCAAGGTGCGATAGTCTTATGTACATTGAAAACCACCTATATCAGGTCTGGTGATAGAACATGGGCCTTGTCAAGTAGACTCCAGTAGTTCCTTCACGACAGTCAACCCATATAGGTGATTCATTGCTGTCATATTTTCTCGTTGGCTTTTTGGCTAATGACGACTTGATAGCTGGAACACTGTGTCAAACAATGAGGCATCATTCAACAGATAGATGTGAAAATAATGAAATTACTCAACTGTAGTGCTATACATGGACATGTCAGCTGGAGCAGGATTCTCCTATGGACAAGACAACAAAGATACATTCCAGGGGACCGCAGAGCAATTTTGGACAGCACTTCAAATGTTATTTGGTACCCAGGAGTTTGCTGCGTTCAGAGACAGAAGGTTATTGAATCCGCTCGAATGTTTGAAAGGTTGCACTACTCAGAACAGAATTTCCCAGGTTGATCTTGGCCACAGAGGGTTTTGGAGCACGACTAGGTCCAATCCTGGTTCGACATAGTAATGATCAAAATGAGAGGATCGACAGACATGAGGTCACAGGTTACAAAGTTGTCTTCAGTGCGATCATGGTGAACAAGTATGTCTTGCGAGGCAACCTATCTTTCTGATTCATTCATCTAATATTCATAAAAGCGGAGCCCACGACCCAATGACGCAAATGAATTCCTTGATTAAGTTCTCGACCCGCGCTCCAGGGTACGGAAGAATCCAAAATGGGACAACCGTGAATAAGATGAAGGAATACATGGAAACTGCGGGGGGCTGTGGGGACTTGCTGCGGGAATGCGAGAAAGAAAGGACGCGACCCGAGGGAAACAAAACATGTAGTGATGCTTGGACAACCTGCGTCAGTCTCGATTCAAATCTAAATGCAGGCCTGACAAAGAAGTTTTCATTGTAGGAATCCACCGTTCTCCGAGCAGCAGTTGGGACTCGTTTGATAACGGATCTCAGGAAGTCACAAACAGACCCTCCGTATCCATCAAACAGCTATCTAGATTACCTCAAAAATAATGACGTGGTAGCGAAGATTGGAGCTGTTGTGGCATTTGAACAATGTAATGACGGGGTTACAAAAGCATTTGAATTGTCTGGGGACCTTGGGAGATCTAGTCTGCCGGACTTCACCGAATTAGTGAATGTAAAATTCCCGATCCTGATTTGGGTACGTCTCAGATACTTTATAACGGAATAAAACTCACTTTGAGAGGGAAGGCAGGTGATCTAGACATCAGGTATGTATTGCCTCAGGTTGAGATAGGTCAATGAGTTGACCAAGAAAAGCGAGAACTGGATTGGAGTACACGATTCTATTGCCGCTGCGAACCAGTGGTTTGGTAGCCAGATGTTTAACAGCACCTATTACAGGAACATTACGCTCGGCAATCGGGTTGCCGCAAGAGCCAAGGTGGTCAACAGCCTGTCCTTTGCGTGAGTTTTCCCCCTGAAGATGATGTATTTGTCTGACATCATATGCAGGATGATAGTTGAGGCTGGCCGTGCGGTGGTAATGTTGACGTGGGATTGATTCTTGGCTTTCGGCTAATATGAAACACATTAGGCCGCATACCAGCCTTCAGTAGTCCTCCAAATTTTTCAAGAGTTCTCCCAGAAGGAAACTCTATTTTATATACTCGATAAACATAAGCATCATCCGCCTGCACGTCAAAACAGAGATAATGGAGGCCAAGGTCGATCGAAACGTGGTGGCTGGGTGACATTTACGGCGTTAGGAAGTGTGATTGTGGCGATGCTGTAAATACAGGGGCAAACACTAGACATAGAAAAATATCAACTCTTTGAATAATTTTGAATCCAGCCTTTGATCAGTTGCTTGAGGCATTAACTTGCTTCCCCCTCGCCATTGACCGTTATTATGGCCGCACAGCCGTCCCAACAGTATGCATGTAAGTCTCTTTCTCCTTTTCCAAGTCTCATATCTGACTTGACCCCTAGTTCGTGCTCAAAAGGCCCTTGGCCTGGTGGGCGGCAGCCCAGACTATGTACCTCTCTCTGGATTTGCTACCCCGGAGGTTTCAGCACGTACGTATGTATACAGTGCGGACGGTCGTCTCTACGCATACGCTCTTCCCACGACGTGAGTGTCCTGCAACCTCGTTCAGCCCTCGTGGACCGATCGGCTCAACTACCATCCGTCATTCTTCGGCTTTCGACCCTACGAGCAACAGAAGCTGATATCAATGTTTCAGGATTCGGATCTTACAGGCCGAAGGCGCCCAACTACTGCAGGAGCTTCCCCTTCCCAATATTGTCGAGTTGAAATTCTCGCCTCGTGGCACTTATCTTTCTACTTGGGAACGTCCAGGCATGATCCTTACCTACCTCACGTTGAGCACCAACTAAATTTCTAAACAGTGAAATTGGAAGATGGATCACAGCATAAGAACCTCCGTGTTTGGTCTGTCTCGACTGGTCAAGAGCTCATCTCTTTCACTCAAAAGTCTCAGGAAGGTTGGGACCTCCAATATACAATTTCTGAGTCCCATGCCATTAGATTGGTCGGGTCCGATATTCAGGTCTTTCGACCTGCAGAGTGGGACAAGGGCGTCGTGGATAAATTGAGAATTGAAGGAGCGACTAGTGTTACTCTGAGTCCAGGATTGAATCCTTCTATCGCAGTCTTTATTGCTGAGAAAAAGGTATGTATACTCGTCCCTATTGTTGTCGACATCCACTGGAATTCTTTCCTTAGGGTCAGCCAGCGAGCGTCAAGATTTACAATCTCCTCGGACTCAATGCGGCTCCTACCAGCCAAAAGACCTTCTTCAAAGCAGATCGTGCCCAGATCAAATGGAACACACTTGGGACACAAGTTTTGCTTCTAACCCAGACAGAGGTTGATAACACTAACAAGAGTTACTATGGCGAAACGAATATATTCCTCCTCAGCTGTACAGGGGGCTGGGATTGTAAGGTCACTTTGGACAAAGACGGCCCTATCCATGACTTCGCCTGGAGTCCGAACTCAAAGGAATTTGGAGTCGTTTATGGATGTACGTGCTTTGGCTTTCTTCGAGAAACGGGCTATGAACCTTCGTTTAGATATGCCTGCCAAAACGGTGATCTTTGATCAACGAGTCCATAAATTACACGACTTTGGTTCTTCTCCGCATAACTTCATTTCCTTCAACCCACAGGGACGCCTTCTCCTTCTCGCAGGTTTCGGTAATCTTGCGGGAAAAATCGACATATTTGACCGCCGTAGCCTGACCAAAGTGACTACTATCGACGCACCCAACACTTCTCATTGCGAGTGGTCGGCAGATGGTCGATTCCTCCTTACAGCAACGCTTTCGCCTCGACTTCGCGTCGATAATGGGATCAAAATCTGGCATTGCTCAGGCGTTCTTGTTTATGTCAAGTTAATCGAGGAGCTTTACCAGGTTAGCTGGCGACCAACTCCACCTGAGAATGCCCCGCCATTCCCCAACCAGATACCGGCACCTCCAGAAGCTACCAACAGCGTGAAAGAGTGGGAGAAGACGCAGAAGAAGCCAGCAGTTGGTGTATCTACTGGAGCTTACAGGCCTCCTGGTGCCCGCGGTTTAGCAACTCCTGCAATTTTCAAACGGGAAGATGAGGGTGGTTTTCCTAGCAATAACGGCAGTCCTGCGGGTAGTGGTGCAAATACTCCTGTAAGAGGGTATAACAGGGGTGCTTTGCCTCCGGGTGCCCTCGGATACGGCCACTACGCGAACAATGATGGAGGGTATGGCAAGCGGCATGTGCCTGGTGCTCCACCCCCTGGTTTGAGTGCCGGCGGAGACAATGAGAGGAAGGGGAACAAGAAGAAGAAAGGAACGAAGAGGCAGGATATCAGTGAGGGTGGGGCTGGGGAAGGCGAACTTGTCAATGGTAATGTCAATGGGGTGTCCAAGGGTAAGAAGGGCCAGCAACGCCCGCAGGATGTGGCCCCATCTCAGCCTCCTGAACCTGAGCCTAGCAGCCCTGTAACACCTGCTGGGGATGGTCTTGATGCAAACGTTAAGAGAGTCAGGAATCTGAATAAGAAGGTATGATAACTTTTCCTTCTTCTGATTAGCGACATTGAATAATCCATTCACGAACCAGCTGAAAGCCATTGAAGAATTGAAGGAGAAGGCGAAGAGGGGAGAGCGTCTCGAGGCCACTCAAATCAAGAAAATGGAGGGCGAAGCGGAAATTAGGAAAGAGATTGCTGATCTGCAGAAGATCTTGCCCACAGCTTCATGATCGGTTATGTGCAGTCGAACATGATCTTCGACTTATGTAGTCCTCATAGCTCACAACGCATATTTCATCTATTACCTGTCTATCTGTGCACAGTGGTTGTATCTGATTCTCTATCCCATCCTAGTTTTGTTGGGTTGGATTGCTAGTTAACTACTTTCGGTGGAATGCGATTACCACTGCAATCAAGAGTCATTTCTGTAGCAGATGACATGGCGGTGTTAGCGTCACTATTGAGTGTTCGTGTGTCATGCTATCAATCATACAGCTTAAACATCTACAGGATGCATTATGCTCCCTTTCTGTATGTATTGTATGTATGCCACTGGCTCTGTAGCTCATTACCTTCAGCGAGAAAAGACTCATTATTTATGACCAAAATTAAAATACAAGAAGCGATGATATCTTTGGCTGGCAAGCTAAATCGTGAAGACCCACAGAAAAATATTTATAAGACACTTTAGACCGTCATGATCCATGAGGCTGGATAACGTCATGCAAGAAAACTTTGAAGTAGCACAATAGCAGTCAGCGGTAACAATGAAGCAACACTGATATTTGAATAAAATAAATATTGAGACCCGTAGGTCTACCACTCCGGAAAAGCGTGTCATCCTTGTGCAGGGGCCATGCTAATCTTCTCTGTATCGTTCCAATTTTTTCGTATGTCACCCCGAAGGGGACAATAGATATGGTTGAGAGTGACTTGGCATAGTACAGACTTTTGCATTTTGCTCGGGACGCGAGTGAGTCACGTGCCAAATTTACTCCGTACTATAATTCCATGCCAAGTTGCGTGCAGTGGGTTCATAATCAGGCAATGAGTAAATAGCCATCCTCATTATATACACGGAAAATGAGGATGAGTTGTTGTGTAGTTATATCAGGGAGGTTCAGCCAAGTGAAGCTGGCTGCCTGGGGAATGCTGTCTATTAAACTTTGACTCAGAATGTGTGCTAATTCAATGAGAGAGTATGGAATGGAATATGAGGAAATGGGTGTCTCTGCACTCAAATAAGACCATCGATCTTAGTCCTATATCATACAATATTATATGGATCATCAATTTGTTACACGGTGCTTGAACGCAGTCCGCGGTACACTATACACTATCTCCAATACCAAGTGTGATACAGAATTGATAACAACCATCCACCGCAACCCGTCATATCATCGTGGCCCGATTTGCAACCCACCGCATCATCATCAGAGGATCAAAGTCTTTCTCAATTTTTCTCAAATCTTCAACCGTTTGGTGATTTGCAGCAAGGAAGAGGTGCTCTACCTCTTTCCACCTCTCGGCATCGCTCCGCTTGGGAGCAGATATTCCGACTTTGCTTCTATGTCTTGACTTTTGCTCCTGATCGTTTTCAAGAAGTTGCTCATGATCATGTCCATGGCTTTGAGGCGGATGGGGCCTGCTGTCGATCTCTCGTTCTGCACTGTATATTTTCTGCATCTGTCGGTCATGGTTGCTTGGGCGCCGTTCGCTCGGGGAGTTCACATTCATGAAGATGCCTGAGAGAATTCCACTCTGTGCCTCGTCCGTGGCATCCTGCTGGTCCTGTACATCAAGCATTTCGTCATCCTCATCTTGAACCTCAATCCCAGCAGCATCTTCGACACCTTCCAACCATTTATTCCTACTCCGGTCCGCACTCTCTTTCATATCCGTCAAAGCAGATTTCAGGAGTTGTAAGCTTTTCAGATTATTCCATAAATCCTGAACAACATCCTCTGTAAAGCCAAATTCTTGTGAAAATCTTTGTATCGCAAGTCCTTGGAGAAGTAAGCTATCTTCTTCTGACATGTTAGACATATAAGATGCATTGGAAACTCGAGGTGAAGGGCGTTGTGTCCGTGAATTGAGATCCCTTTTAATCATGTTTCGGCGAAGGTCGAGAGTACGGGTACTGGATCGACTTGCAGGTAGTAGACTTGTATCGTTGCTGACATTTGTGAGGTGAGTCGCTTCACCACCAGATGAATGACGTTTCGTGGTCGAGATTGAGGCTAGACGGGGTGAAGGATGGAAGGTATCTGTTCTTCTTCGTTTCACTATAGCAAGATGTCAGGGATTGAGGTTACATCACAAGCTGAGACCTGACGTACATGACGCGAGCCGACTATGTTCAGTTGCAATACATTGTGAATGGCGAGAAGTACGAGGTTTGATTGAATCAAGTGCCTCATCAGCTAAAATTAATTTCGAGGTTTCGGTAGAGTTTTTCTGGTGGCCTACTTCTGTATCAATACCTTCTGCAACTGCTGCAACTGCTTTCGCCTTTCCTTTGACCCTAGGACGCTCTTCTGCATCATGGTGTCTGTGACGTTCTTCTTCGACTTCATTCTCGAACAGCATCTGCGATGAAACCTTCGTTTTGTTGCGTCGGGGCGGCCATGTCGGCTGAGCATCATGGATAACAACATCACTCGAGTTTTCATCAGTTTCTCTGGGTCGTTTGCGACTCAAATAGGTACCAAAGGGACCCTCTTTGAGGATCAGTGGAGATTTCCTGGTGGGGAAAGATGCGTGTTCCTTTTTCACTACAGGTGGTGGAGAATCCAGGAAGGGGTTACTATCCTGAGATTCTGAGGCGACTAGGAAGTGATTGCGGTGCATGTAAGGTTGAGAGAGTGGCCTGTATGGAAGGGATCTCGAAAACGATTGGGACGCTCCATCCTTTTCACTAAGAGATAAAAACGAGCAATTAGAAAGGATTGCTCAATGAAAAGAGTCTGAACATACATGACTTGAACAGAGTCATCCAGTCCTTTTTCCATTGATATTTCTACAGGAGGCTGGGAACTAGTACTCGGATGAATAGTGAAGGTGGGCTTGGCGTTCTGAATTTTCCCTTCATCGCCAGTGGCACTCCCAGATTGAGATCCTGCACCGTTTTCTCTCTTATTCTCTTCAATGTCTTCAAAGATCTCGCCAGCATAGTCTTCCGACCCGAGCAGAATGTCAGCTTCACCGTCATCTTCGTTTGCGCCAATGGTTTCGTCATCTACTATCTCCACAGTTTCTGGGAGATGTGTTGATTGTGTCTCATTGATCTGGGGCATGTTTGCTAAAGATTCTGTCGGTACGATAGGTTCCTCCTTGACCCTTGTATTCTTTTCCGGCGTAGAAGCAACATGGTGCATCAGCTGTTCCTTTTGTATATCTAGGCCATCTATTCTTTCCCGTAGTGAAGGTGTAGAAGTAACAAGACGAATCAGCTTTTCCTCTTGTGAATCTAGGTCATCCACTGTCTTTTGGCGTTTCGCAGGACGCCCAGTATCGTGATCAGGGGGCATTGCGCGAGAACTCGAGGGAATAGGGACATTGTGCAGCTCGATGTATTTGGCAATTTTGAGATCAAAATAGTCTCTACGAGAGAGGTAGAGCTGACCCCAGAACTGCCAGGGATGTGCTTTACTCCAGTTCCACTTCCCATCTTTCTGGAGAAAAATGAACATCGAGTTGAAAGAATATATCTTTTGGGACGTACATTTTCCGCTAATCGTATATAAGTTGCTTTCTCATCCCGCCCTGATTGCGGATTATATGTTGCAAGGTATTCAACAAGAAGCTCATGTTCATTGTCAGTAAATAAGTTTCTGCTGTTAAATCACGAGCTCGTGAGCAACACAAACCACAACGGTATGCAGACTCACCTTGGCGGTGGATCTTGCTGGATCCCTCTTTCCTTTTGCATCTTTCTGATCCGGTGATCGAATTCTTCCTTGTGCACCTTATAGTGCTCGCGCCATCCTGACCATGTATGGGTCTGAGCCCACGGCCATTTGTCCACCTTTGAGCATAGAAGTTCAGGATTGACAAAATGGGCATGAATGAATAAGCATACGTTCTGAACCAAAGTTTGATAGATGGCGTTCCCCATGCGACCAGCTTCACTTGGTCGAACCTCCCCAATATAATCACACAACAACTCGCTCTCCTCTTTCGTGTAGTTGCTAAGGATGACTGTTTACTCATTGTCTGAGTATGGACCCCTCTGTACGTACCTTGGCATCGAATTGTAGTACTCTAGTACGCGTCCTCAGATCATAACGAGCTGATTGTCACATCATGTGATATTATGTAACAGTCGAATTTCTATTGATGTTCTCATTGCCATGTGCTGAAACTATGCCAAAAACATGCTGTTCTCTAGCAAGTTCTTCTATTTTAGGTGTGAGCCTTGAGGGTGGTACGTGAACTCCTGCTGCCCTCTTCAAATTGCCATTGGAAATCTGCGGGAGACAAGTACGATGGATTGAGTCCGGCTATTCCTCGCTGAATGTCGATGCAACCTTGTATCCAGCTCTATGGCATCCAGAGCAACTTCCTGCTTGGTTGGTTCCCATGCAATCTCTTGAAGCCCACACTCCTGGGATCTCAAATGATGCTAGGTGAGTTGTTTCATACCTTTAGCATCCAGTTATTTGTCAGGTGGGAGAACAGACATGAGGTTGTCAGACACAGCCACAAGATTAATGGAGTATTTGAGCACGAGAATATCAATGTCTTTCGATCTGTCTGACCCAAATACTTGGACTTCGGACTGTTCGAAATCGACGACTCCAGTAATTCTGAAGTACAAGGCATGGCAGGATTCACTGAGAGATTTGCGATGTTATCGAGAGTCCTTGTTGTCTTATGTGCGATTGTTAATGGATCGGTTCTGCCTCGAGCCAGCGATCCCTGTGCTGCCATAGGCGGACAGAAGTGGGTTGCTCCTGGAGCTGTCAGAGACTGTTACAGTGCGATAAAGGTCAATGAGACTCTAAAAAGTAATGTTAGTGATTTTCATCAGTTTTCTCCTGCTTTCAGTGACACTTTGGCCGGTAGATTCTCGACGTCGTCAGCAGAACGTTGAATTTCCATACTTCTGTGAATTATCAAATTCAAGCGCCTCCACCATTTAACAACGACGTCCACGAGGATCTTTTCAAGGATTTGGATAGGATCAGGGCGACGAATTATGCTAGTGATTATGACCTGCACATTGATCTTTCCCGAACTCTCAAGAGACTTGACGATGGGCATTGCGTCTGGATCAACAGTTGCTATGTGAGTGCCAACTCAACCACTTTTCGGAGATTACTTACTTGTTATCTTGAACTATAGGATAGTATGTCTACTACCCTATCTGACTTTGAGATTGACTCTGAAATAAATCAGGTTTCTTCATCAATTATCTTCCTACGCCCTTGGTTCTATTGTCCGACTCTTCTGGAAACCAAGCAGTTCACATTGCACCTGAAGCATTCGCAGTCGCCTCGGCCGAGTTCCCTGATCAGATTTATTTCTGGCAAGATGCTTTACCAGGGGATTTGAAAGGCCAGCTTGAATCTGTGTGTGATTTTTTTTGTTTGACTTGTCCCCGTTCGACCTTGCCACAAGCTCTCTGGTGCAAAAGTTCTCACGATTAATGGGAAAAATCCTAACGTTGCGATTGATGCCAATGCTCTCATTACTGGCAGCTTCCAGGGAATTGGTACCCGCCAAAATTCGTGCGTAATGCAACGGATGATCTATATGGTGAATTGAAGAATATTCCAGGTTTTTCGCCAGCTACATGGCCTCAGGATCTACGTGGACTTACCTCTTGGGGAACTTCGCCCAGCAGGCACTGCCGCTCAGTGATCAGGTTACTCTCGAGGTTCAACTAGTCGGAAGCTCTCGAACGGATACAATCATTGTAAAATTCAATGTCATGATAGCAAAACACATAACTCATGATATGGAAAGCTGCCATACAGGTCTCGAATCTCTGGGTCTGGGAACTTCAACGATGTCACGACTTTCTTTGACAGCCACTGCCTCGCTCAACAGGGTACAAACGGAGTTGATCTCAATGCTCCGGATTCCCAGGAAGTCTCACTTCAGGAAAAACCGGTAGCTCGATTCCAACAGAAACCGGCTTTCTTTTCTCCAGATACGCCCAAGGAACGAATCAATGTCATGCTCGATACTTCACCCTTAAGTGATGTTGTCCTTCCTCCACAATTAACACCTACGTCTCCAGTCAATGGCAGTAGAAACGTTGCACAGTTTTTCCTGTTGGATGACAATAAGACAGGGGTTTTGGCATTGGGTAGTTTCGAAGATCCAGATTTTGACTTATTACTGGATAGTTTACTGACTGGTTTGATTAACCTGAAGTCTTTGGGTGCAAATCAACTTGTGGTGGATGTGGTATGTCTTCCCCCGTGCCTTTGGAGTTCAAATGATGAATTACGGGTCGCACTAGTCGAACAACGGGGGTGGTTTTGTCTGTGCCGCTCATGTGAGTATTCGTTCCCTACTCGATCCCTCTGTGAGGTTGACAGAAACACAACAGTATTTGCACCGTATCGTGTGTTTTGTTGGTTTCTCCAACCACCAAGCTGTTCACAATAAAGTTAGATTATAGGGCCAAAGTCTACCACTGTTCCTCAGGCTGGTTTAAACACCACAACTCGTGATGGAACCCTCGCTCGAAAGATTGTGCAACAGCTTGTCGGTCATCCAGATCTCGACCCCGACCTTCAATTACTCTACAACCCCCAAGAATGGAGAGATAAGAACGACACGTTCTTCCCTGCAGATGATAACTGGTTGCTTCCACCGGTCCAAAAGAAAATCAATGGTCATCTGGATGCTTTCAGTCAACAGTGAGTCTCCATCATATTTGGGTCGACCCGAGCGCTTAATGTCCTTGTAGGCTAGGCGAGGAATGTCAACCTGAAGGCTTCACCTCACCTACTCCAAATGAGGCATTGTTCGACCCTGAGAAGGTTGTCATCATCGGCAATGGAAGGTGTGCGAGCTCGTGCTCGTTATTTAGTGTGCGTATATCATATTTTCCTGCCCGCGCGACTTTTCTGGATGAGTACATTTAGGTAACGATGGCAAAGGAGGAAGGCGTCAAGACCGTTGTATATGGAGGTAGGAAGGGGGTACAGCAACAGTACTGCGGTACAGTCGGCGGCCAGTCCACAGACTTTTCAACTATCGACACAGAGATCAAGGTAAGACTCATGAGTTCAAGCCACAGGTTCGAAATTTGTTCATGTCTACCTTTTCAAGACGACACAGCTCAAGAACGATCCCCTTGCACCACCTGACCTGTGAATATATATATATATTCAACCCTTTTTTCCGTTGGCTAACTGACCGGTAGTCTCGTTAATGGCGTA
>Ga0153951_1000125_pt1 | contig 27187 bp, 25 predicted proteins | sample TSNJ035MetaG_FD_102278 | JGI IMG/M metagenome (GOLD analysis project Ga0153951, IMG submission 102278) | Attine ant fungus gardens microbial communities from New Jersey, USA - TSNJ035 MetaG | ecosystem: Host-associated > Fungi > Mycelium > Unclassified | place: USA: New Jersey, Wharton State...
CCATTTGACGCGTCGTCAGATTCCACCCTGCTAATGATCCACGTTTGTCGGTCACTTGGACAAAGTTGACTGTTTCAGAGGTCTCACCCGTGGTGGCGTCCTTAAATTGGTCAAGGGCTGCAAAGTAAGTTTTATCAACGGTTTCAATCTTTTGGGTGCCGAATTTGAAGTTTGACGCATAGTCAATCGATAAAGGCCCGCCGGTTGGTTGCACAGGATCAATTGGTTGAATTGGGTTACCAGGATCAATTGGGTTCGTTGGTGGGGTAACGTCATCACCAGGTGTGAAGGTGATTGTTCCTTGTGTTTTATAAGTTCCGCCATCTGCGGCGAACACCGTCGTTGTGCTGCCAAGCAAAGTTAATGCGAGAACTGCTGATGAAAGCAAAAGGTTCTTTTTCATGAGTGGATACGCTCCTTTGTGTGTTGGTTAAGAATCAAGACAAGAATCATAAGTAGTGCCATGCCGATGACGCCTAGAGAACTTAAATTTTGATCACCTGTTTGCGGCAAGATGGCTTGACCAGCAGCGTTGTGGTTTGGGGTAGCCGGTTTTGTGGTCTCCGGCTTGTTGGTATTGTTCGACTCGTTGCCACTATTGTGGTCATTGCCGTTGTTACTCTCGTTGCCGCCGTTGTTGCCGCCTTCTTCGCCATCGCCACCAGTGCCGGGCAATGACGGATCAGGCTGACCAGGTTCTGAAGGGTCCTGGCTGTCATAGAAGCTGGCCGTGCCGGTTGAGTGATACGTTTGTGTCGCCGCTTGGACGGTGCCAACACTCAAGCCACTCAACGCCAGACCAACGATCAAAGTTTTGGCTAGTCTTCTCGTTTTAAATCCTCCTTCCACATGATTAACGTTCAAATTCTTCTCTGTCCCTGAGACAAGATTGATTATACCTACACATATAAAAAGCGTCTGTTTTGATTTTTTTGAAATTTAAAAATTTAAAAATAATACTGGTTATTTCGGCGTTCAAAAGATAACAAATATTCCTAAAGAAAGCTATTCAAAGCCTTGCAAAACTGTGATTTTCGAGCAATTTTTCTAATATTCAAAGCGCTTTCACATATTCGCCAAATGGCACTATCAGGCCCTCGACCCATCACTGAGACGTTATTAATAGCCACATAGAAAAAGAGCTTGCGCATGACCTTTGGTTGGTCGTGCACAAACTCTTTTTAGGCAAAAAAATACCCGCATCTCTGCGGGTAAGTGCTGACTATTCGGCAGCGTTGGCGTCTTTGAGACCGTATTTCTTGTTGAAACGATCCACACGACCATCGGCTTGGGTAAACTTTTGCTTACCTGTGTAGAATGGGTGAGAATCTGAAGAAATTTCAACACGAACAAGTGGGTAGGTGTTGCCATCTTCCCATTCAATTGTTTCGCCTGAAGTCTTAGTTGAGCCGGATAAGAACTTGAAACCAGTAGCTGAATCTAAGAAAACTACTGGATGATAGTCTGGATGAATACCTTGCTTCATAATTTTCTACTCCTTTGCCCTAAGCCATTGCCTGACCTAGAGATAATCTAAGTTAACTTAAATAGTCTACCATGAGAGCGGACAGCTTTCAATCGTTTACTCGATAATTTCGACATCCGCGCCCAGGCTATGTAATTTCATGACGACGCGATCATAGCCGCGCAAAATGTTGTCCACCTTAGAGATGACAGTGTCACCATCAGCCATTAAGCCGGCAATCAACAAAGCCGCGCCAGCACGAATTTCTTCAGCAACCACTTCGGCCCCTTGCAGGTGATCCGCATGGTGGAGAATAATCACGTCATTTTCGACCGTGATATCAGCTCCCATGCGTTCCAGTTCAGGAATGTGGCGCACGCGTTTTGGATAAATGGTGTCGACAATAATGCCTTCACCCTGCGCCCGTAGCAACAGCGGTGTAATTGGTTGTTGCAAATCTGTCGCAAAGCCTGGATAAGGCATGGTTTTGATTTGAACCATTTTCAAGTCGCCTGACGGATAGACATAAATACTGTCTTCGTTCACATCCATGGACACGCCCATTTCTTCGAGCTTAGCTAAATAGGCGTCCAAATGTTCGGCAATAATGTTCTTTACAAAGACCCCATCGCCGACCGCAGCAGCCATCGACAAATAAGTCCCCGCTTCAATCCGATCTGGGATAATGGTATGTGCCGCACGCGCATGTAATTCTGGCACGCCTTCAATCCGAATGGCATCCGTCCCTGCCCCACGGACAATGGCGCCCATGTTGTTCAGATAGGTGGCCAAGTCAATGATTTCGGGTTCTTTGGCGGCATTTTCAATCACCGTGCGACCGTGCGCAGTGACGGCCGCTAAAATAATATTAATCGTGGCCCCGACTGAGACCATATCAAGGAAAATGCGCGCACCATGCAGCCCTTCTGCTGGGGCCTGAATCACAATCGCACCCTTGTCATCCGAGACTTTGGCCCCGAGGGCTTCAAAGCCTTTAATATGTTGGTCAATCGGCCGCGGACCAATATCATCCCCACCTGGCAAGCCAACCACAGCCCGGCCAAAACGGCCTAATAAGGCGCCCATGAAGTAGTACGACGCGCGTAAACTTTTAATTTTCCCGCTTGGGAGCGGGGTATCAACAATATGGGTCGGATCAATCGTCAAAACCGTATCTTTGAAGACGGATTTAACATTCATATCTTCTAAAATTGCCATCAAATTTTCGACATCGCGGATATGTGGTACCGCCTCGAGTGTCACCGGTGTCCGCGAGAGTATCGCCGCCGGAATGAGCGCAACCGTGCTATTCTTCGCGCCGCCGATAACGACTTCGCCTGAAAGCTTCTTGCCCCCATGAATCAGCATTTTTTTCATTAAATTTGTCCTCACTTAAACTTTTCACATGAATAAACAGGCTGAAGCTGACCTGAAAACGCGATTTGCTTCAAAATAATAAGAAAATCTTCGATAACTGGGAATGAGTCGGCTTATTGCCGCATACTCAATGATTAATTTTAAAGAACCCATCACGAAAACACAACCTCTAATCGCGATACTCATCAAAGTTTAAGCGATTATAACCCGGTTGATACTTTTGCGACTCAGGCCAAACAAAAAGCCAAACCAAGACCTAAGACTTCGTTTGACTCTTTGTTGGCCGATTGACGGCCGGTTATCTATTGAACTAAACGCGCGCAACCACAATTATCTCAGTGGTTGTGGACGTCCTGTTCTTAAACGCGCTCACAAATGCTGCAATCTCCGTCTAGCCTGATTTCGCAATCAGCACAGACCGCTGATTTTTGCGAAATCGGGCTCGTACTCGATTGCACCCGCATTTGTTTACACTCTGTTCAGTTGCGCCCGTGAGTCTTCGCGCTCTGCGCTACTTAAAGTCGCCGGCAGCTTTCACAAAGGCTTTGAACAACCCTTCTGGCTTGGTTGGACGTGATTGGAATTCTGGGTGATATTGAGCCGCAACGAAGAACTTGTTCGTTGGGTATTCAATAATTTCCATCAACCGGTTATCAGGGCTCGTCCCTGAGAAGACCAAACCTTTGTCTTCGAGAGCTTGGCGATATTCGGTGTTGAATTCATAACGATGACGATGCCGCTTTTGAACCTCGGGTACGTTGTCATAAGCAGCCGCAGCAATTGAGCCTGGCTTCAAATCACATGGGTACAAGCCCAAACGCAAGGTACCGCCGATGTTCTCAACGTTCACTTGGTCCTTCATCAAGTCAATGATTGGTTCCTTGACGTCAGGGTTAGTTTCGGTTGTGCCAGCATCCTTAAATCCAGCCACGTTACGGGCAAATTCGATGGAAGCCATTTGCATCCCTAAACAAATGCCCAAGAATGGCACGTCGTTTTCACGGGCATAGCGAATCGCCGCGATTTTGCCTTCGAGACCACGATCCCCAAAACCACCAGGTACTAGGATGCCATCTGCATCGCCAAGTAATTCAGCGACGTTATCATCATTGACATCTTCAGCTTGGAAGGTTTCCAAGTCGATGTCTGAATCCCAGAAGTACCCTGCATGCTTCAGGGCTTCGGAAACGGAAATGTAAGCATCCTTTAAAGCCACATACTTCCCGACCAAGGCAATCTTTGTCTTGTGGGTTAAGTGTTGCACGTGGTTTTCTAATTCAATCCATTCAGTCATATCCGCCTTTGGTGCATCTAAGCCTAAGAAATCAACCACATATTGGTCCATCCCTTGTGCTTGCATCGCTAAAGGAATGGTGTAGAGGGTCTTGGCATCGCGTGATTCAACCACGGCATTGGTTGGCACGTCAGTGAACAATGCAATCTTTGCCTTCATATCGTCAGTGACAGGCTTTTCAGTCCGCAAGACCAACATGTTAGGCTGAATGCCCAAGCCCCGTAATTCCTTCACACTGTGCTGGGTTGGCTTTGTCTTTAATTCTTCAGCGGCGCCAAGGTATGGCACTAACGTTGCATGAATGTACATCGCATTTTCAGCGCCAACATCCGCCTTCATCTGCCGAATTGCTTCAAGGAATGGCAAGGATTCAATATCCCCGACCGTCCCACCAATTTCGGTGATGATGACATCTGAATCAGTGTGCGTTGCGGCCCGCATGATTTTTTCTTTAATCATGTTGGTAATGTGTGGAATCACTTGAACAGTTGCGCCCAAGTATTCCCCACGACGTTCCTTTTGTAAGACTTCTGAATAAATCTTACCTGTGGTGACATTGCTAAATTTATTTAAGTTAATGTCAATAAAGCGCTCGTAATGGCCAAGATCCAAATCCGTTTCTGCGCCGTCATCCGTCACAAAAACTTCGCCATGCTGATAAGGGTTCATGGTCCCTGGGTCCACATTAATATATGGATCGAACTTCTGAATCGTCACCTTTAATCCACGATTCTTCAGTAAGCGGCCAAGTGATGCTGCGACAATTCCTTTGCCTAACGAAGACACAACCCCACCGGTAACAAAAATATACTTGGTCATTTGCAAGCTCCTTTGAATTTTTTGAGGTAAATACAAAACAAGCTCCCCATTCATGCGAATAGGGAGCTTGTCACCGTTGCTTCACATCACTGCAAAGCGCCCAAAAAGTATCTTAACTAAAAATAACAAAAAGGTCAAGGGGTGAAAATTTCATTTCGGATTGAGCCCATTTTGTCTCATTTTCAAAAAAATGGCGGTCCGCCACCAGAAGTGAACGAATCGCCATTTCATTTTTATTGATCTTGTTCGTCATCGTCGTCATCAGCATCCGCGTCAGAAAAGTCAGCCGTGTCATCATCAGTGGTGTCATCGTCTTCGTCTTCATCATCGTCGCCAAATTCGCTCAATTGACCTTCAATCCCGTCAGGTAAGCCATCGTCAGGATCATCGTCTTCTGCGTCATCTGACACATCGTCCGCAATCCGATCATGGTAGCCTAAATCAGCAGGGGTATCATCGTCGACACCTTCGTTATCTTCGTACTCAACGTCCCCATTCAGATCTTCATCTTCAGGGTCATCGTCGTTGTAATCAATAACATCGTCGTCGTCAGCCACGTCAGCCAAGAAGGCATTAACCTTCTTGCGCTTCTTACGGCGTGGTGCGCCTTCTTCTTCTTCTTCAGGATGATTAACTTCTTCGTCAACAGAATCATATGCGTACCAGGAACGTAATCCCCAGACGTTATCGCCTAAAGAGATGAAGCTGCCGTCCACGTTCAGATCCGTATAAAATTGAGGTAAGCGATCACGAACTTCTTCGTCACTTTTACCGAGATAAGTTTGAATTTCATTTACAATATCCACGAAAGGCATCGTGTCCCCATGTTCTGCCAAAATCGCATGGGCAACTTCAATCATAGATAATTCTGCTTTATTCGCATCGGCAAATACGTCTAGTTTCAACCGGTACACGCCCTTTCCACAGTCTACCCTACATCATACGCGGTTAGGCATTAAAAATCAATCGCAATCGGTAGTTCCCAACCAGCTCGTTATTCGCAAAAAGTTGATATTCAATATAGACTTCGCCTGCGATTGGATTGTCGCTCAATTGCATATCAATCCGAGGTGTGGCGGTCTCAACGGGGATAATCCCATATGGGGTCCGATAACGGGTCACAATCCGGCGCTCATTGACGAAGTGTAACTTGAGTTGGGTGTCACCATCGCTACTGCCACGGCTCAAGGACACATCATCCGAGCTTTTGATTTTCAACGTCACAGGCATCGTTTCGCCCGTTTCTTCATTAGTTTCTTGATAACGAATGTACAGGGCGTCGCCTAATTGAACGACGGTCCCAGGTTCATCAAAAATGTTTTGTTCAGTTTCCCCTTCTTGGGTCACGAATGTTTCAAGGTGAATTTGGACGGGAATCCCTTGTGTCTGGTCCATGGAAGAACCTCCTTTTTGAGTTAACTTTAAGGCAAAAAACGCGCTGCTTCAACCAAAATCCTTCTACTTATTTTAGCCAAAATACTGACGGCGGTTCCATTGGCCGGTATAATGAAAGTATTTGGAAGAGAAAGAAAGTGACGCGTGTGGTCTTTGCCCTGACAAGTCCGATTGACATCTTAGATCAAACGTTCAATCAGACAAACCGGCTTGACAGTTTTGCCCACACTAATACAATCCTGAACTTACGTCAAGACCATGACCCCATTGGCCTGCATTTCTGGACGCTTGCGCAGACGGTTGTCTTAGGGATGCAAGACTTAAAGGTCCCTGACTTGGCCGCTGGGCTCAGGGCTTTGCGCAATCGTGGCTATGCCTATTTTGTTCGCAACTCAGGCGGCCTCGGGGTCATTTGTGACCAGCAAGTCTTGAACTTGTCACTCTTTTTACCCAATCAAGCTGAACTGACCATCACCGCCGCTTACCAACTGATGACCAGCCTCATCCAAAGCAGTTTCCCAGACGTGGCAATTGCCCACTATGAGGTCAGCCAATCCTATTGTCCAGGCAGTTTTGACTTGAGTATCAATGGCAAAAAGTTCGCCGGCATGGCACAGCGACGCAATCGGTTCGGCATTGTCGTGATGCTCTACCTGAGTGTCAGTGGCAATCAGCAAGCCCGCGGTGAGACGATGGCGGACTTTTATCAAGCGAGCCAAGCGGCAAATTCAGTGCATTTCCATTACCCGCTGGTTAACCCGGCGAGCATGGCCAATCTTTCTGACTTGTTAGGCCGGCCGCTGACAATTGATCTGGTGAAACAGACTATTCTCAATCATTTGGCCGCCCAAAATCTCGCCGTAGACTCGACACGCTTGCCAGCATTATTAGCCAGTGCCACTTATCAACAACGCTATCAACAAGAATTCAAGCAATTACAACAACGCAATCAACAGTTGGCCTAAGGAGGACATTGCATGGACGTCAAATACTTGCCGCGGGAAAAAGTGCTCCGCGACCCAGTCCACAATTACATACACGTACGCCACCAAGTGATTATGGATCTCATCAACACCCCAGAATTCCAGCGCCTACGCCGGATTAAGCAACTTGGAGTGGCCAGCTATGTGTTCCAAGGTGCTGAACACACGCGTTTCACCCATTGTCTGGGTGTGTATGAAATCACCCGTCAAATGTGTGACAACTTTGAAATCAACTATCCCTCTGTCACGCCAGGAGACGGACTGTGGGATGACAATGAACGCTTAGTCGCCCTCTGTGCGGCCTTACTGCATGATTTGGGCCACGGACCATATTCCCACACGTTTGAACATATCTTTGGCACCGACCATGAAGCCATCACCCGTGAAATCATCACCAACCCAAGCACCAATGTGTACAAGGTGTTGGCGCAGGTGGACAGTGACTTTCCAGCCAAAGTGGCCAGTGTGATTGACCATACTTACCCTAACCCCCAAGTGGTCCAAATGATCTCCAGTCAAATTGACGCCGATCGGATGGATTACTTGCTCCGTGATGCATACAATACCGGCACCAAGTATGGCCTGTTCGACTTAACGCGCATCCTGCGGGTGATGCGGCCATACGCTGGTGGCATCGCCTTTGAGGCCAACGGAATGCACGCCGTGGAAGACTATATTGTCAGCCGTTTCCAGATGTATCAACAGGTTTATTTCCACCCCGTCAGCCGTGGGATGGAAGTGGTCCTCACTCATTTATTAACCCGGGCCAAGGAACTATACGAAGACCACCAATTACTGGATCCGTATCGGCCAGAACTATTGATTCCATTTTTTGAGCATGAGTTTGACCTGAAGGATTATCTGAAGTTGGATGATGGCGTCTTGAATACTTACTTCTTGTACTGGCAAGATTATCCAGATCCATTGCTGCAAGATTTTGCCAACCGATTCCTCAATCGCAAGCCCCTCAAATCCATCACCTTCGTGCCCGCCACCCGTAGTCTCTTACCACGGATGCGCCAACTTGTCGCTGATGCTGGCTTTGACCCAGCCTATTACACCGCCGAAAATGACAGTTTTGATTTGCCGTATGATCAATATGACCCTTCATCGGCCAACCCTAAAACTCAAATCGAAATTATGCAGCCAGACGGCACGCTGGAAGAGCTCTCGACTTTATCCGCCCTCGTGGCCGCGATTACCGGGAAATCAACGGGTGATACCCGCTTTTATTTCCCGAAGGCGATGCTGGGGACCCCCACTGATGATTTGTTTGCCCCCATCTACGCGGAGTTCCAAGCACATATTCTCAACGGAAGTTTAATCCCACAAAATCTGGAGGAATTGGATCAATGAGTATTAAATTAGTCGCCATCGACATGGATGGCACCTTGTTAAATGAACACGGACAATTAAACCCTGCCACTGTCAAAGCCGTGAAGGCGGCGAAGGTTGCCGGCGTAAAAATCGTCTTGTGTACTGGCCGGCCATTGCCAGGGATTCAACAATTTCTCCCTGAACTTGAACTGAATGAACCGGGCGATTATGCCATCACCTATAATGGCGCCCTCGTCCAACACACGAGCGACGGCCATGTTTTAGCCAAGCACACGTTGACGTACGCTGACTACCTGCGGATTGAATACGCGGCCCAGCTCATTGGCGTGCATTCACACGCCGAAGATGAAGTCGCCATTTACACTGCCAACCACGACATTTCTTCTTACACAGTGAACGAAGTGGCACTGGTCAATATGCCCCTGAAATTCCAAACGGCTGATCAATTCAGTCGCGACCATGTCTTTTCGAAGATGATGTTGATTGACGATCCCGAGATTCTCGCTGCGGCACAAAAACACCTGCCTGACGATATCAAAAAAGATTATTACCTGGTCAACTCAGAACCGTATTATCTGGAAGTCCTGAACAAAAAGGCCAGCAAAGGCAACGGCCTTGCTGACTTAGCCAATCATTTAGGGATTGCAGTCACCGAGACAATGGCTATCGGTGATCAAGCCAATGACCTTTCGATGCTCGAATACGCTGGCACCGCGGTGGCCATGGGTAACGCCATTGATGCTGTGAAAAACATCGCCAATGTTGTGACAGAAACTAACATTAACGATGGTGTCGCTCAAGCCATTAACGATTTGGTGCTTGGCGACTAAGCCATTGTGACACGCCGTAACGATGAGTGGGCCGTTTTAATTCAGCGGCTGCAATCGAAACCGGCATCAACATCAAGGTGTTGAAATCTTCTAGTGGCTGCGCGACTTGCTTGAGGTCGGTACAGGCGTAAAACCGCGCCGGATGGTAATAGGCCGTTTGGCGATGATGCGAATAAAAGTACTCCACCGCTTGGCCCAGTTTCTCGCCAATTGTCACCTGCACACCGAATTCTTCAAGCAATTCCCGCCGCAAGGTTTCCTCGTCGCTTTCACCGGCTTCAATCTCACCACCAGGTAAAAAGAGCGCGTGATTCGGGGCACCCAGCACTAATAAGCGTTTCCCTGAGGCGTCCGGAATGACGCCGTACACCCCAATCCGTTCTTGATAGGTTAAATTTGGATCGCGTTTCCCAAAGACTGGATCAATCATGGCGAATCCCTCCCAAATTTTATAGTCATTATAACCAACCAATCTCAGACAAACCAATAATTCACATCAACTGGTACAATATGATTTCGCAAGGAGGGATGCGTATGGACACTATCAGTTGGGCCATCGCGGCCGTGCCGACATTCTTTTTGGTCTTATTCTTAACCAGCTTTCTTCTGGAACCGAGACGGCTCATTAACGGCTGGTTATTCAACTTTTTCTTGGTCACTTTTCTCATCGCCCTCGCCTTTCTGATCCTCGGATCGCGGAATATGCTGCTGACTGCGGTCACCGGAACGCTTTTCATTATTTTTGTGTTGCTTATTGTGGTTTTCTTCGCCTTACACCTGTTGTGGCTACTCTGGAACGCCATTGTGGTCTGGCGGCGCGAATCACATTCGCTGGGTAACATGCTGACGCTGATTATCGCCCTGGCTTTGTTGGCCTTGGAAGTCTTCAGCACAATGCTGCCCCGGTTCTTGCCAGCGCCAATCTACAATGCGTTGGGCATGTTTATCTTTTTAACCGGCTTGTATATTTTAGTCACCCTGTATAACTTTTTAACTGTGTTGATTCTGTACAATCTGCGCTGGCCCAATTACCACCAGGACTTTTTGATTGTACTGGGCGCAGGATTACTCCACGGTGACCAAGTATCACCACTGCTCGCCGCGCGAATTAATGCCGGCATCAAGTTCTACTTCAAGCAGGTCAAAAAAGGTCGGCCCGCCCCAACCATGATTTTTTCAGGGGGCCAAGGCGGCGACGAAACCATTCCTGAAGGCCTGGCTATGCAACGTTACGCCATTGCCCATGGCATTCCGGCTGATCATACCTTGGTTGAAGATCAATCCAAAACCACCTATGAAAACATGCAGTTCTCAGCAGCGTTGATGCAACAGCACCACGCCGGTACCTACAAAGCCACCTTTTTCACCAATAACTATCACCTGTTCCGCGCAGGTATCTATGCGCGGCTGGCCCACACGCCCGCTAACGGGATTGGGGCAGCGACCTCGTTTTACTTCCTGCCCAATGCAGTCATTCGTGAATATCTGGCCATTATCTTAATGTATAAACGCCGCCATGCTATCGTCTTGGCCGGCATCATCGTGATTAGCCTCTTAATGTTGACCAACGGGTGGTAAAGGTGCAAATCAATGGCTGAATCCCTTATACTATAAGCATCAGTGTAGAAAGGAAGATGTGTGTGCTTAAAGAATTTCGCGACTTCATCATGCGCGGCAATGTCGTTGACTTAGCCGTCGGGGTTATTATTGGGGGTGCCTTCACCGGTTTAGTCACTTCCCTGACCAAGAACCTGATCAACCCGTTGATTTCGATTTTTATCGGCCAAACGGATTTATCCAGTTGGACGTTCAAAATCCTCAGCGCCCGCTTTACTGTCGGGACTTTCTTGAATGATGTGATTAACTTCTTGATTACGGCTTTTGTCGTCTTCTTGTTGGTGAAAGCTATCAACCGCTTGCTCCCCAAGAAGCCAGCACCGGTTGCCGGACCAAGCCAAGAAGAACTGCTCACGCAAATTCGTGACTTACTGGAACAAGAACGTCAGTCATCATGACGCGCCAAAAAGAGGCTGTGTCCAAACCACTTGGGTTTGGACACAGCCTCTTTTTGTATGTATCGCTTAGCCTTTAAAACGATTTTCGAACAATGGTGACACAGGTTGATTCTCTTGAATCCGCGTAATCGCTTGTCCCAATAATGGGCCAACGGAAACGATTTCCAATTTATCCATTTGCTTGTCAGGTGGCAATTGAATGGAATCCGTCACGACGACTTTTTCAATGACAGAATTGGTTAAGCGTTCGACCGCTGGGCCAGAGAAGATGGCATGCGTTGCAGCAACGACCACTTCGGTTGCGCCTTCTTGTTTGAGGGCAGCAGCAGCCAAGGTGATGGTGCCGGCCGTATCAATCATGTCATCAATGATGATGGCGCGCTTACCCTTGACGTTCCCGACAATATTCATCACTTCAGAAACATTAGGGCGCGGGCGGCGCTTGTCGATGATGGCAATTGGGGCCTTCAAGAATTCAGCCAGTTTGCGGGCCCGGGTCACCCCGCCATGATCGGGTGAAACGACAACGGTATCTTCACCCACGTAGTTATTGCGAATAAAGTAATCAGCCAATAATGGTGCACCCATCAAGTGATCCACAGGAATGTCGAAGAACCCTTGAATTTGTGCCGCATGCAAATCCAGTGCCAACACGCGGGTCGCGCCAGAGCGTTCAAGCATGTTGGCGACCAGCTTAGCCGTGATTGGTTCGCGGGAACGGGCTTTGCGGTCCTGACGAGCATAACCATAATAAGGAATAACCACGCTGATCGTATGTGCTGAAGCCCGGCGGAGGGCATCAATCATAATCAGCAGTTCCATCAAATTATCATTGACCGGGTTTGATGTGGATTGGATTAAGTAAATATCATCGCCCCGAATACTTTCTTCAATGTTGATTTGAATTTCACCATCGCTAAAGCGGTTGACCGATGACTTCCCTAATTCGACTCCGATTTCTGCGGCGATTTTTTCCGCAAGTGGCTTGTTGGAGTTTAATGCAAAAATCTTCAACTTTGGATCAGCGTATTGGTCTGGCATGTTACCCTCCGTAATCTTTTTTTCTCTCTAGAAAAAGTCTAGCCGAAATACGAAAAAAAGCAAGCTGGATTTCCAACTTGCTCACTTTTTTGACATTGTTCTAGCCCAATATTAACGGTTATCTCACTGTAACCGTGTCCAGATTGGCCTAAGCGTTCCATTCGTCACTGTCACCCAGTGGCAGACGGTTCCAGAAATCAAGTTTGTTCGTTTGACGTTCACGAGCAATCGCCATCGCGTGGAATGGCACGTCCGCGGTAATCGTTGAGCCAGCAGCAATGAAACTGTGGTCGCTGACCTTCACTGGAGCGACAATGTTTGAGTTGCTGCCAATGAAACTGTGGTCGCCGACTTCACTGTGCCACTTTTGGACCCCATCATAGTTGACGAAGACCACGCCACAGCCGACGTTGATTTCATCTCCCAAGGTCGCATCCCCAACATACGTCAGGTGGCCAACCTTAGTGTTTTTGCCAATTTGGGCATTCTTGATTTCAACAAAGTTCCCGATGTGGGCCCCTTCGCCGATTTCTGAATCTGGCCGCAAGTGGGCATTGGGCCCGGCATTGGAGCCAGTGTGCATAATCGAATCTTCAATGGTTGAACTGGTGATAGTCACGTTGTCTTCAATTGTGGCGTTGGAGAGCACGGAATGGGCACCGATGACACAGTCTTCACCAATCACCGTATTGCCTTTAAGGTAGACGCCCGGTTCAATCAAGGTGTCAGCCCCAATTTGCACGTCCACGTCAATATAGGTGTTGTCGGGATCGGTCATGGTCACACCATCACGCATGTGGTTGGTGTTAATCCGGTGCTGCATGACTTTTGTTGCGGCAGCCAAGGCCACACGATCATTAACCCCCATGGATTCTTCAAAATCCTTCATCCGGTAAGCTGCAACGACTTCGCCTTTGTTCTTGAGAATTTCAATGACATCCGTCAAATAGTATTCCCCTTGGGCGTTATTGTTATTGACTTCGTGTAAGGCTTTAAACAGCGACTGGTTGTCAAAACAGTACACACCGGTATTGATTTCATTCACTAATGCTTCTTCGTGATTGGCATCTTTTTGTTCCACAATCTTTTGGACCGTGCCCAAATCATTGCGAATAATCCGCCCATAACCCGTTGGATCAGGCGCAGAAGCCGTCAAAATCGTCGCCTTGGCCCCTTTATCCTTGTGGTAGGCGTAAAGCTTCTCAAAGGTCCCCGCTGTCAAGAGTGGCGTATCGCCGCTGGCAATCAAGGTCATCCCTTCTTTGTCACCTAGTAAGGTTTCAGCCTGTAAGACCGCGTGTCCCGTCCCCAGTTGTTCTTCTTGGACCACAAACTGGCTTCGGTTGCCGAGGGTTTCTTCAACAGCTTCGGCACCGTGGCCCACAACGGTCACAATTTCATCTGGTGAGGTCAGTTCGACTTGGGTTAACACATGGTCAACCATCGCCTTACCCGCAATTTTATGTAGCACTTTGTATAATTTCGACTTCATGCGAGTACCCTTACCCGCAGCTAAAATGATTGTATATTTTCCGGCCATTATCTGGACTCCGTTTCATTGATTAATAACTTAATCATAGACTAGACCATTAAACCTGACAAGTGTGAAAACACGCGGAATAACTGGACTAGACTGGTTTTTGGTCAGGCGCGACCACACTGATTTGTTTAGTGTGCAACCATTCGTCGTAGAAGAAAACGCCGTGGCGCGTGACCACTTCCCAGAGGAAGTTCCCAATCAGGAAGGCCATGCCAATGAGCGAAATGATAAACAATGCCCACGTAATATCGGTCTGTGCCCCATTCATCAACGCAGTAAGTTGCTGACTAAAGACCCAGCTCAGTGGAAACGCCACGCCATAAATCATGAACTCGCGCGCCAGTAACCGCCAAAACCCAACCCGCTGTTTAGCCAGCGTGACCAGGCGGATTTTGACGAGCCGCTTGCCTATTGTCTGACCATGATTAAAATACGGCACCCAGACGAAAGCAACAAACGTGGAAATGATGTAGTCGAGCCGCCATTGGCGCATGAACGGTAGAATGCCAAAGAGCTGCATCACCAAGGTCGCCACCGCGGCAAGCAGACCCGCAACCAGCACATAATCAACCACAAAGGCCACAAAACGGCGCGTCCAAGTGACTTGCGTGCCGCGTTCTCGACTTTCTGCATCCATCGCTTCTCGCGAAGGAAAGGCCCGCATCAATCCCGGTGCAATGAGCCCACCCAGCAGGCCGCCAAGTGTATTGACGATCAGATCATCTACGTCAAACAACCGATAAGGACGCGGATAGATCCCGTATAAGCCAGACAGCTGCGTCAATTCAAAGAAGAGACTGAGACTAAAGGTCAACAACACCACTTGTGGCAATGAGCGCTTGAAGTAATAACGCAGATAGACCCCAAACGGCAGCGTCAGTAGTAAATTGAACAGCGGTTGAATGAAGGCTGGCGCTTCAATCGTCGTTAGCCATGTCGCCGGGTGAAACAGGTTAAACGGCGTGGTCGCCAAAAACTGGCGTAAGGCCATGAACGGCACGAGGTTATATTTTGGCCCCATAAACTTGGCGACCGTCGCCACGTCTGGCAGCGGCAAAATGATTAAGAAGTACGCCGTCAGCAAGTAGAAAATAAACGAATACAAGACGAAGGCGCGCCAGAAAATAAAGCTGCCATACCGCCGATACTGGATGATTAGCGCCGGAATGCTCAAAACAAGGGCCAAGACTGGAAAAACAAACACCGCTGTTCTAATCGGCTCTATATAGGCATTCATGCGTCCATCCCTTTAAACAAAGCTTGGTTATAATCTAAGTAATTTCCGGGGACGGCATGTAAGGTGTTGGTCTTCGTATCCACATCATCAACTCGGATGAGTGAGGTGTAATCCGTCACCATCCGGTCGCCGGCAAACTTGCCTTCCGCAAAGACTGAAATCCCTACCAAGTTGGCATCGAATTCTTCAATCAAACTCCGCATCCCATTCACGGTGCCGCCGGCCTTCATGAAATCATCGACAATCAACACACCGCTGCCGGCCTGAAGACTGCGTTTGCTGAGTTCCATCTTTTCAATCCGCGCTGAACTCCCTGAGACATAGTTCACGGAAACGGTGGAGCCTTCAGTAATTTTGGAATCCCGACGCACAATCACGAATGGCACGTTCAGATATTGACTGACACTTTGCGCAATGGGAATCCCTTTGGTGGCCACGGTCATCACGGCATCGACCTGTTGATTCGCAAACTGTGTGGCAATCAGGCGCCCAATCTGGCGCAGGACTTCGGGTGTCCCCAGTAAATCAGACAAATAGACATAGCCACCTGGCAACAAACGATCAGTTTCAGATAGCCGGTGGGCCATGTCGTCAATGAAGTCACTGGCTTCCGTGCGGCCAATCGTAGGGATAAAGCGGACTCCACCCGCGGCACCGGGCACGGTTTCGAGAATCCCCGTTTGACGCTGCATGAACGTCCGGCGAATAATGCCTAAATCCTCACTAATGGATGATTTGGCCGATTCGTAGCGTTTAGAGAAATAGGTCAGCGGCACCAAGGTGTGCGGGCGTTCCAATAAATAGCGGGTCATGTCAATCAGACGATCGCTGCGGCGAACTTTTGTCATAAAAAAACTCCTATCTCCGAATATTTGGATTGTCATCATCTTTGAGCTTCAATCTTCACAATTATAGAAGAAAGACTCGCAAAAACATAGGAAAAGTTTCCCCAGCGAGGCAAATGTTCGCTTTCTATCAATATTCACCAAATAAAATTAAAAAAGTCGCATTCCGCGGGCGGTTAGTTTAGAATAGTTCTAAACAAAAAAGGAGGGTCATCATGACTGATTTGTTTACCTTAACGGACGTTGACTTTGCCACGAGTGAACGTCAAATTCTTCACCAGATTAACCTGACTGTGACCGCTGGTGACTCACTAACCATCACCGGGCCTTCAGGGAGTGGGAAAAGTACCCTGTTGCGAATCATGGCCACCTTGCTGACAGCCACCGGTGGCGAAATCGATTATAACGGCCGCAAGCTCAGCGCCTATGATCCCTTTGCCTACCGCAAGGAAGTCTCGTACTGCTTCCAACAGGCCAGCCTGTTTGGCGACACGGTCTATGACAACTTGAGCTTTCCATACATCATTCGCAACCAAGCCTTTGACGAAGCGCATGCCCTCGATGCCTTGAGCCAAGTTGAGCTTGGACCAGACAACTTACATAAACCAATTACAGAATTGTCTGGCGGCGAAAAGCAACGGGTCGCCTTGGTCCGCAATGTCTTGTTCACCCCAAAAGTGCTCTTGCTTGATGAGGTCACCACGGGGCTAGACGCTGATACCAAAGCCATCGTGCATCATTTTATTGACCACTTGAACCAACACCATGATGTGACCTTGATTGCCGTCACCCATGATGAGACCGAAATTAATGCGGCCAACCATCTCATCACGTTGACCAATGGGCAACTGGAGGTGCCGGCATGACTCAGAATTTAATTGTGACCCCATCGGCCTTGTTCTTTGCAGTTGCGCTTGTTGCCATTGCGCTGCTCTTGAATTTCAAAGAAAAAATCGGTCTGGAAAAAGATATGATTATCGGCGTCGTCCGTGCGGTCATTCAGTTGACCATCGTTGGCTACGTCCTCACCTACATTATTAAAGTGAATTCCGTTTTTCTGACCTTATTGATGGTTCTGATTATTATTTTTAACGCCGCCTGGAACGCTCAAAAGCGCGCTGCCGGAATGAACAATGCCTTTTGGATTAGCTTACTGGCTGTGACCGTCAGCACTGGGACCACCTTAATCTTATTGGTGCTGGCCCGCGCGATTAAGTTCACCCCGTCGCAAGTCGTGCCAGTCTCTGGGATGATTGCCAGCAATGCCATGGTGGCCATTGGCTTGTGTTACCGCAATATGAACACGAGTTTCCACGATTTGCGCCAACCAATTTTGGAGCGATTGGCCTTGGGTGCCAATCTGAAACAAGCGTCCAGCGGCATTGTCCGCGATGCCATTAAAACTGGAATGGCACCAACGATTGACTCAGCCAAAACAGTTGGGCTCGTGAGCTTGCCAGGGATGATGTCTGGGTTGATTTTTGCCGGCGTGGACCCGACCAAGGCGATTATGTACCAGATTATGGTGACCTTCATGCTCATGGCGGCAACCAGTATTGCATCCGTGATTGCTTGTTATCTGGCCTACCCTAATTTCTATAATGCCGACGATCAGTTAATCTAGGGATTGCTGTCACACAAAAAAGGATTGCCCTTCACGTGATGTGAGGTGCAATCCTTTTTGGTTTTAATATGTATTGTCAGTGGCTTGGAGCGCTTGGTAATCCCCATATTCGACTTGAATCGTGACGTGGGTCACACCAAATTCTTGGCGCAGCTTCTGGCTGAGCTCTTCTAGGAATTGGTCGTTGTTCGCTGATGTCGCCCGCGTCAGATGGACCGTCAGCGCGACATCTGTCGTGCTCAGTGCCCAGATATGGAGATCATGGAACGTCTGCACGGTCGGGTAGTGCGCAATCACTTCTTCAACTGCCACAGTGCTGATTCCAGCAGGAACAGCTGCCATGGCAAGGTTGAGCGCATCTCGTAGCAAGCCCCAAGTTGAAATCACGACAATCAGGGCCACGAGAATCGACACCAGGGGGTCCAGCCATTCCCAGTGCGTCAAGGTGATTAACCCACCAGCAATCACCACACCCAATGAAACACCAGCGTCAGCGGCCATGTGGAGAAAGGCGCCGCGGATATTGAGGTCTTTTTGTTGGCCGTGGTGGAACATCCAGGCGGTAATCCCGTTCACGAGAATCCCAATTCCCGCAACGACCATCACCGTCACCCCTTGAATGGGCTGTTCATTGCCAAAACGCGTAATGGCTTCCACAATGATGGCGCCCATTGCAATGAGCAAAAAGACGGCATTGATTAACGCTGCTAAAATCGAACTACTTTTAAACCCGTAAGTGCGCTTTAACGTTGGCCGGAACTTACCCAGCCAATCCGCGCCCCAGGCAATCCCTAAGCCAAGAACGTCACTTAAATTATGGAGCGCATCGGCGACGAGGGCCATGGAACCAATCAGCAGCCCGAAGCCGACTTCTGCGATGATATAGAGCACGTTAAGACAAATGCCCCATTTGAATGCTTGATTCGGTTGAATTTTTTCCACAAAAACCACCTCTTCCTTTGCATTCATACTGCCGAATTTGCAAACAAATGTCAATAATAACATATGAGGCAGTGGTATACTGAACATAGATCGAAAAAGGGGGAGTTATATGAATAAGCAAGTGTACACTGACTATTTCTTCGACGAACCTGCTTTCAACACACATGACGGTGGTTATGTTGCGTTGGAAACACCAACAACGCCACAACAGCCGCTGGCGATTCCGCCATTGGCCGTGCCTGATACCGAAACCTCACACGAAGTCTCTTATACCATCACTGCCCAAGAAGGTGAAGCCCAGCTGTTGCCTGGTGATAAAACCAAGACCTGGGGCTACAATGCCGACATCTTGGGCCGCACCATCATTTTGCATGATGGCCAAGACGTACATATCACCTTAAAGAACAACCTGCCTGAGCTCACCACCTTCCACTGGCATGGGCTCAATGTCAGCGGACCAATTATCGATGGTGGTTGTCACGCGCCTGTTTACCCAGGTAAAGCCAACAAAATCGACTTCACCTTGCACCAAGAAGCCGCAACCACCTGGCTGCACCCGCATCCATGTCCATCAACTGCTGAACAAGTTTGGCATGGTTTAGCCGCAGCCGTCATCGTCAAGGACAAGCACGAAGCATCCTTACACTTACCTCGCAATTACGGGGTCGATGATATTCCGGTGGTGTTGCAAGATCGGCGTTTCCACGACCATAATCAATTTGACTACCGTGCGGACTATGATCCTGATGGCGTTCAAGGCCCAACCGCTTTGATTAACGGTACCGTCAATCCCTACTTTGATGTCACCTCGCAGCGGCTGCGCTTGCGGTTGCTCGACGGCGCTAACCGTCGTGAATGGCGGCTGCACTTCTCAGATGATTTGAAGTTTACCCAAATTGCTGGCGACGGTGGCTTATTGCCTGATGCTGTCGATCTCACCCACTTAATGTTAACCTGTGCTGAACGGGCTGAAGTTGTGGTTGATTTTAGTGGTTATCACGCTGGTGACGAAGTGGTGTTGTACAGCGATGATACGCCAATCGTGCATTTTCGGATTCACGATTTTAAGGCTGATCCTGAACCACTCCCAAGCCACTTGCTTGATATCAAGGCCCCAGTGGTTGACCCCGCAACACCCGTGCGCAAAGTCGTGATGTCTGGGATGGACGAGAGTGTCATGCTCGATGGCAAAAAGTTCAACATGCAACGGATTGATGCCGAACAACCTGTTGGCCAAGCCCAATACTGGGATGTTACTAATACTAACGATATGACCGGCGGCATGGTGCACCCCTTCCACATTCACGGGACGCAGTTCTTGGTTATCAGCCGCAATGGCCATGATCCTTATCCTAACGAACATGGCTATAAGGATACCGTTGGCGTGAACCCTGGCGAAACCGTCCGGATCCTGGTCCGCTTTGATTTGCCTGGTGTTTACATGTATCACTGCCACATCATCGAACACGAAGATGGTGGCATGATGGCGCAAATTGAAACGTATGAGGCCGGCAGGCCACGGCCAAAGTATAAACTCATGGACATGGATACCTTGACCAAGGCCTTTGCCGCCGAACGCGGCATTCCCGTTTCAGAAATGTGGATGGCCGGCATGGACTCCTACGAAAAAATGGGAATGAAAATGTAGAGCGTGAAAACTCACGGGTAACAACTGAGCACTAGCAGGCTTTCGATAATGGGAGCGTCATCCCCATTGAGAAAGCAAGCTAGGCGGAAGTTGTTGTGAGTTTGAACGCGTTTAGAGCGTGAGCAATGCCGAATAAACGCCGGGCAGCTAAGCAAACCTACGTCAGTGGGGGCTTTTCCCCCAGTGGCGTAGGTGCTTAGACTGAGGCGTTTGGCATTGCGAGCGCGTTTATGCCGTGAAAACTCACGGGTAACAACTGAGCACGGTTAGAGCGTGAGGCCTCACGGGAATCATCGAGTACCAACACAGCTTCGACCAAACCAGCGGTCTGTGCTGGTGTCGAAGCAAGTTGGACGGAGATGATTGTGAGAACGAGCGCGTTTATAAAAAACCAAACAAAAACGCGATGTAACCCTCATGGTTGCATCGCGTTTTTTGTGTTCGCCGATAACAATGTACCGGTTAGTTTTCAAACTGCAAATTATAGAGCTCCGCGTACCGGCCATTCTTGGCCAACAAGTCGGCGTGCGTCCCGCGTTCCACAATCTCACCGTGCTCAACGACTAGAATCTCGTCAGCATTTTGAATGGTGGACAGGCGGTGGGCAATCACCAAACTGGTCCGCGATTGCATTAACTCATCAAACGAATGTTGGATATGGCGTTCAGATTCGTTATCCAGTGCCGCCGTTGCTTCATCAAGAATCAACAAAGGTGCATCCTTCAAGAAGACCCGGGCAATCGCGATCCGTTGTTTCTGTCCCCCGGACAGGCGAATCCCGCGTTCCCCAATCTGGGTCTCTAATCCATCCGGTAAACCGTGGATGAAGTCGGCAATGCTGGCGCCTTCTGCCGCTCGCCAAATGTCTTCTTCTGAGGCTGACATGCCATAACTGATGTTGTCGCGAATCGTGCCATCCAACAACACCACATCTTGAGACACGACCCCGATTTGGCGCCGCAAATCGTGGAGCCGCACGTCACGAATATCCGTCCCGTCAAACGTAATCGCTCCAGAAGTCACATCGTAGAAGCGATCCAACAACTTGGTAATCGTTGTTTTCCCAGCCCCAGATGATCCGACCAGCGCGGTGACCTTACCATGGGGAATATTGAACGTGATGTCTTTCAGGACGGGTGTTTCTTGACCATAAGCAAAATTAACATGGTCAAATTGAACCCGGTCATGAAACGGTGCCAGCGGCACAGGATTGGCCGGGTCAACAATTTGTGGCTTAGAGGCCATCAAATTTTCAATCCGTTCGTAGGACACTGACGCTTGTTGCAGCCGTTGAATCAGGCCAGTCAGCTGCCGAATTGGCGCTTGCAAAATCGCCAAATAGGACAGATAGGCGACAATCATCCCGACAGTGAACGTGCCTTGGATGACTTGATAGGCCCCGACGCCCAGAATAATCACCGTCCCCAGGTAATTGATGTCATCAATCACGGGCGAGAAAATCGCACTCAAGCGGGTCGCTTGGATTTGATTATCCCGGTTATCCGCGTTCATCTGCTGGAAACGGTCACCCGTCAACGCTTCAGTCGCGAAACTCTTGATGAGGTCAATACTGGTCAGTGATTCTTGAATTTGGTTATTCATTTTACCGGCGCTGGTCCGCACCCGCCGATAAGCGGCCCGAATCCGGGTGGTGTACAAATAGTTCGCCCAGAAAAGCAACGGGAACGTGATCAAAATCAACACCGTCAACACCCAATCGTTGGCCAGCATAATGACCAGCACCACAATGAACGTCAACATACTGCCCAGTAACCCGAGTGAACTCGTGGAAATCAGATTTTGCAGCATATTGATATCACTGGTAAGGACAACCATTAAGTCCCCGGTTTTACTGGTTTCAAAATACGCCATGTCTTGATCCAGCGTGTGCGTGAACAGCTCATCCCGTAAATGCGAAATCGCTTGTTGACTCACCTGACCAATAAAGTAGGTCGAGATGGTATTGAAAAGCCCCATGACAACCGTCATCACAAGTGCCGCAGCGATGAGCTGAAGTAATTGACCGACATTCTTTTGCGGAATGGCGTGGTCAATAATGTACTGCGTAATCCGGGGTAATACATATTGAATCCCTGAGACCCCGACCAGGGTCACGACGACCAGTAATAACTTGCCTTTTGCGACGGCCAATTGGCGCGCAAAGAATTTTAACATTCGCCATAATGTTGACTGCATCACTCTCACCTCGACTATTTCAAACCTATCATGCAATGCCGCGACTGACAAACAAAGTGTTTTGAGGCGAAATCAAAAAAAGAGCCGCCTTACTGGCTGCTCTTTTCAATATGATACGTATGCCCAATGGCCCGCAAAAGGTAGACTTCATGACAAAAGCCCTTCATGCTGTTATAAACCCGCGTGGCGCGCGATTGCTTCTCGCACAGTCCAAAGACGGTTGGCCCACTACCAGACATTTGCGCGACCTGGGCACCGTATTTCAATAAGCGCATTTTGATTGCGGTGATTTCAGGATGGCGCGCGGCAGTGACCGATTCCAAGCTATTCGCCATGCCACTGGCCATCATGCCAAAGTCCCGTTCCCGAATGCCATCAAGGACAGCTTGGGTATCGGGCCGATACTTAATCTCGTTGTAATCAAGTCGATTCAGAATCGACGGGGTGGAGACGGAGACTTTTGGCTTGGCTAACACCACCCAAAAATTCGGTAATTCGCCCAGCGGCTTAATCTGTTCCCCACGGCCGGTCACCAAAGCGGTCTCTGAGTAGACGCAATAAGGCACATCTGAGTCCACCTGCAGACCAATCTTGGCCAACTGTTCCCGCGAGTAATGCAAGTCCCACAGGCGGTTCAATCCGCGTAGCACGGCGGCCGCGTCAGACGACCCACCGCCGAGTCCGGCAGCGACCGGAATATGTTTTTCGATGTGAATGCGTGCCCCTAAATGCGTGCCACTGGCGCGCTGCAAAGCAAGTGCGGCTTGATAGGCCAGATTGCGCGGATCTTCCGGTAAAAATCCGCTATCGGTGGTGACACGGAGGGTCTTGCTCGGTTGAATATGGACATAGTCCGCCAGATCAACGGAAGTCATAACCATTTCCCACTCATGTTCACCATCAGGATGTCGAAATCGGGCATCCAAACTAAGATTAATCTTGGCCGGGGCTTTCTGGATGAGTTCCATACCTACCACCAGTCTACTTTCTCTAGAATTATTACAATAAGTATACTGTTTTTCAGGCGATAATACATTAAGAACTCTGCAAAAAGTCGGGTCGCTGATGAGCACTTAAAGGTGCGTACTACCCAAAGTAATCGATAGCGTCTATAGTAAGACCAGCAACCCAAGGAGGAAAACACATGGACTTACATCTCAGACATAAACGTGCCCTGGTCACCGGCTCCACCAAAGGCATTGGTAAAGCCATCGCGCTGGAACTCGCCCGCGAAGGCGCGGACGTGATTGTGAACGGCCGCCAACCCGACGCCGTTAATGCCGTCGTCGCTGAAATCGCCGGGCAGTTGGCCCAAACCGATCCGCAAATCGCCCTCGGTGACATCCAAGCTGCCGTCGGGGATATTAACGATGAGGCTGTCCGCGAGCGCATTTTTACCCAATTCCCGACGATTGATATTCTCATCAATAATGTCGGTATCTTTGAACCCATGGCATACGAAGCCATCGATGATGAAACCTGGCGCCACTTCTTTGACGTGAACGTGCTGGCAGGCAATGCTCTGGCCCGCCATTACTTGCCGCAGATGCTGGCGCAGGATTTTGGCCGGATTATTTTTATCGCCAGTGAAGAGGCGATTATGCCGTCTGGTGAAATGCCACAGTACAGCATGACCAAAACGATGAACCTATCACTGGCCAAAAGCCTGTCAAAACTCACGGTCGCCAGTCACGTGACCGTGAATACCATTATGCCTGGCTCTACTTTAACTGAAGGGGTTCAGGCCATGCTCAATCAGATGTATGCCGATAGCGGCCTGCCAGAAAGCGAATGGGAAACGGATTTCATGCGCAACCATCGCCCCAATTCTCAAATTCAACGCTTGATCCGCCCCGAAGAAGTCGGCCGCTTTGCCGCATTTGTTGCCAGTCCCGACGCGTCCTCATTTTCTGGTGAGGCCCTGCGCGTTGATGGCGGTTTAGTGCCAACCATCTTCTAACCCTGTTTTCGCTTTTTCATGGCTGAAAAAACACTGCCAACCAAAAAACGTATGCCACCTTTCAAAACAGGTGGCATACGTTTTTTTAGTTATTGGTCTGCTCAATTGCCACTGCCGCCGGTTCTGGCTCAAGCTCCTCAAGTTGTTCCAACTGTTGGAGCTGCAATGTCTGGGCCTGATTGATTTCGGTATACAACGTGCTGACGAGACTATGGGGCACCCGGCCGGTGGCACTGGCCTGCTGGACGAAATTGTATTCCAACTGAAAGGCTTGAATGTACCACTCACTGTCCACTTTAACGGTCGTTCGCCGATATTCATGATCAACCCGTTGCAAATATTCATTCACATCCTGACGTACGGCATAGACGAATGAGTTTTCGCTATGAAAAGTTGCCAAGCGATTCTTTAAGACCTCGTCCAAGTAGCCGTCGACATGGTCCATCACTTCCCGATTCAGCAACGTAATTGAAGTCCGGGTATCTTTCCACTGCGCCCACTCCTCGGCTGATTTACTAGCTTTAAATTCTTCTCTAGACCGTTGCCGCTGACGCGGGGTAATGATGCCGTGCGTGACATGCCATTTGGCGTGTTTATACTGCTTCTTCATTTCATGCAGTTCATGTTTGACGGTATGCCGGTTTTTCAGCTGTGCCTTCCACCGATCAAGAATCTTGTCATAAATATCAATGGTCACTGTGCCATAACGGTCAGTCATTTCATTTTCATGGACGAATGCTCGAATGTACTCCTTAGTATCATCCATCAGTAATTGGAAATTATTATCCATTACCTTGCGATCAACCCAGCCCTTTTGTGTCTGCAACTGAGTGGTAATGGCTTCCCGAACATCATGATCGTCAATCCGGGCCCGCACTTGGACCGTGGCATAATCGACCATCTTATTGCGGACGTGGGCCAAGTCTTCCTGTGTATACCCATTTGTTTTTTCCGGCATGAGTAAAGGCAGAATAATCGCGCTCACGACCATGCTGATGACAATCACCATTGTGGCCACAATTATCAGTTCCTCACGATGTGGGAAAGCCCGACCGCCAATGACCCGCGGTAACGAAAAGGCCATCGCTAAAGTCATCGTCCCATGAATTCCCCCAAAAGCAAAAATCAGGGCGTGTTGACGTTGAACCATCGTATCGTTCGACCCGAGCAGGGCTTTAACAGTCGGATTTTCTTCCCGTAAAGCCCAGATAAAGCGCACCCCTAACATTGCCGCGTAGATGAGTCCAGCCAAGCCGATGAGTTGCAGGGATTCCAATCCCCCCATATCAACAAAATCGTGCCAGACCGTGGGCAGTGTCAGGCCCAGTGTTAAGAACACCACACTATTTAAAATATTGGAAATTGTGTTCCAAATGGTGGTTGACGTCAGTTGAACTGAAGTCGAACTCAAGCGTAATCGCACTGATTCCCAATTGTGCACAATCCCAGTCGCCACGACCGCCAAAATCCCAGATACGCCCAGGTATTCGGCAATCAGATAAACCAAAAATGGCGTTAATAAGCTAATCGGAATGACCGTTGTTTCGGCGTTAGTAGCATGCAGATTCAGCCAGACGCGCAAGGAAACAATGGCCAGGCCTAACACAATCCCCGCAATCACACCACCAACTGCCACAAAGAGAAAATGGCCTAAGCCGGCCGCAAAGGAGAAGCTCCCTTTTTCCATCACTGACAACGCCAAATCGAGCATGACTAGGCCAGTCGCGTCATTAAACAGCGATTCGAGTTCGAGCGCATCCCCAACCCCGGTCGGCATGGCACCCGTTGAGCCACCGGTAATTGACTTGACCGCGACAGCGTCAGTCGGCGTAACAATCGCGACTAAGGCAATGGCCAGCGGCAGCGTCCACGCGACTTCCACAAAATTCGTCAATAAACCGACGATCAGGACAGTGGCCACAATCAGGCCGACGGATAATTGAAAGATAGCGGAAAACTTTTGCCTGATTTTGTTGAATGACTGACGCTGACCGTCGACAAACATCAACGGCGCAATAATAACGAGCATAAAGAACTCAGGCTCTAACTCAAAATTGTGGAACGCGGGCGTAAATGCGAGTAATAACCCGACTGCCACAAACACAAAGGCATCAGGGATTTTAGGAATAAATTGCTTTAAGATATTGGCCGCAATCACGCCCAGGAGCATGAGGCCGATGAGAAATAGATTTTGCATAACTGTACCTTCCTGACTAACAAACTGCGATGGAACCACGATAGGATTATAGATTTAATATTATAACACTGAAATTTCAGTCACATCCGTCGAGAGGCCTGTTTCGGGCACAAAAAAACGTCCAGCGGATTAGGCTAGACGTTAATTTTATGAAGCGACTTCTTCGTCATCAAATGTGATTTCAATGGATTTGGTGAGGAGATCTGCGTAACTGTAAGAAACCCGTTCGAAGGCATTTTCGTCTTGATCGAGATCAACGACAAAAATAGCTGGATAGGTTTCCTTCAAAGTTCCCTTGCGGCGGGTAACTTTCTTTCTGCCCGCTTGAGCGACAACCGTCAAATTCTCGCCGATTTTACCGTCGAGTTGTTGCTTGATGCTTGCTAAAGTAATTGGCATGCACTTCACCCCTTGTGAAAACAATTATAGCATGTTTCACAA
>Ga0153951_1000127_pt1 | contig 26976 bp, 41 predicted proteins | sample TSNJ035MetaG_FD_102278 | JGI IMG/M metagenome (GOLD analysis project Ga0153951, IMG submission 102278) | Attine ant fungus gardens microbial communities from New Jersey, USA - TSNJ035 MetaG | ecosystem: Host-associated > Fungi > Mycelium > Unclassified | place: USA: New Jersey, Wharton State...
GACTTACTATATAAGAAAGGAGTATGGGAAAGTATCACATGACCACTATTATACATTATAGTCACATGTCAGGATGTCACAGTGTCATGTTACATGATGAGTGTGGAAGAGTAGTGCACAGACCATGTAGTAATTGTATAAGTAGTATTTAGAATCAGATAAGAACTCTATTAAGTTCTCCTTGTCTCAGACTTGGAGTGTAATTAAGTCATCTCAGGCTAAGTCACTACAAGTAAGAGAGAGCTAGTCTAAAATATAATGCTCCTAGTCTGAAACACAATACCCCTATAGAAGATAAATAATAATAATAAAGGAAATGAATAAAAAATATTAATTTATACTGAATTTTCCAGTATATGACATCCAAGCTGAAAAGTATATAGGAGGAGAAAAAGGAATATAGACAAGTACAAGTAGACATTAATCTATAGACTAGCTTGCTACTATGTATCTACTCTGTACATATACTACAGCTGGAATAGGAGAGAGCTAGTCTGCACCACAATACTCCTACATAACTAGGAGTAATTATTTAGGAGATAAATAATAAAGAAAAGAAAAGAAAAGATAAAATATAACCAAAAATTTGGTATATGACAACACCATACTCTGTAACAGTGGTCTACATTGTAATCCTATAGGAGTAGGAGTGTGGAAATAATAAATAAATAAGTGAATATAAAAAAAAATTCAAATAAATAGTACCAGAGTCAGGTATATGACAACTTTCCTGAAAAGATTGCAATACCACATCTATTTTGCTAGTATTATCTTCCTCACAAGTTTCAAATTGTGATGTATTAAGCAGCACAGGATCTGAACATGGTTGAACAAATCAGAAATATGCTAGCATTGAGCATCTGCGACATACTTGAGGGGGTTCAGGCAGAACATTTGAACAAGCTACAGACGATTTATATCCGCCTCGCATGGTGATGTCATTGTAGTAGTGATATTATCAATTGAATTGCTTCATTGAAGCAACGAGTTTGACTAAACTCATCCTCTGTGTTTGAAAGGAATTAGGCCACAATAGTACCGGATGTCTACCATATTGACTGTTAGTTTGGTTCGGGTATAAAGGGTATCTACTCAAGTAACACAAAGAAAACAGTGGTGAAGAACGAACGTTAAATCTCTAGAAGACGTCTTGAGAATGTGGACATTCGACAGAGGTATGGCCCCAGGATTCACAGTCATCACAAAATTCTCTAGAGGAGCGGGAGTTCATCAAGGAATCTGGTGCTTCCTCTTTCAGAAGGTCACAAGTGAAGATATCATGTCCGGGATGCTCGCAGATCTCACATAGACTCGTAGGTTGGGTGTCGTTCGTAGAGCTTTTCATTGATGTCGTGCTTGCTTGATGACATGGGGCGTTGAGTTCTCCATTTGTTTTGTTAGACTTGTTGACTTTAGCTCTTAACCGTTCCAATTCTTGTTCAAGTTCATCCTGTGAATAGTGATAAGAGTGGTAGTTATGCCGAGGCTGATTTAACCTTACTTCATGGTATATCTATGCATGTGTTTAGTTGACTGTTCACTGCAAAAACGATGATCGCCGCACCTTCGATTCGACTAGGGTCTCTAGCTCGCTGATTTCTTTGTTGAGCTAGATCGTTGTAAGAAAGGCCTGCAGAATTTCAAAGTGGACTGGCATACATCATGAATCATTCTTGCGTGCTTAGTCTCTGTCTCAATCAATCGTTTCCGTAGACTGTCGATTTCCGCCTAGAAGTTGGATAAATGCTAACCCCAAAATTTGTCCAGAAATGAACAAATGCTGACCTCATTCTGGACTTGTCGATCAGTGCGGGATTGTTTCAAGACTTCAGCGTCTTGGGGAGAGGCTATAAAATCTGCTTCCGAGCTGTCAAGATTATTTTCCAATATTTGAATCTCCTAAGAAGTGCTTTCGGTGTCATTGCCTCCTCTAGAATGATGGTCACAAACTTGGTGGAGATGTTCGGCTTCTGATTGGAGTAGTTTCGTCTCTGACTTGAGTATTTCATTTTCAGATTCTAGAAGTTTGATCTTCTGGGATGCTGCGGCATGTTCCTTCTGAAGTTCCTGAACAATATGTCTAGATAACATTTTAGTCATGCAGAATAAGAGTGATGAATTTATCACAAACTTCAAACCAGTGATTTCCTCTCGAGGATTGGCCAGGTCTGATTTCGACAGTGGATCTACTGAGGTCCCGACAACATCACCGTTGACTTTCTCCCTGCGTGTGTTCTCAAGTTCGGTGATTCGAGCGACAAGTGCATTATTTTGGCTCAGGAGCTGCAATCTACCTTGAGATGTGGTTCAAAAAGTTTCTGTACCAACTTACTTTAGAGTTTTCGAAGTGAATATCATTCTGTGTACTATCTGCGGTTGATTGGTCACGTTGCAGTTCAACAGTGTTCTGGACGAGTTGGCGCATTGAACAATTTCAAAAACAGGTGCACTTACTGCAAGATCTGCTCTCAAAGCCTCGATTTCTGCTCGTGCATTCTCTAAAGCAACCTGACTTTCGCGCAGGGCTTCTTCGATCTCCTCTACTCGATTTCTAGCGGTGGCCTCTGCCTCTGCTATCCTCTCCGCCTCTATCCGACCCTCACTAAGTTCTGACCTCATATTGTCCTCTTTTTCTTTCAACTTCTTCATCCGTTCTCGGAGGGCGGCTTCTTCCTTCTCACTGTTAACTCGGGACTCCTCCATCAAGTCCTCTAACACTGTTATTTTCTTTTGTAAATAAAGAACTTGGTCTCGTAGAGCCTCATTGTCGATTTCTGCAGCGGATCTGTGATTCTCTGGTTGTAAATCTGATTCTGATTCTTTGTTCGTAGCAGCTTGTTCGAGCCATGTAATCCGTGACTCAAGATCATATCGTTGGCTATCAGCAACACTTAACCTCTCCTCATAGAGAGCTATGGTTTCCTATGCAGGATGAAAAATCTGTTTGCTGCACTCAAATTGACAAGAGGGTCGTACCTGTCCTGCGAGCCTCAGTTCGTCGATCTGAAATCCTAGTTCGTCGATCTGAATCTTCAAATCTGCTTTCGCAACCTGGAGTTCCCGATTTTCCTGTTCAAGTTTTTGGCGCATGGATTTCACGTCTGCTAACTCGCATTTAAGGGATTCATTCGTCCTTTGAGATTCAGTTGACTGTTGAACCAGACGGATTTCCAGATCCTCAATTTGGCGAGAACCAACCTCACAACTATCGCGGAGGTCTGCGAGGTCAATTAGACTTAGTTCAAGAGCCTTGGATAGGCCTTCCTTTTCCTTCATCAGGGAATCTCTTTCTTCAGCGGCCTTTCTGCGCCCTTCTTCCAGTTGTTGGTCAAGATTGACCTGATTCTGAGCAATGACACTCTCTTTGTCAGAGATAAGACGTGCATTTTCAACCTGTAGCACATCAAGGCGTGCATGAAGTTCTAAAATGTGACCTTCAGAGTTATTCGTTTGTTGTAATAAATTTGTGGAATCAGATCTATCGGAAGCGTCATCGTTTCCCTCATCACCCAAGAGTAGGCTAACACGATCCTGTAATGCCTTGCCCTGGAATTCTAGACTAGACAGAGTGGGGCCATCCAAACCTAGTTGATTGAGGGAGGTTGAACGTGACACTGAGCAGGCCGGTGAGGCAGGAGGAGGCATAGTAACTGAACTAGGGATCCGGCCACGAGGAGTATTGTGAGTCGATCGACTCTGAATTGAATAGATAGAGGGTCCTTTGTTGGGGATACGGCCGTTAAGACCTGGCTTCGGAGTCGAGAATGGTGAGCTCGAAGGACGGGGGGGGGAAGAGACAGTCCGTGAAATCGACGAAGACGGGGAGAAACTGGAAATGGGTTGGCTGACTAGTCTGATAGTTTTTTCTTTTTTTGAGCTTAACTGCGCAGCTGTCATATTTGCATATTTAGCAGCTCTTGACCCCGGAGTTATTTTATCCGGGAGGTTTTTCGCATCATCCATCTGTCCAGAAGTGAAGTTCGAGGTGCTGGTGGACTTCACAGGCGTCACTCCTGGAGTTGTTCTCCCGTTCATTTTAGATGGTGTGATACAACCATTGAGAGGAGTTACGCGTCCACCAGAAAGGGGGAATGAGGGCATACGAGAAGCCAGTGAAGGTGTGATACGCCCCGAAAACGATGTACGGCTGCTCTTTGAAGAAGAAACTGAAGGTGCTCGAGGTAAATTCTTTTGATAAAACCGACCAGGAGATAATTTGCTAGCTGCCACAAACACTCCACAATTGTCTGAACACGAGAAATATCGAATCCTGGAGAGGTGAATGGAAGATCGATAAGAGCCAACGCCGGCCAAAGTTACTGGGAAACAACTCGCCTATTGACGCTACCATTATTCTTCCCTCTTCCCGCAAACTGACTGATCAGCTCCACACCAGCCCATATGCCATTTTTACCTTCAATTTCTCCCATATATCGCAACACACCTTCCAGTGCCAGGGAGTCAACTCTAACACTATCTCCGACATTGAGCTGTCGATTTACACTCCCGGATTGAACGTCCGATTGACGACTGGGGGACCGACTGGTGGATTGGGAGATGGCCGGGGTTTTTGTGCGCCCAGATAGTTGGTTACCACTATGACCTTCAGCCACCGAGTGGCGGGCTGACTTAACAGAATGGGGTGATGAGGGTCGAGAACCTATTTGTGGCAAGCGATGTTGGGCAGGATCATTGGCTTTTATAGCGTCGGACAGTGCGCGGGACATGTGCTCCGCATCATTCGGCTGTGCTAATTGAGGGTTTGAAGCAGAACGAGAACGACCTGGTATTCCACTCTTTCCAGGTGCAGGAATACCGGATGTTCGAAATTTCCCAGGGTTAGCCATAGAGAGCACAATGATCACAATGATAGACGAAGAATAAACAGGATTCTGTGCTTTTCTACACGTGACCTCACATTACTCATGTTTTAGAACCATGTTGGATTTTAGAAAAAAAAACAAAAGCAACCGTAGCCAAGTGAAATAGGACATCCTCCTCGCCTGTCTAGCCACGCTTTTTTGAGACACCAACGGTCTTACCACGACGCCCTATCATGCAACCGATTGTCAGAACGCCGCACAATTACTAGATAGTATCATTGACTGACCTGTAGTTTTGGTATGTTGACCTCGCACTCGAAGGCCCTGCGAGTGCCTGACACCACGGTTACAACGCATCTTTCTCAAACGCTCAATATCCTCTCGTAGCTTCGAATCAACACCATTAGAAAGAATTTGAGAGTTCTTGCCATCCACAATATCCTTCTGCCTATTGAGGAACCAAGAGGGGATCTTGAATTGTTCTGGGTTTTGGATGATTGTTACGAGGCGTTCAAGTTCGTCTGGGTTAAGATCACCAGCACTAAGATCTTGATTGAAATGGCCCTGAAGAACATCAACGGAGAGACTTACCGTTTATTGAGGTCGACATCAGCCTTCTTGCAGACAATGTTTGAGTAGCGGCGACCAACACCCTTAATCTCCGTCAATGCATACATAACCTTGCGCTTGCCATCGACATTTGTGTTTAGGAGACGCAGAATGTGCTACGAATTGAACTTCGTTACTAGTCTGGTCGTCAATAAACCAAGAATTGCGAACCTGGAATGGATTCTGGGCATCTGGAACAACGAGAGACATGTTGAATCAGAACTGCATAGACGTCAGCTCTATAGTTCTATGAGATCCAACCAGAGTTATCCGGTATTAGACATTGTAATCCACCCAATTGATATGGTCACATTCCCAGGCAGATTACGATGACAGAAGACTGCAACCAAGATGGATGTGGCAATGGTGGACCCGAGACGCTCACCTTGTCTAGATCGTCGGTAACTGCGTCGGTAACTTTGAGGGTGTGCGGAAGTGATACGGTCGACTATTTGCTTCTATTTATTGCAGAAATTATATTATACAAAATTCACAATAATGGGGTCCTCAGGATTGGTAAAGGTGTATGGCCGTGCCTCTGGCACGCCTAAAAACCTTGTTATCCAAAATTCCTTACATCTGAGTCACATAATCCTGAGCAATTTTGAGGGCTTCTGGTAACCGATCGACATTTACGCCCGATCCTTGTGCACTATCTTCCTTTCCTCCTGCCTGGAAATCACGTTCAATGTATAGCGAAGGAACAAATAGAAAACAAACATACCTTGCCACCAATTATTTCGCTGATCTTCGAGGCCCAAGTACGAGCATCGAGGCCTTTCTCTTTCAAGGAATCTGAAACGAAGTTTACGTGGGCAATTTTGCCGTCATCTGGATCTACACTGAACAGATAGACAGTTTTCCCTAATTTTCGGGCCTGTAAAACCACGCTCTGAAGAATCTACAAGAGAATGACAACTGCCGTGTATTTCAAGAAGAAAACTAGATACCTTGAAATTGCCATTTACTTCAAGGATCCCAACAAATGATTCACTTCCCTGGTTATCATCGAAGTACTTCACCACTCGCCCAGTGGCCTATAAAAGCTGAGTGTGGATACTACTTTGAATCTAAGTTTCCATACCTCCTTGTTGGCCGCATTTTCCATCTCCTTCTTTTGTTTATCGAAGTTTTTTCGAATTACGCTCATCTTAAGGTTTAATTCGGCTTTTCGAAGGACAGAAATGTCACTTTGTCCCAATTCCTGTTCAAAGCATCAGGAGTGAATGAGGAAAAAATGTTGGGAAACATACCACTCCAAAAGACTTCAGGCCCGCATCCTTCTCTTTGCCATCAAGACACTCAAGACCGTCCAATTTTTCCTGGAGACTAATCGCTCGTCTTTTGATGTCTTGCGCCTGCTCGCCCGTAACTGCGGTAATTCGTCTTACTCCTTTGGCAATACCAGACTCTTCCGTGATCACGAAATCTTTGATATCACCAGTTTTGGCAACATGGCTATTCCGAATGTAAGCTGATATACTGGGACACATTTCCAGCATGGGCTTACGTGCCACCACAGAGTTCTACACTTGTTCCGCGCCATTTGGGATTCTCTATATCTTTCACAATAGTATCGACGTCATGTTCCAGAGTCACGACGCGAACTGGGTCTGGGTATGATTCTCCAAAGACTGCCCTCAAACCGGGAATCTTATACACGGTTTGGAGATCAAGTTCCCTGCTGTAAACTTTGACGTCTCGTTGAATCCAGTTGACGCTCATCCTCTCGATCTTCGCTACCTCATCAAGGGATAACTGACGTTTGTGAGAAAAGTCGAAGCGCAACTTGTTTGGGGAGACAAGTGAACCCTTTTGATCGATGTGATCACCGAGCACTTCGCGTAGATTGAAATTGAGAATATGGGTCGCAGTATGATTGTTTCGTAGGTGCGACCTTCGAACCTCGTCATAAGCTGAGATAACCTCATTCCCGACTTCAAGAACACCATATTTTAGGCGACCAGTATGGAGAACATAGCCATTGTAGACTTGAACATTAGTGACTTCGAAATCTGCAACGCCATCGATGAAAATATTTCCAGTATCATACTCTTGTCCACCGGCTTCAGCGTAGAAGCTAGTCTTATCGAGTAGCAAACCAAAGCTTGCATTGTCGGGAATTTCTGCAGTTGTGGACGCAAAACTCTTATTAAAAAGGATAGCTTGGATATTTGTGGTGATAGTTCTGATATCTGTATTACAGGTTAGTAACCAAAACGGTCAAAGAGTGTGTGACGGACTAAATTTGGCAGTGTCATCAGTTTGAGAAACGTCAGGATCTTTCTCGAGGGCAGCGATATGATATACGTCGAGTTTCACGGTATCAGTTGGACCATCTTTGTCCAACCCTTTGCTTGCTTCCTTAGACCAAGCCTGGGCCGCTTCAAATTCTTTCTGATTGATCCCCAAACCAAGCTCTTCAGCCATTAAGAGGGTGAGGTCGACAGGAAAACCGTAGGTATCATATAGGCGCCATACGTCTTTGCCGTTGAGCTCAGTGAGACCTTGCTCCTTTGCGCGGAGAGTAAGTTGATCAAACAATTTCTCTCCACGATCCAGAGTTCTTGCAAATAATATTTCCTCATCGTTGAGAATTTCTTGAACCTCTGCGACCTTGTAAGTAATTTCTGGAAAAACTGTCCCCTGCGAGCTCATCAAATCCACGATTATGAAGATTGTAACACTGGTGCTCACCATGGTCTCGACGATGACGGGCAACAAAGAAGAGAAAAATGTTCCAATCTCAACTCCCAGTTTCTTCCGTGCATACCGAGCGCCTCTGCGCAGGATTCTTCGCAAGACATAACCTCTCCCAAAGTTATTAGGAACGCCCCCATCGCTGAGGGCGAATGTCAGAGTTCGGACATGATCGGCAATCACCCGATAGGCAGTATCAATCCCATCCTTGTCTTCATCTCCAAATTTACCCTGATAAGGGCGAACACCACTTAGCTCCTGGATTCTCCTGAAGATTGGGTAGAAGATATCAGTGTCATAATTTGATCGTTTGTCTTGAATGATAGAGACCAGCCGCTCAAAACCCATCCCAGTGTCGACATGTTTCGAAGGGAGTGGTTTTAATGACCCATCGTCTTCTCGATTGAATTGGATGAAAACGTTGTTCCATATTTCGAGGACGTCGGGGTCATCTTGGTTGACCAGATGAGCTGCGTTCCTTCCTCCTATACGATCGTAGTGTATCTCGCTAGATGAGCCTGAATATCGAATGGCATTGAGAATGTAATGACAATGATACTTACCTACAAGGACCACATGGACCAGTTGCACCCATCTCTAATCTAGCATGAATGCTCATTCACGAAAGCACAACAGATCTACACACCCCAAAAGTTATCCTTGGCATTCCCAGGTAGGATATGATCTTCTGGAATGCCCTGAGCTAACCAAATTTCCTTTGCCTCTGAATCCGGCTCAAGGTTATTCTTTGGGTCCCCCTCGAAATAGGTGACATAGAGGCGGTCTCCAGGTAATTGATACACTTTAGTAAGGAGCTCCCATGAGTAACTGATGGCCTCCTTCTGTATAAAATAAATCATAAGAAGAGCACTGAGCAGGAGTTGAATCAGAGTGACCTTAAAATAGTCACCGAACGACCAGTTTCCGAGCATCTCGAAAAACGTGTGATGATAAGAATCCTTACCAACATCATCAAGATCTGACAAGGTCATTGAGACAAAATATGAGACAAAGTAGAAAGCAACAGTTTTCATCACAGCAAGGTACCATTGTGTTTTCCACCAGCCCTTATACATTTTTGAGAGTTGAACGCACGCTTGAGTTTAGCATGTTCAGAACGAGGGTCGACTGTTCCCAAAAATATTGATTTGTACTGTATGCAGGTTCAGAGATACAGGAGACAAGGTGACGTTGGGTGGTTAACCTGGTTCATACCCGCATTGGCAAAGAGGAGGGTAGGATCTTCAAAAGGTATCGTGGATGAGGAAGGAACGAAAGAGTGCTGCTTGGAACGGAAGTATTCGAAAAATGTATCCCGAATCTTCTTGGAGGTCCAGTGACTGGTGTCGTACTTGTGAGACATAGAAGTTGATAATCTACGGTACGAATGGGGGATCCTGCGAAGGAGAAGGGACATATGATTACATGATTACGGCAAGTGCCGGAGATGAGAAAGTCACAGCTATCGTGACATTTATGATACATTGATGACCGACCCACATGATGATCACGTGGTCCCGCGTTCAACTTCGTGAATGCTCTTGGAACTTTGATGTCCGCCCACACAATGGACACGGATAACGTGAGCTGCTCAGCCTGTCGAAACTAATTTCAATGACTCCCTTACTTTCAGAAGATACTGACATTGCAAGAATTCGTTCAGTCATTCGAGAAACTCAAACATCCTGTCTCGCTCCCAGAATCAGAGGAATCATGGGACCAGATCTACAAGGGATATCAACAATTGGGAAGGCTATGCCAGTCCGGAGTATTTGAACAACCAGCAGGGGTTATCTCCTCCTTCCGCTCGATTCATCGAAATCTCATAAGTGCGATCAACTCAGAACGTACGCGATTGTCCGGTGCAGCACTGGATGTCTTGAGTACCTTAGCAGAAGGGCTCGGGACAGATTTCGCTCCCTTGTTGTCATTGTTCCTTCCCAGTATCTTGTTGCTCTGTGGACGAACTAACAAAACTACTATCTCGAGAGCAAAAGGCTGTGTCCTCGCAATAATCGAGACCACGCAGCTCCCTGGTATACTCAATTACTTGGCTCAGTCTTCCAAAGACAAGTCCCCGACAATTCGACTTGTGGCAGCAGAAGGGACACTTTCTTGCCTCAAGTGCTTCAATCCGCCTGACATAGAGCAGGAGAACTTATCATCCTGTATTGAAGGCCTTATTCGCACTTTCGTTCGAGATGCAAACGCAGATATAAGGAAGGTCGGAAAGGAGATATTTTGGAATTATAAAGTGTTACTTCCGGATCGAATTGCTAGGTATCTCTCTTCAGCTTGTCCTTGGCCATATAACTCATCATTTCCCAGTTTTGCTGCACCTCTCACCCCAATGACCCGTAAACATCTGCAACTGACGGCTTCAAATATTCCCTCACACGGTAACAGGCCAACATCTATGATTGCTCGACCAGCCTCCAGAACTATGATTGAAACTTCCAATGCACAGCTGATCCGAAATCGAAGTGTGGCTCGACCTCCCAAGAATGCCTTTAACATCACAGAACCCCCTGCTCTCTCGCAACCTTCTAAATCGTCGAGGGCAACTCAGATTTTGGCAAAGCGCACAGCAAACGCTTCATCCGCCAGTTCCATCGAACAGAAGGCTCACAGAGCAGTCTCTCATCCTTACGCACAGCACAAGAATGCAACAGGCCCTCAGAGAGTGATCAGGTCCGACACAAAGCCTGCAGCAGCGACATCCGTTCCCTCAATGACCCAAACTGATATGAAGACTTCTACAACAAGACTGGCCGACGCCTCTTGTTTGCGAGTCGTGTCATCGAATTCGCTAATGCACACCTCTGGCTCTCAGCCGGCAGCTCCTTCAAAAAAACAGATGCCGATTATACTGAAGGAGCCAGAAAATATGAAACCATCAGGTGACGTCTTGGCTTCAACTGCGGCGTCGAGAAATCTCAGCCGTCCCACTATCTCCCAACTAGCCCGAGTCCGACCTCCAGTGATCAAGACTATGCCCAAGACAATACCAAAACTGGAAATGCGTAAAACCAAGCTCTTGGCTAAATCAGAATCAAATGGTCCTACAGTTACTCAAGGTCTTAATAATAAGGGCCGCTCTGCAAATATTGCTGTTGAGCCTTTGAAGGACCAGCAGCCAGTAGTTCCCGCATCGATATCTCTTCCTCTATCACCTGATTCTTCTACGTTGACTCAAAGTCCGGTGACGAGCAATGTTACAACACCGGAAAGATCCAAAACAGAGTCAAGTGAATCAAGGGTAGCTGCGACTAACAGGCAAGCTCCATCACAAGTGGAACTTGGAGCAGAAGGCTCTAGTAAGCAGATACCATTCCGTGTTTACCTAGCAATCTGACCTCAATTCCAGCTTCGACTCCCAAAGCTGACGGTCATCCGTTAGACTCCAACTCAACCCTCAAAACACCGATTTCAGCCTTGCTATCTTCTATACAACAAGGATTTGACTTTACACCTTACTCACCCCTTTCCCCGCCTCAAGGTTATCTTGTTTCATCAGATTCACCGCTGGACCCTGGTCCCTTCGGGCTAGGGGTCTTCCGGCAAACTGTCTCTACAAGCAACCAGTCGTGAAATTGCTTTTCATTTACTATTCGCAGTTCCTGAAATGCACATTAATGTATTCCCATATCATTACGGCACGTCTATCAGCATGTCCATCCCCTCCCAATATAGTGCATATTTTGTTCTATAGTAAATGAATACAGAGGGTGATGTCGGCACGTGAGCCACTCACTAATGTGACAAGTATTTACGGCCTTTTGCGAGACGACGCGCAAGAATCTTGCGACCATTTGGGGTTCGCTTGCGGGCCAAAAAACCATGCTTCCGCTTTCGTTTGCGTTGGGAAGGCTGATACTCAGTACCACGCTGAACGAACCGCATCTGGAGAAGGGAGCCAAGGACAGGAGAGTTGCTCGCACTGGGCAGAATTAAAGGGACGTGCGAAAGAAACGGACGAAAGGGAAGACGGGGGATGATGGACCTTGGAAATATGCACGGCAGCAGAGAGGTAACATTCAGCCGAGATGGTTTTGAGAGGAGACGAAGGAAAGATTGCGCAATGCGGGGCATGGTTTTGAATAACCAATAATTTCTGCGTCATGTGCACTCATTCATGGATCGTTCCCACGCTGGAAAGGCAATTATCAGTATAACAGAAATGAACTATATTGCATCGATTTACATGGATCAGAAAGACATCAAGATACATTGTAATCATATGAGTAAATCCGGCTGTCTTACAGTTTAGGTCTTTTGATGCTTGGAACTGCTGATAGGCGAAGAAAATGAAGGTGGCCGGACAGGCGGTGGAAGCGCTAAAGGGGGCTGTACAGGCGGAGGATACACAGGAGGAGGTTGTACAGGCGGAGGATACACAGGAGGAGGTTGTACAGGCGGAGGATACACAGGAGGAGGTTGTACAGGAGGAGGATGCATAGAAGGAGGTTGTACAGGAGGAGGCGGTACGGGAGGAGGTTGTACAGGAGAGAGCGGTTGAACAGGGGGCGGAGGAGAAAGTGGACCAACAGGGGGAGGTGGAGAAAGTGGACCAACAGGGGGAGGTGGAGAAAGTGGACCAACAGGTGGAGGTGGAAGGGGCTGAACAGGTGGAGGTGGATCCAACGAAGCAAGATCATGTGGGACGGGAGATCGCCTCGCCCTTTCCTCATATTCATCATACGATTGATAGCGATTGGTAAGGTTTTTGGCATTGGAACCCACTGGAGGAAGATCAGGGGTATCGTCTGTAGCGGATATTTGAATTTCGTTACAAACCCAAAGAATCAAACGTATAATTGCATCCGTAACTTCCTTTGACTGCAAGGGATATCCAACAGGGGCGCAGTGTAAAAACAGGACATGGGTGTTGCGTCTCTTCTCGTATGGATTGGCACTCCTTCTTGACTCGGCAAGGGAGCAATAATAGAGAAAATCTCCGACAAAATGGCCAGCGTCCATTGAAGAATAGATCGTGTGCAATGGCTGGAAGAAACATGAGCAGAAGTGGAGACCGGGTCATGACATGCATTTACCTCGACTCCTGTTTGCCTCATTTCTTGGACAATTCTGGTGACGTCTAACTCTGTATTAAGCTCGTCAGAGAACATTTCATAAGGAACGCCAAATCCACGGTTTGGCCTTGCATTAGCGTCGCTCGTTGGGTTATTTTGGATATCAGAAGCAGCTGCAAGACTGGCGAGACGGTCTCGCTCAGCCTTCTCAGCAATGGTCATGGGCCGCCCGTCTGGCCCTCTGCGGCTGAAGTCCTTGGGCTGAGGGATAACGACAGGAGCATACGACTCGGAAGCATCTTTCATGTTATATCCGAGCTTGTGGCCACAGCGCTCAAGACGCAAAGGCCCACGACCAGTCAGACCAATATGGAGCATAAAATCATAGCCGTTCTCCGGAGGCTTCAACATGTCATCTCTTACATCCTCTGGGAGAATGGGGGGTCTGAGATGGAGCCCAGGAACGACGTCCAGGATCGACTGATAATTGGAGGGAATCTGGAGTGTAGATATGTGGACGAGGCGAGGGACAAGCAGTTTCTCGTCGAGAGGGGATGGAGGCTTATCATCAGTGGGAGGAGGCCTAGGGTGACTGGAAGGATCTGTGTACAAGACGAGGTTGTGGAGTGGCTCGACAGCCAGCCAGGAGGGGTTGGCTGGCCACTGGCCATAGGGCTGAGGCGATGAGCAGGACACGATGAAAAGTGGAAAGAAAGCTCACCCCGAAGCCAGTGACGAGAACACGAAAAACATCTTGTTTGTGGACATCGCTGTCGCTGGGCAGAGACGACATAGCCATCGATCCCAACAGAAAGATGGTATATCTGACTAAAATATCCTGTGCTTACTAAATACGCCCTTCCCACCGCTCTCCTCCATTCTCCGCTGCCTCCCATGCGACCAGTGCCTCCTCGTCCCACCTCTTTCCACTCATGTCTCCTTCCTTCAACAAAAATCTTTCTGACTCGAGCTCTGCTGGCAGATATTGGTTGTGCACAGGGTGTCTGTCAATCACATTATGGTTAACAATTGGTGACAAGCAACACAACCGACCGATAGTCTGGGTTATAGCGATACTCTCTCCCATACCCCATCTCTTCCATCAGTTTGGTTGGCGCATTGCGAACCTGCATCGGAACAGGCAGAATCGTCGAATGTTGCGCTGCCTCTTCTGCCCGTTTGTAGGCTTCGTAAGCCCTTGTAGATTTTGGTGCTTCAGATAGGTATGCAACTAAGTGTGCAAGATTGATTCGACATTCGGGCATGCCAATCACCTGGCATGCCTGAAGCGCAGCCATTGCCTTTAATCAGAAGCCTGGTGATCAGTAGGTCCAAAATGCATCAAACAGTCACAGTACCAGAGGAAGTGCATGCTTATCTGCCAGCCCAATATCCTCGCTTGCACAGACCACCATTCGCCGCGCAATGAAAAGCGGATCTTCACCTGCTGTTAACATCCTCGCCAACCAATACATCGCTGCGCTCCCGTCACTACCCCGAACACTCTTGTGCAGGGCAGAAATCATGTCATAGTGGTCCTCACCAGTACGATCATAGGATACAATCATGGATTGTTTCAATGCTTCTATGACTTGCTCCTCTGATGCTTCCTCTGCGGACTGCAGAGCCACTTCAAGTAATGAAAGCGCCTTCCGTGCATCTCCACCTGCCATGGAAATAATTTTGGACTTGACCTTTGCACTAGCAGTCAGCCGTGAGCTCTTCCCCTCAGTTTGGCCTGCTTGGAAGGGATTTTCGGTCATGATCCTCTCCAGAGATCGGCTCAAGAGCTTTGACATTTGGTCATCAAGCAGAGGCTCAAGTCTGAGCACTCTTTCCACAGCTCGATCAGTTGTGACTGGTGCGTCAAGCGATTGAACATGTACCTGCATCGACTCATCAATGCTCCAGTCAGTCGAAAAGAAGGGTTTTCCGTTGTCGCGCCTATTAGCTATAATTACGATAGGAAATGTCAAATCTCCTGATTTTGTGAAATATACTGACTTGCAGAGAACCTTGCTCGACGAACGGTAAAAGAACATCCTATGACCATCACCAACACAGCTGCCACCAAGAATCAGACTTGAATACGAATGCATACCTGTTGAGCTTTATTGAAACGATGAATCTCATCCAGAAACAAGATGGTTCTCCTGTCAGACGTCAGAACTTCATTTAAGTTCATGTATCAGAGGCCTTGCCTTCCAAGGAGCATAGAACTCTTCTTTGCCTCCTCGACTACCGTTTTGACTTCATTGACACCAGAAGAAGTCGCACTCATTTCCCTGAAGATCGCTGAACTCTTCTCAGCTATCAACTTCGCCAAGGTAGTCTTGCCACACCTATTCAGAGATAAGAATAAGACCATCAACAACATATATGGATGACAGAACGCTTACCCTGGTGGGCCCCAAAGAATTATTGACCAAGTTGCCTCAGCTTTAAGCATAGAAGACAATAGCGAACCCGGTTCCATGAGATGAGCTTGTCCAAGGAAATCAGAAAACTCCTTTGGCCGAAGCTTCTCGGCCAAGGGCACATTAACGATTGATTTATGCTTCTTGGATACAGGCGTTGGGGATTCCACAGCTGCTGGCCGTTTGCCTTGAGAGAATGTCACATTCAAGGAATCCTTTATTCGCGTGTGCGAGCCTGAACCTGGCGTCGATGTACTTGTACTTTTAGACTTGTTAGAAAAGATAGGAGCGAGTGCATTGGGGACTTTAGCCGTTCGGAAGTCATCTCCTCCAGACGCATCACAGCGTGCTGAGTCTTGACTTGAACTGTCCACGACTGTACGTGCAGAACAGCTTTCGTCCAAATGCTTGTTGATATCGCGAGAGCGAACATTCTTACCACAGATAGGACTAAAATGACGTGTGTCATTAATGAAGCATAAAATAGACAATCCGTGAATGAATACCAAATCACTAGCTGCCCCTCCATTACACTGTGAGAACACTGCAAAAGTCTGGGGAATTACATCAAAATCCATCATGTGATCGGTATTTTTCGTATTCAAATTTTTTTTGATAGACAGGCAAGTTACTTTTGTGACGAGTATGGAATAGAATCACGTTAAACATGGGTAGAATCCCTCCTCCGAACAGCTGTATGCCCAACCAGTGTGCAAGACTATGAGCTCGGTAGTTGCTAATAAACGTACTTCCATCACACGCACTTCAAACTCTAAGTATAGGAGATTTTATTTGACTAGACCAATCCACCCCGCTCTATGAATCGCTGCTCGTCTTCACTTATCAAATATCCCTGTTTTTTGGATATGTCATGTTCGAGGAAATACGGAATACTGTATCCGCACTCTATCGTTTCATCTACAGCAATCTGATAGCGCTCGTCATTCGAGCTCAGGCATTTTTTAATGATAGCAACGTAGACGGATGAAGAGGGTTTATGTTTAGCTGCTTTCATCTCTTCCAGATAGAAAAATGCATCGTCGTAAACATCTTGAGTAAGACATAGACGAATAAAGGTCTTGTAAGTTTCCCGATTGGGCTTGAGTTCGGCAGATTTCATCGCAGAGAGAATTTCATCACCAACTTGGCGATTGGCGGAACGGATGCATGCATGGAGAAGATGGTTGTATAAATCAACACTTGGGGAAAGCCCGAAGTCTGGAAGAGCTCTACAGAATGCTAGAGCTTTCGTGAGATCACCATTGGCGACCGCAGCCATGAATATAGTTTTATAAATAGAGACATGCAAGTGGTGGTCCTCTTGATGGAGCTGTTTGACTTGGTTCCAAGCTGCATCTATCTTTTCTGCACTATGTTGGATGCACTCTGCGATGGGTTCTGCGGTCCCCATGCTCGATTCAATACCGGAGGACGCCATCAAGTCGAGAACGAGGATAGCCTCCTGTGCCTGGTCCCGTTTACAGAAAGCCTCAATGATGGCAGCAAAATGATGTTCCTCAGGGGAGATGCCGATTGTTTGTTTCATCTGCAAAACTTCTGTTGCCAATTCAGGAAGTCCATTTCTGGCAGCTGCATTCATAATGGCCATACAGGTTCCCTCATCTAAGAGAATCCTGAACTTTTTGGTGACAATTTCCCAGCACCGTTTGATACCGTCAGGCTATCAAAATTAATATTAAGAACTTTCTCATAAGAAGAACAGAATGAGAGACACACATATGCCGTGTCTGCAGCTGCTATCAGACATTCAACCCAGATGGATTCCTCCAACCGCCGAGTTGATATTCGTTCAAACCACTCTACGAGGTCTAGGGCGAGGCGGGCAAAATTATTACGAGCTGCAAAAAGAATGACAGGCTGGACAGCCTCGAGTCCTGGTGTGATGCCTTGTTCAGAGAATGAAAGGAGATGACGAATGGCCATCTCCAGGTTGCCTTCTGCTGTACAGCGAGAGGTGATTAGGGTTATGGTCTGAGAATTCGGCTTGATACCACAAGTCTCCATTTTTGCTAGGACCTTGGAGATTAATTGGCTATGCTTGAAGCGTACTGCCTTTGAGAGATAAGAGATGGTTTCTGTCTCCGGTATAAACACAAACTCACACGGAGGAGGTGATTAAAAGACATGGCGTTGGGTTGAATGCCAATATAGAGCATATCGTCCAGAATGGCCAAGGCTTCAAGCCAAAGGCCTTCTTCTGCAGCAGTAGAAAGCATAGCATTATATATTGGGAGGTTCGGCTGTACACCTTTCTGTTTCATTTCGGCGGCAATTGTAATGCAGGGCAAAAATTGATGCAGGTTCAAGAGCTTAAGGGCATAGCGGTTCTGATGTGTTCCAGAGAATGGTTGCTGAAATTTTGTTTCAACATGAGGAAATGTCGAGAGCGAGTGAATAGTGCAACGGTGAAGACGAGGAAGGAGCCTTGCGAGAGACGTCATTGGCAGAAGATCGTTGTCACGCTCTTCCACATTGTCACGCCGTTGTCACTTCGTTGTCTCCTGACGCGTTCAACCATGGTTCGTTCTATCCTTAACTTTTCAGGGCCCGTGTATCACTATAATGACTGTAGTTTTTTTCAGAAGCTATTCTGTCTCGTCGGGGGTCCCTCGGAAAAGTATGGTTGGCTGCCCACATGGAACGTAAACTATCCAAAACCCAAACCCTTCAAACTGACATCGAAGAATCAGTCGGTATGTTGTTAGTCCTACACAACATGACCAACCCTTACTTGAACTAGATGCTATAATGGGTCAGGAAATTGAAGTAATGGCTTTGCGATTGAGTGGGCAGTTGCTCCTAGGAGTTGTTCGTATCTACAGCCGCAAGGCGAAATATCTTCTAGATGATTGCAATGAGGCTCTTCTGAAAATAAAGATGGTGAGTATCATGATTCGGCTTTTGCGCAACTTCTCACCTTTGACGTTGTAGGCATTCCGACCCGGTGTGGTCGACATGACCGAAGATCAACTCGTTGTCAACAAAACTGCTATCACTCTCCAAACTACAAATCTGGATCTGAATCTTTTGCTTCCAGACATAGATTGGTATGCCGAGATTACATTCAATAGCACACATTAGCACTAATGTCTATTGCGTTAGGGATGTTGATTTGGATGGTCGAACTTTGCAAGTGACTGGCCAGCATCAAGCCCGTGTTGATGACATTACACTCAGAACTGCCGACGATTTCCAGCGCTTTGATGGGATTGATACTTTTGACCTTGGACCTGCAGACGGTATTGGCTCCCAAGATTTCAATGATCTCGACCTTGGAATTAATTGGGGTGATGAACCCCAAACAAGTTCAGAGAAAGACCAGCAGATGAGTGTCGACGGCAGCATTGGTGTTGGCCGTGATTTGGTCAGTCGTGCTGAATCCGTTGCTTCTCACTTGATTGGACGAAAGCATACCCTCGACACCGACCTCCTATCCCACGCGAGCAGGAGCCGTGCGCCCTCGGAGCATCCTTTTGGAGCTGACATGGATGTTGACATGGCTGGCGTTGACTTGGGAGATATCGGAATCGGCTTTGATGCACCTATGGTTATTGACCCTGCCATTGACACTACCATTGAACTCACTACAGAGCATGCGGAAAAGACGCCTGAGGAGACGAGATCACTTTCCCGTGCTTGTGAGTAATAAGTCCTCTAAATTTGATATTCTAAATGACTAACTCATATATCTAGCTTCACCTCTGACTGAACCTCCTGCTACACCTCCTCTCCAGACTCAGCTTCTAGGAATTGTAGAACCACCATCAACCATCAAGCAGAAACGTAAATTCAAGGAGAAGAAACAAATCATTGATGAAGTCACTGAATTTCCTGAAGCTGTCAACGGTCGAGGGAGGGGAACATTTGGACCACCTGTTGCTCAAGACGTCAGCGATATAATAACCGAACAGCAGTATCTACCCCGATCATCTACCGTTATGCGGCTCCGAGAGATTAGGGATGATCCACTCGCTCATTTTCTTCCAATTAAACATACACCCAACGGTCCCTTCTTCTGTGCCGGCCCGCCGGGTTTGAACCCAGAGCTTGCCAATTTGTTCATGCAACAACTCCATCACAGTACTGCCCAGAAACGCCAAGGAGCAGCTATTGACAAAACCCCGAACAAGCGAGCTCGGTTAGGTGTACAGGATGAAGTGGACGATGAAATAGAGCAAGCCCGTCGAGCAGGAAGTTTAGCCTCTGGTCTCGGATTGGGTATCGATATCATGGACCAAGGGGGTGTTTCTTTGGATGATCACTTTGATGGGGGCCAGCAGTTCATGAATGACCTTGAAGTCGGTACGAAGGAACCGGAGGTTGTGCCTATTGACTTAAATCTCGAACGTTCTTTGTCGGTTGCACCTTCCGAGCTCACACAATTTTCCACTTCCGGACCTAATGAAGTCTTTCTCGATGAGAACGAAGAATCCTATGCCAGTGTGGATTGTCCTATTGCAACCTTTGATACCCGCCCAATAAGCACTCAAGCACAGACGCAAGATGAAATTGACGAAACAGTTGACGAGGGAAAAGGTTACAGTAAGAACACGGTTAAGGCACTTGCCCTCGTTCGCAAGGAGTTGAGGATCGAGGAAGGCAGCTCTGAGAAGATGATAAGTTTCCGACAGATGGCTGACAAGGTGCGAAATTTTTCCCCCGAATTCTCTGGTCCTTTCTGAAAATTATCAAAGGCAACTAGACGAGCTGCAAGTTCCTTCTTCTTCGAGCTCCTTGTCCTGGGTACTCGTGACTGTGTTCAGCTCAAGCAGTCTGGTTCCTTTGAGAACATCGAAGTCAGAGCAAAAACGAAATTATGGACACAGAAGAATCAGGGACCTCTGGAATTTCAGGAGTTGTCTATGGTTTGATCAGTACGTATGAGTCGTATCTTACGTCCTAGATATCTAGTAGTGTTATTTATCTCCGAACTTTCTTGTTTTCATCTTTTTATCATGGATTCTGCTATCTCTTGTTTTGTAGTTCTTAGATGTACACTGTAGATAGTCTATGGAATAACTATTGTTCTTCATTCAGGAATTGGAACTGTGTTGTTTGCCTTGCCATCAACGTCGAGTCCAACTGTGAAACGACTGACGAAGCTGTAAAACCCGGTAGTTCCCATCGCTTCAACCATCTGCGTGTCATTGAGAAAAGTATGTAAATTCTTGAATACTTCATCTGGGACGGCTATATTCCTAGTGCTCCAGTCGCAGAATTCCATCGCGGTAGTGAGTTCGGGCCCAAGAATTCCCTCCACCTCTTTGGCTGCAAATTGTGGAGTGAATCGAATTGCTTTGAGTTGTTCAGTAGTCAATCCCTCCTCCCGCCCGACAGGCTCGTGTTGGATCCTTATAAAAGTCTCAGAGGGTGATTGTAATACCAGAACACGTATGTACACACCATTCATACGCTGCCTTGTTCAAGACAGCAATACGCAAAATCTATATACAGACCAAGTCAGATCCTCAACACTTAGGTCCATAAAGTTCAAAAATGTCTCACAAACAGCTCGCGCATGGTTCCAGGGATTGAGTTTTGATCGCGAATGACTCCCGCAATGTCATTCCAACTCTGAGCGAGCAGAGGTGCATTCAAACTGAAGGTAGACAGAGGCCTTAGTTCGAGTCAAAAACTTTCACCACCAGAAATCAACTCACAGGACGCCATCAAGGGCTAGTAAAGTCCCATTGACACGGCGTTTACGAATCTCATCCGCGATCTAACAATAAGTGAAACATATTGTCAGGCATGTAAGCAATGCGACAAAGGGGAGTCAATCACTTCATTTGTTCCTGGTGGGGGAAAGACGTAGGGAACACGGGCAGGGAAATCGTCGTCTCTTCTATGGATAGAAATCGCCGCAGCAGCGACGAGAGTGCTCTGTAGGGCAAACAAACATAGTGTGAAGTAGGAAGACACTTTCATGGCAGCCTGAGTGAAAGTCTGCAAGACTCGTCTGGTATTCTTTTATACTACAAACATGAGCATGGGATTGGGGCTGTTTTTTTTTGCAGTTGTGGGAAGTGAGAAAAATTTCAACCACCTATTGTTCGCAACATTATATATTTGGTGGAAAGGACAGCACACCCCAGTCTTCATACGACCTAGAAGGAGCTTTTACAGCAGAACCCCCGCTAAAATTACTATCAATAATTCAAATGTCTTTTTCGCCTACAACATACTCAATAAAGGCGGCTATCAAGCTTGACAAACTCTCCAATTTCCCATTGATAGCAAATGCATGGCATTATAGTTTCTCACTACGTCTCTCGTAATAATTCTGGAATTACTTTCTGGGAAATGCTCGAAATCCATGTGAAAATTTTATTTTCAACATTTCTGTTTTTAACACAGCCCAGTTGCAATGACTGGTGTGGACCATAAGTAGAGGCGAATACGGTGGTATCTTTTACAATGTAATCAGACATACCATAAATGGTAGTCACAAATCATTTTTTTCGGATTCAGAATTTTTATTCCGCAACAAGCAAACTAGTGATAAGACGTAAGGACCTAAGCATGGCCCAGCATCAGGAAGAAAATATATAACAAAAGGAGGGAGGTTTGGGCAAAGTTTACAGGTGACATAGGTTCAGCTTCCTGTGAGCGGTCCGAGAAAATCTAAGAGCCGAAATTTTCTCAGAATTGCCTGAGATGAGATACAGGACATAAGGTGCGAAGTACATGGTTTCCCAGACATCACCAGGTGTTGTGATCGGGAAAACCGTCAGCCCATCCATTTTCTTTTTTCAAACATCAACTGCATGCTATACACAGATGTTATCTCCAAAATTTAGATTGGTCTTCCTGGCTGTGGTATAGTTGATGGACTGTTGTGAGGATCAGCTTTTGTCAATAAAGGCGGTGAGGGTTTTGGTATTGTTGCTGAGTAGCATGTGCTCTGAGAGAGAGTTGTATGCGTAAGTGCTAAGACGCGGTGGGCGAGATACATAGAAGTACACTACACGGAGACTACCGAGCTCGCTCCAAATTAGGTGTGAATGTACCAGGTGGAGTGGGTGTGTCTTCTATGGGGTTCTCAAACGATACACAATATCGCTGCTTTCGCGTCGCACGCGACACGACATGGGAACTCGTTACGGGAAACAAATTTTTTCCAGATTTCCTCAGTCTGCAATTTCCCTCACGCACTACATTCTCAGAAATTCCCAGATCCTCATGGGAAGTTACCCGTTGCTTGCACGTGGGGCAGTGTATCTGAAGCGTGAAACGTGAAGGAACTCTCCATACTTATCCAGTGGACAATCAACCCTACACAATGGATCTTCCTAGTATATGGATCCTTCTAGTAATTAATTTATGCTCATTAGTGCTCATCCGCATGTTGCTACCAATCCCCTAGAGGACCTCAATTTTGCGACAAAAATTATCAATGCAAGCAGTTCTACCTCATGAAAGATTGAGAGCGACAAGACCCGCGCAAGGCAAACGACTTAGAATAACGAACTACGTGCCTTCACTTTCAGCACTGCCATGAATTGTAGTCAGTAGACTACCGCGGACTGTGTACGTACACCGCGTTATAGATTGTTGAATTCAGAAAAAAACACTGCCATGAATGAGTTCAGCTTGGATCCTGCACAACAGCTGTGACAGGTACAAGCATAATCTATTTCATTTTGAAATTTTTGAGTACTCGCCCTGGGCCGAACGAAAAGTGCCGAGCAAAGGTATTGATCAGATATTTTTGATTTTCTGACTCTGTCTTGATAGAACTTTGCGTCGTTGGGCTATCATATAGGTGTACAGGATATAAAGACCTAGATCAACTCGAAATTAATATGGGACCACTAACCCAGTATAAGTTCATACCTGGCCACCACAAGATAAAGAGACCAGCACGAATATAGTCAGTCAGTTTGTACATGCCTTGAAGCCATCCAAGTATTGAAGAGGAGGGGAGAGTGGCGTAAATCAGGGAGGCCTCACTGGAGGCACCGACCGGATATAGGACGTAAAACGCGGTATAGCGGATCCAAACAAGTGTACTGGAGTTCAATCCAGCAAGGTTGAAAGCGTAAAAGGTGTAACGGATAATTTCGGCCAAGGACCATGCAAGGACCATCGTAGCATAAAATGGATGGGACTGTGTCTGGAAGGAAAGAGGGTGACAATCATTCCTGACTTTTAATGGGAGAACTGTACCTCAAGAGGGAATTGTTCAGTGATTCCCCAGACAAGGAACAAACGACTGAAGACTTGAGTAGCAGATGTAGGAAGGGGAGCTCTGACCCAGCCAAGAACGACATGCAAGACATCGAGGATTGCAAAGCTCTGGACAAAAGCGGTCTCTGTTCCGATGCCAAGGTAAGCTGTCTGGGCGCGTTCATACAGGGGAAAGAGATAAGAGTCTGAATTCCCGTCTAGGTTCAAAAGGTGGACGAGGAGAGAGACAAGAACATGGCCCCATGCGAGTGCGGAAAGCGTGTTGTAAGCGATGAGATAGACTTTTACAGGAGAAGCTATTAGGAAGGGGTGAGAAAAAAAGACAGCAAGCAGAGAAAAGCTCACTTGGCATTGGGCCAGAGCCAAGGGAGAAATTGTTTACATAATCTGAGTGGTTTGGCTCATGCTTAAAACTGAGACTTTTTGGTGGACGTCGAGTGGGATGACAAAGACGGTTACATAACATGGTAGATATGCAGAGCATTCCTTCTCTCTATCCACCACCACGACCCAGAAATACATTGATCATTAATTAAAACAAGAAAAAACTACTCTTTATTCTCGCTTGTTACTGGCACATCAGCGTCCATCTCTTGTTCTGCTATTCCATCGGCCTTGCTCTCTTCTTGCAGCAGGGCAGAAGTTTCACTGGAACCATTTGCAGGAGGCACAGAAGTGACTGATGGAAGGGCAGCAGGAGCACCAAGAGCACCGCGGAGAGCAGCATTTTCAGCCCGTAGGGTGGCATTTTCAGCACGCAGGGCAGCATTCTCAATCTGGAGCTGATCAGCATGGACGCGACAATGTTCCCAGCGACGGTTTGCCTCGTCTGCAGAGGTGAGTGCGGTGTCGAGAAGCTGGGAGCGAGATTCGAGTGCCTTGATGTGTCTAAAGAAGAGGCATAAGCAGAGGGCGGGCTGATAGGGCGAAGAACGCTGACTGATCCCTGCGCTCGCGGAAAGCACGCTGGGCCTTTCTGTTCTGTTCTGCACGCTTGCTATTGCTGAGGGTGCGGCCTGTAGAGGAAGTTTGAGGCTGATCGTGCTGCTGGGGAATCGGAAGGGGCCCTGGAGGAAGGCCACCTGGAGTATAATCGGCGGGGGCAGCATAGGGGAAGCCGGGGGGGATGGAGCTGGCAAGGTGCATGAGGGTATGCGGCGGTGGGAGGACGTGCTGGATTTGTTGTTGCTGTTGTTGCTGTTGTGGCGGTTGTGGTGGTTGTGGTGGTGGTTGTTGGACATGGTCGGAGGGCGCAGTGGGCGACTTGCGCTTGCGCGTAGCACGTGCTGAGGGCGTGATCACGGAGGGTTCATCACGTAGGCGCATCGTCTGTCCAACTTCATTCTGCACAGGCTGGCCCCCGTTTGCAGGCGCCGGAAAGGAGAGCATCATTAGTTAATGGCTGAGTAAGGCTGAGTCACGCCCGCCTGAGCCTCCACTGGTCACGTGAACATATCGCAGACTAAGGTCACGTGAATTTATCTTCTCACGTGTCTTTATCGCATACACAGTCACGTGCCACCAGCCCTTCTCCCTTCCGCGCCTTGTGCCTTCCTTATGCCGCCCGCTCCATCTCGCTTTTCTTTCCACAGATCCCTCTTTCCTTCCTCTCAGCGTGCCACTCGCCATCACACACTGTCTTCGGATCCTTTTTCTGAACTGGACTCCAGGCCATGTCCCCCGCCTCGTCCTACAAAAAAGCATCGTATACCCTTTTATCGGCGCAAGATCAAGTCTCCACCCTCCCATGGCATGTCTTTCTTTCTCTGCATCTCTTTCATTGTCTCTGATTTTGATCTAGACTCCTCCTCAAAACCCTCCTTCTTTTCTCGTGTCGTCAACAAGGTCGTTCCGTGCGTAGCAGACAGCCCTCTCCCAAACCAGCCCAAAGACATCCGCCATCCCGAATCTCATGTTTCAGAGATCAGGCTTGCTGTTCTCCAGAGCCCCTCTACTATTGACCCACCTCTCGTTCCTCTTCCTCTCGTAGTCCCCATTTTCCCCCCCAGCGGCTCCGATGACGCTACACCAGATGCTTTCCAATCCCAAGACACCGAGTCCTCTATATCCACTGCTACCATTTCAGATAAACAGGTTGCTATGTTAGATGACCTTGAACTCATGCGCAACGGCGGCAACGGAATACCCATGGGTCCTGTCAGTATTCCCTTTTCCCTGCGACTCACACCGTGACACTTTTCATTTACAGGACGGTCTTCCAAAACCATTATTACCTCCAGTCGCTCCGGAACATGTCGGTCGTAAATGTCTTATTCTCGACCTCGATGAAACTCTCGTTCATAGTAGCTTCAAGGTACTTGCCTTACCTTGTCCCTCACCTGCCTCTTTTCCCTTTATTTATCTCTTGTCTGTGTAGCCTGTACCACAAGCCGACTTTATTGTGCCTGTAGAACTAGAATACAACTGGCATCATTTCCATGTTCTCAAACGACCCGGTGTCGACGAATTCTTGAGAAAAATGGGGGAGCTCTACGAGGTGGTCATTTTTACTGCCAGTTTGAGCAAGGTGTGTCTCTTGAGACTTGAATCATCATCATCTCTTTGATCCACTTCTGTCAATCAGTACGCAGATCCTGTTTTAGATAAACTCGATACCCATCAGGTCGTCGCTCACCGCCTCTTCCGGGAAAGCTGTTTTAGTCATAAAGGCAGTTACATAAAAGTCGGTGAATTCTCTCCCGGCATGTCTTCATGACTCAAAATACCGGGACAGGATTTGTCTCAGCTAGGAAGGCCCATCTCAGATACCATAATATTGGACAATTCACCGGCGTCCTACATATGGCACCCACACAATGCTGTTCCTGTGTCGTCCTGGTTCAATGACCCACATGACGTCGAACTGACGGACCTCATACCATTTCTCGTTGATCTTACAAGCGTTCCAGATGTCCGAGGCATACTTGATGCAGCGCGATAACTGCATCTTCTCATTACATCAGTGCTTTCGACACGTTTCGTCCACAATGCAAAACAGCCGTCGATCAGCTGCTTCGCTTCTATTCAAATTACTCCATTCCTTCACGTGAATCAATCACACTCCCTTGCTTCTCCATTGAGCTGCATGTATACCAGTTACATTTATTTGTGATCTATCAGAGGTCTATTGTCATTTCCATGTAAAGTCATTTTTACACAGAGAATTTACACTGACGTACATAC
>Ga0153951_1000130_pt1 | contig 26633 bp, 27 predicted proteins | sample TSNJ035MetaG_FD_102278 | JGI IMG/M metagenome (GOLD analysis project Ga0153951, IMG submission 102278) | Attine ant fungus gardens microbial communities from New Jersey, USA - TSNJ035 MetaG | ecosystem: Host-associated > Fungi > Mycelium > Unclassified | place: USA: New Jersey, Wharton State...
ATTGTTGCCGAATGGTCTATTGTCGCCGGATGGTCTATTGTCGCCGAATGGCCCATTGTCGCCGGATGGTAGGAATTCATTGTCGCCGGGCCTCTCTCCACCAGCGCAGTTCTCTGAGACCTGCCTCTCCACTCAGGGGCCCCCTGTTTGCGCACGCTTGACCCAATGTTTTCGGAAAACATATGGGTGGCTGCTGCCGACGGCGACCTCCCGTCCGTCGTCCTCCTCGTCGACGACCATGAACGCAGTCCTAACGTGCCCGACGAGTACACATACACACCCATGTAGGTCTTGCTGCTCATTGTTTTCTACCACTCACCCTCTCTCAGGCACGCTGCCGCATCCTACGGCCACATTGACATCCTGCAGTTTCTCATTTCTAGGGGTATGTGTCAGTCTTATTCTTCTTATCATCAACCTATCTCACGCCCCAGGCGGCGACGTCAACGTCGTGGACGGCGACGGCGACACTCCACTCTACACCGTCGAAGATATCAAGACTGCCCAGTTTCTCGTCGCACAGGGTGCCGTCGTAGACCGCACAAACAACGAGGGCGTCTCAGTAGGTCCAGATATGTCCTATTTTTCACAGGATAATACTAATCTACAACTAGCCCATCGAGCACTTGCGTCCTGAATTCCCACGTGTGGCAGCCTATCTTGAGTCCCTATCGCATGGACTCACAGATCCTGCTCCGCACACCCTAGTGTCGCAGCACGCACAGAACGCTGTATCTGATGCCCTCACTGACCGTCTCATCGCTCAGGTATCGGCCCTAGTCGACTCCGACGAGGACGGGCTGCAGCGCACCGTGGCTGCGAGCGTGTTGGAGAGTCTGGCTCAGGGCCAGGCACTCTCGACAGATGTAGAGCCAGAGACAGAGTCCACACCCGACAAGCGCCCCCGGCTGTTGTAGATTCAGATTTTGGATTTAGACTTTTGAGAGTGCTTTATAGATTTCTGACTATTTCTGATCATGATCGACCTTTTGATCGAATCACACGATCTTCTCTGCTATGCCCCTGTCCGACCACGCCCCTGCTGCTGGCCTCGCTGCTTTTCTTCCTTTTAACCTTGACCACCATGCCACAATTCAGCATCGTCTTCAGGATGCCACTAGCAAGGGCTATGAGTCTATCTGTCTTCCTCTCACATCTGAAAATTGGAAGCTGCGCTGGGAGGGTATGTGTCTCCTCCCCGCTGAGGGTGGCAGCGACGATGCAAGAAAAGCATGTGCACGCGCTGCAGATCTTTGGCGCCAGCGTCCCTGCTTTCTTCCCGACGAAGTGACTCTCAGGCACCTCGATCAACCCCAGGGGATTATCGCCATGATTTCAGAATGGCTTCAGCTCGATGCAGACGACGACGGCATCAGACATGACGCCGAAATTGCAAGTCTTCTGCTTCTTTTCTTCATTCCATCTTACATGTCTCCAGGCCCTGAAACAAGAACTTGCCTATGCCTCCTACCTCAGCATCCACACTGCCATTCTTCCAGCTCCACGAAACAGATCCCACGTCGCATCCTACGCCCGCATCATCAACAGCTGCCTTCAAAGTACCCCCTATATCTCTCTTTCCGTCCGGCTGCCCATCTACGATCCAACTATCCTCCATGCTCACACTGAGGCCGTTTTAGGGACATCACGCTTGGATACATCAATTGCTTCATGCAATGACACTGAGATATCATCCGATGAAAGCGAGCTGAACGCAACTTGGGAGATGTGGGATCTCATCAGGTCCATTTGCGATTACAACACTCGATTGACGCTGAGTACGCTTCCCATTTCTACATCTTTATCAGAACTGATTCTATCTTCGTCGCAGCACTTGATCTGACTCCTCCACTCCCTTCTAAACTCGGTGTGTTGAGTAAGTGGGCTGCAGAATCAGTCCGCTATATATTTCTCCCGGCATCTACCTTTATCGCAAACACCAAAGGATACCCTGTGTTGCCCAAGCCTACTCAGTCTTTCATAAGAGATTGTATGATCGTAAGCTGCTATTCATGGTCCCTTCAAATATGACTCATGACATGACTATATAGCACTGTCCGACTGTGATTTTTGCGGACACCACTCTAAACAAACACGCTCGCGGAGGTGATGCTGCGTATTCCCAGTATATCAAGTTTTTAGAAAAAACCAGTCCTGCTGTTCGAAATGCACAAACAATGGGGACGGTCGAAAATTTCGCCCAGGGGTATCAAGATTATTTGCAGGCCCCACTGCAGGTCTGTCCTGATGCATCGACGCGAATTCATAGTTGATGGCTATGGCAGCCTTTGATGGACAATTTACAGAATATGACGTATCAGACTTTTGAACAGGATCCCGTCAAGTATGAAAGGTACGAGGAGGTAAGCATACCAAGTCTTTGCAGGGCCCTGGTATTTCTCATGCTGTATATGTATAGGCGATTTTCAGAGCTCTCGTAGATCGGCCTGCAGCAGAACGAATGTACAAGAGCCCTTATCTTCTTCTCGTATCACTCACTAATCATATTCAGTATCTGCTGTGTAGCAGGAGCCGGTCGTGGTCCACTCGTTGCGAGATGCTTGAATGCAGTTGGACGAGCTCAAAGAGATGTCTTTATTTACGTCGTTGAAAAGAACCCAAATGCATACGTTACGTGAGTTGCATTTTACAATCTATATATACATGACATGAACCGCTAAGCTAGTCCCTGACAGGTTACAACAAAGGAAAGACCATGAATGGAGGGAAAGCAATGTTCAACTCCTCTTTGGTGATATGAGGAATCTGGACGTACCGGAACCGGTGGATATACTTATCAGCGAATTGTTAGGTTCATTTGGGGATAATGAGCTTAGTCCAGAATGTTTAGACGGGGCACAGAAATGTTTGAAACGTACGTCCTACACCTCACTTTACGGCCACGTATTAACACAACGCCTAGCGACCGGCATATCGATACCTTCATCCTATACATCCCATCTTGCCCCTCTATCCTCATCGAAACTTTACAATGAAGCACGTGCGCTGAGAAATGGAGATGATTCGTTGGAAACGCCCTATGTTGTAATGTTCCAAGCTGTCAATATTCTCAGCGAGGATAAGTCGCAATGTGGGTCAAAAATCCAGGAATGCTGGGGGTTTGAACATCCTAGGGGGGATCATGGGAATGAGGGTGGAGATGGTGGTGGTGTGGTGGCGGTAAATGAGAGTAGATCACCATTAACGAATCATCACAATGTGAGGAGTGCGAGGTTGAGGTTTTGGATCCCACATGCAGGAGTTTTACAGTGAGTGGTCACGACGTTGAAGTATGATTCATCTTGACATGTTGTTTCGTTGGGTAGCGGGCTGGCTGGTTATTTTGAGGCCGTGAGCCAGTTTTGTTTGTTCGCTCGGTCAGTTCATGTATCCATGACATCCAATAGATTTTGTACGGGACTATCGGACTGAGTATACATCCACATCGAAAAGACCAGGTATCGAAAAACATGCTGAGCTGGTTCCCATTATTCTTCCCGTTCAAGGTAGGCCTTTTGCTATATACAATCACACATGACTAAAACAATTTTTGTTCAATAGGAACCACTCTACCTACCGAGCAATTCGGAACTACAGGTCTCAATATGGCGGCTAACAAACGATCGTCAAGTATGGTATGAATGGCACGCGGAATCGTTCTTAAGGATTTCTATCATGCCTCCTGGTGTTAGATCAGATTATTCGGATGCCGGAACACCAACATCTGTGTCGGTGTCAGCACCACAGGGGCGGGCAATATCTCCTTTGAGTGCATTGGCGGATGACGAGTCATTTTTTATGAGTGGGGGTACGAATAATGGAAGCGTCAGAGAAAGCGCTACTTCTTATAATGAGGGAGGGAATGGAGAGGGAAGTGTGAAAGGGAATCAGAGCGGTGCGTTGAAGAGATGGAATAAAAATGCACCGATACTTCGTGCTGGGGTTGGGTTTGAAGTTGTCAAGATTGGACATACGAGTTTGCATAATCCTGGAGGTAGAAGTAGTTGGATCGGGTTGTGAGGAGAGGATAGGATGAGAATTGCTCCGCGAGGGTTTTCCCGTTGCCAGAGATCTTGTCATCAGAAAAGCCAACTTTGACCGCACGACTGCCATGGTTGTCACGAGTGGGCTGCATTTCATCATGATTGGGATAAAGTCCGAAACCTCATTACCCACTATTCATTCCGTTTAGAAGTTCTGAAATATACACTATCGGGTTTCTCCTATTTTCATTTAGTCCTCCAGTCTACAATGCCAGAGGCTGAGCAGAACCCAAATACCCAGAAAAGGAATGTCTGAAAATAAAAATAGATCCGAAAATTTCGAAAAGGGCGTGAGAGTGAAACTTGGGGGAGTACTAAAAGCACGGCTCCTTTACGTTATCGGTCTCCCTCATCTCCATCACCGCTTGCTCCTGTCCTCTCGCCCCTCACATTCCTTTTTGAAGGCGTCTTTTCTGTCGTTTATTCTCTTACTACAGTATCAAATACCAAGTCCTCCGTTGCTCGCAATTATAAGCGCCGTCGTCATGAAGTACTCGACTTTTGTTGTTGCTGCCCTTGCTTCTGTACAGTCCGTTTGGGGACTGATGATTAATACTCCGTATGTCGTCTCTCTTTCAGGTGAGGGATGGTGGCTGACATTGTTCCTGGTGCGTAGTACGAGTGTTGTGCAATGTCGTGCGTCTCAGTTTCTTTGTTTGGTGTGAGTTCTGTGTGTGCGGTTTATGCTTAATGTCTTTGTCAAGAACCGATTATGCTTACATGGAGTGGTGGTCAACCCCCATATTTCTTGTCTGCCCTTCCTGGTGAGTCATTGTTGGTGTCGTACGTGTCTATGTGCTGACAGGAGATTAGGTGGTCAGGCATCGGCTGCTGCTGTAGGCTTGAATCTATTCCTGCTATTCTTTGAATTCACTTTTTTTGCATGTGACTTGTGTTTAGCTTAAAAGTTGGGATTCCACTTCTGATACGAGTCTAACTTGGATTGTGGATATCCAAGCAGGGACTTCCATGTGAGTGTTTTGATTCCTTTCCGGATATTGAGTTGATCACTTTTGTATTTGTGTTTAGAACCATGTCCATCAAGGACAGCACCGGTGCCATAGCCTACGCAGATGCTGTCACAGTCCAATCTAGTAGCCAGACCGAGTATGTGCATCCTATCCCTTATTTTCCTTTGTTCACGACCATGATTCCCGCAGCTGCCTCAACGGCGGCGGTAGTAGTGCATCTCCCGCTGTCTCAGGCAATTCGTCACCCTCTCCTGCTGCCGTATCTGCTACCACTAGCGCAGCTGCCTCTTCCGCTTCGGCTCCGTGAGTACCACCTCAACCATCGAACAGAATCTGATTGAGCTTATAATTACGACAGCAGCAACAGTGGCAGTGCCTCAGCTGCAACTTCAAGCTCTGCTCATACCAGTGGTTCTCAGGCTGCTGTCGTTTCTTCAAGTTCAAAACAGAATGCTGCCATTGGTAACTACCCTATCGAGGCCGTCACTGGTGGCCTTGTCAGCTTTGTTGCTGTCGCTGGTGCCCTCTTGTTCTAGAATCACTTTTTTTACTACTGCTTTGGACATTATCATTATCATCATTGACCGGTGATGACCGTTTATATCTAGTGCACTTTGTCTATAACTTCCGTATAAAGATGTGTGATCATGTGACGTAACGCGACCTTCTGAAAGGAAAGTACACGTGAATGGATTGATTTGGGAGGAAGCCTTTTTTAACCCCTCGTGGAAGCGTTGGATTGACTAGCTTAGACACCCAACACAGTTCTCTTTTCCCTATCTATTTGACTATTCGGATTTTCTCTCTAATTATTTAATACCCATTCATGGTCGACGCAGATACCTCTCTTGCTGCGCCGCAGCCGATGACTAACACTGCCGAATCCTTAGACTCGTTCGCGTCGGATGCGATTGCACAGCAGAGTCAGGATGCTCAAGTATCAGATACCCAGCTTGTGATTGATAATGGTGCTACGTCCCCGTCGAAAGCTTCGACTGAGGAGCCCGTATGTGTTGTTTTTTTGTGGTCAGAAATTCAGCATTTGTGATTCAAATTTGAAATTTATCAAGGATATTGGGAGTGCTGTGCTTGAAAATTCAGATGCTGCAGATACAGAGGATACAGGATTGAAGAAATGTGATGATGACGGTGATGATAATGGTGATGCAGTGGACACAGAGGATGTTGATGGCGTCAACACTATCTCGGAGGTGTCTGCAAACGTACGTCTCTGGCGAATGGTGTTGTGAACTGGCTTATTGACGCCTTTCTCTCTCTTTTTCCCTTTCTCTTATGGCCGATATCGATACTCAAAAGACTGACAACGTCGCCCATACTAGTGTACCTGAAGAAACATCTGAGACTGTGAGCGATTAGTCTTCGCTGCCTATTGGCTTGGAGCTTATTTTTATCCAGTCTATGACCGAAGTGAGTCCTAGCGCTCAAGAATCCACTCCGAGTATAGACCCCTCAAGTTGTGTGAGTATTTGTGATATCCTATCTTGGGGCTCAATTGATTGGGACATCGTATCTGCTAGGATGTAGAGACTGACCCTGCACCAGAATCGGCTGTCGATAGTAATTCTTCGACTCCGATAGCAGTGAAAGTAAGTAATTTGTTCGAAATTCAGGTTACATGAATCTTATTTGAATCACTTTAGGTCGAGTCGCCAGTCACAGAACAACAGACAATGCAGACGACCGCTGACACGTCCTCTCAGGTACGTTGAAGTTTTTAACCTTTTTTGGAGGACACTCAATTCGATTACTTCGAAGGTTAATGAAGAGATAACGGAAGTCGACCTGGTTGAAGAAGTTGATGTCCAAGCTGAACTCGGGATTGAGAAGATAACGAGCGTCGATAACAAGAGTGCCGAGAAAGAAGCCGAGAGCCCGAAGTTGATGGGAGTTGAAGATAAGACTGCTGAGTCTGATGCAAAAGAGACAGCTATCGACATTAATGAGGCCGATGAGACACATGTCGAGTCTGCAATACCGCAAATCAACATACAGATTGCGGAAGCTGAGGTCACCCCTGGTATGTTGTCTAATAATCCTGTTGAGTTACTGTACACTCATTCATCATAGCTGAAACAATAAATGCTGGCTCACATAACGCTGATGATAGTCCTATCGATGTCGAAGTCGTCGCCCCAACTCCTGCACTTATTGATAATCGCCAGCTAGAAGAATCAGATGCCGGCGATACCCCTACACCTGAAGGATCTCCTGAAAAAATCACCTCCACGCATGCTATCCCGCTGGAAGATGTGGTGACTGATGAGGGCACTCGCACTCCTCGTGCCAAACCCGAGACCGGGGAGTTGGTTGAAAAGAAAGCCAGTGTTAAAGAAGAGGCGGTTGAAAACGAAAGTTCACCTACTTCATCGACCGTCGACAAGGCACCCCTGATTAAGGAAGAAGAGACGACCGATGGTTCGGCAGAGGTTCCTACCAAAGCTGTAGAAGAAATGCCCGTTAACGATGGATCTATCTCCAGCGAACCTGGTGAGGTTATCACCGGGGAAGCGTCAGCTATGAATCTTGCGCCTGCTGTTGTTGAAGAACATACTTCTGTTCAAGGAGATGCCGCTACCAAAGGTGAAACTGTTGCGGAGGGGGTCGTTCCTGATGCAAGTATATCATTTGTGGAGGAGAAACCAGTGGTAGATGATGCGGCTTCCACGAGTATTCCTGATGAACCTCAGTTTGCTCAGGAGGACTCCGAAGTTCCTGTTACTGTTCCTGTGCAGGAGAATGTAGGTGAAGTCGTCACAACCAAAACGGAATTCATCCCCCAAGCTACTCCTGATATCATCGATGAACCGCAGTCCATCCAGGATGCTCCATCTGGTATTGTTGCTGCTGCTGAGGACCAACGCACAGAGGAGGATCTATTACATCCGGCGGCTATTGATCTAGTTCAAACCTCTCAGACACCTGCAATCGAAGATTCTAATGATATGACAGAAACTGGATCCCCCGCACTTGTTACTGAGGATATTACTCCTGAGCCTGTTGCAAAAGCCGTGGTCACTCACGAGATTCCGGTTGCCGAAGAAAAAGTGATTACCCAGGAGGAGGAGGCTGAGACAGCCGTTTCTCAGGAACAAGCTGTTGATGTTAATGATTCGAAGAATGTTCCAACTGAAATTGTGGAGGAACCAGCTACTGAGGTGGTTTCTAGTGCTGAAGCTGAGGCGACAGTAGATTCTGAGGTCCATGAGATGACTGAAGACCAACTTGGCCTAGTTAGGGAGGTACCCGTTACCCAGGAAGGAAAGGAGGATGGTGCAGATGTGGAGGTGGCACAGGAATTTACTGCTGAAGAACCTGTGGAGGAGGAAGAGTCCGTGAAGGATCCTGTTCTCGAAAAGCCTGTGAACGAGCCCCCTACTGTTGAAGAGTTCATGAAGAAGGAAGCTGTCGCTGGGGAGATAACCACGCATAAAGAAGCTGTGCCAGAGCCTGCGAAAGAGGAGCCTGTCACAGAGATATCTGTGGGAGAACCGGTGAAAGAGGATCTCGTCCCTGATCAAATGCCTGTGAAAGAAGAATTGGTTGCCGAGGAGCCTGTGAGGGAGGAATTGGTTGCCGAGGAACCTGTGGAGGAGGAATCGGTTGCCACGGTGCCTGTGAAAGAAGAACTCATGGTTGAGGAGCTTGCAGGAGAGAAATTTGCAATGAGAGATGCATCTGCAACGGAGGAAGCTGTGATCAAGGAGTCTATCAAAGAAGAGCCTGCTGCGGGAGAGCAGGTCGAAGAGGAGCCTGCCACCGAGGGTATACTTGCAAAGGAGGAATTGGTCGTCGAGGGGCTCAAAGATGAACCCACCGCCGGGATACTCTTGAAATCGGAGATTCTCGTTGAAGAAGTAGCTGAGAAAGGAGAACCAATCGCCGAGGAACTTGCAGAAAAAGAACCTATTGTCGGGGTGCCCATCCAGGAGGGACACGCTCTTGAAGCCCCTGCAACGGCACCTGTAGTAGAGGAGATTCCCGGATCTGTGGTTGAAAGCCTACCCGCAGAGGGAGATCATGCAGTTGGAGAGAGGCCTACAATCGAAAATCCTGTAATTAAGGAGTTGTCTGGGAAGGACTTCACTGTCGAGGAGCCCGTTCAGGAGGAGACTATTGCTGAAGAACCGGTCAAAGCGCAAGCTATCACCGATGCCGTAGGAGAGGAATCTGCGAAAGATCAGCTTGTCGCCGAGAAGAAGGATGAATTTGTCGCAGAAGTTCCTACAAAGGAAGACCCTGTTGTCGAGGACGTACCAGCAGAGGAGGAGGCGAAGGAGCCTACAAAAGAGACATCTGTCGTTGAGGAGCCTATAAACGAAGATACTGTCGTCGATGAACCAATCAAGGGTGAACTCGTTATCGAAATCCCGAAAGAGCAATCCGAACTTGAATCCGAACTTGTAGGATCTGTTGCAGAAGAGGTGGCCTCAAATGAAAGTGCAGTACAAAAGGAGGTGGTTGAAGAGCTTTTCGCAGGCAATACTGCTGCCGAGGAATTGATACCAGTCATAGCAAACATACCCATGGAAGATGTTGGACACAGTTCAAAAGAAACAGTCGCAGTCGAGAGTCTCGCCAACCAGGACGTTTCTGTTGGACAAACAACGTCTGCTTCTCAGCCGGTGGAGGATGTGGAGTCGCTATCAGGGGAACTTGAAGCAAATATTGAGGAGTCCGTCTTGGAGGACACCACTGCTGACATTGCCATCCCTATACTCGAGGAAGAAAAAAACGCTGAAACTTCTGAGGAGTCCATCGTCGACAAGGCTCTAGACCAATCAACCATTATCTCGACACCAGTTGTTGTAACCGAAGAACCGGTGGCCCAGACTGTGCCCGAACCCCTGGTCCAGGATACACTCAATGTCAACGAGGCAGACTCTAATGTACTTTTCGCTATCTCACCCCCCGAACCTGATCATAGGCTTGCCGCCGTTGCCGTTGCCGAGCAATCAGCACAAGAGCTAGTTGTTGATAATCCATCCAACCAAGAAGTTGTTGAATCCATCGAGGACACATCTGTCGTCCTTCCGCCAATAATATCAGATGACTCAGCTATTGAAGAAGTCAAGATCGACGATAGTACACTGGAAGGTAGTCCTATCGAGAAATTAGCTGCTGTCAACGATGAGTCTCCCACTGTTGCACTTGTTGAATCTCTATCGGATGAGTCTGTGCTTATGGCAGGGATCTCAATAGCAGATACCACCACAGAAACCATTATGGTTCCTGAGCTCGACGGAGAAAAGAAGGTAGAGGATATGGTACCAGTGGTTGAGGCAATTAGCATCGTTGACGGTGTCGAGACACTTATGCCTGAGAAATTTATTTTGAGCATTCCGGATGATTCAATGCAGCTGGAAGACCCCAAATCTCCATGGACTCCCTCTTTTCAAGTTACGACCCTTGGGCATGGTATCTCCCTACCCACTGAAGAAAGGACCTCTGCAGAGTCCCTAAGTGATGTCGAGGATGTTAAACCTACTCGGCCAGACATCATCGTTGATGCAAGCCCCTCTGATGTCGCCACTGAGACAGCTCAACTACCGACTGAGGTGAGAAGGTCTACCGTCTTGCACGATCTTGGTTCTGAAATTTTTGTCAGGTTGGCGAGCCAGAGTCAGCTACCTTGTCCTGGACTCCTTCGTACTCTGTTCACTCACAAGGGAGTTCAAGTCCAAGCCATGCATCTCTTGAACTAACTACTGCAAATACCGAGGACGAAAATTCACAGATTCTCCCGACTGATCATGATGATACCTTTGTAACACAGACATCTCCCGATACAGCCAGGATCGCTGAATGTCCCTCTATTAGCGAGGCAACAGAAGTCCAAGACAGGGAAGTTTTAGAAGCTCAGGATGTCCGAGTTATCGAATCTCACGAAGAACAAGAAATTAAAGCGGTAGCCGCTCCACGAGTAATCGGGCAGCAAGCGGTCGAGTTTGAGTCTCTAGTTGAGGAGCCCGTCCAAGACGAGGGTGAAGTACCGTACTACGAGACGCCCACTGAATTACATTTGGGATCTGAAATTACCGAGAAGGCAAGAATCTTCCTCAGCTCGCAAATTTTGTCTAAAGATTCTATTAGCCTTTCATAGCGCAAGTCTCCTCATTGATGCCTACTACGGAACAAGACCGTCCTGTCTCACCTTGGGTTCCATCATATTCTGTCAGCCAGCAAGGCAGTCCCTTGCCTGAGCAAGTTTCTGTACCCAACACGACGCCTATAGAGATTGTCACCGTGACAACATTTGGAGAGCCCCCAGGCACAGAGAGCGGAAGATCGCAGGTTGAAGTTGTTTCTGCACTCCCGATTGTAGAGTTGAACGGTAGTCAGCTTGAGGATGTTCAAGAGGAATTGGTTGCTGAGGATCGTCCATCCGCAGGGTGGGCTTCTAGTCACTCGATCACACAGCAAGGGTGTGATGTATTCGAGGAATCACAACTTGAGACGCTCGCTAAGGACGATCTGACCATCGAAAGAGAGGTAATCCCCGGGCTATATATCTTGTGTTTTGATTTCTCACATCACATCCAGCCGAGGCGTTCGCTTTCTGAAGAAATTGAAGGCTCTAATGGTTTTTCCGCGGCTGCCTTGATTGGGGCTAGCATATTTGGAAATCCAGCCTCGACGGCCACTATTCGAAGATCGACAGCATCTTTCAAAAGCGCAGAGGAATCGTTGGTCAATGATGCCACACCCTCTGGATCTTGTCAGGGGAACTTCTTCCCGAGCCTTGAAAAACCAGATGAGAGCAGGTGAGTTCTTCCAAAGCTTCAATATCATCGATGACCAATTGTAACAGATTACATGCTTCTTCTTTGTCGCCCCTTGACGAAAACACTGATACCTTGGATTTGAGCTCTTCGTTTTCTACTGATGCATCTCTATTGTCCCCTCGCAAGCGGTTGGAATCAACAACGTCCTCTCGTCTGTTGCCTGGCGGGTGGTTCTCTAGTACATCAAAGATACCTGATGAACGAACTTCTCCGGAAGTTGCACGAGGCATATTTACAGGCACGAAACAGACACCCGTGGAAGAAACCCTGATCTCACCAGTGACAACCCCAAGTAGTCCTGTCCGCCAGCAGTCCAGTGATAAACGGAAGTGTTTGATCATGTAGGAGGACGGAACGTATATCTATCTCTTCTCTGTCTTCTGACAATTGTTATGATCATTAATGACCGGCAATTTAAATTTTTGGCTAAACGTACTTTTGTTTTCCTTAACTTTGTATATGCCCATTTTGATGGTCCTTGGAATGCATCTCATTAGTCTATCCTATCATAGTTTCCAGAATACCATGTGCACATTGCTCTTTGACATGGAGTAGCTGGATCTATGAAGACATTGATAATTCCAAAGTCTCAACTTAGATGTTAGACTCAAGGACCCAAGCTCCTTTGAAACCCTACTAGGCCCATATATGAGTATTGTTTATTACTTCAACCGCAAAGAATATTCCAATATCACAGGTGCAATGTTCAACTATTACTCAAACATTAAATTTAAACGTCCATGTTAGTTATTAGAACATAGGTATGTTTGGGTAATGTTCAGATATTCTTATATCCAGAAACTATGTGTATTCGCACTGTAATATAGCTGTACTACACCATGGACTGCGATCGAGCACCGTGTAATAAAAACATTGATTCAAAAAATATAGCTGTACTACTCGAATATCTTGGACTGACGAATTTCTATGTCTAAATCATGATTAAGGAGAGTGGAGCTGCAGTGACTTGCAGAATGTTGACACCAGAGAGCAAACCAGGTAGTTGTCAAATACATTGTCGGGATCAGTACTTGATGCTTTTAAAACAGGCAACCAATAAATTCTACAGCACATAGACGGTAGCAAAAATCCGACCTGCCTGGTTCGAACAGGCGACATTCAGATGCCTAAATATCCAGTTACAGTCTGACGCTCTTCCAACTGAGCTAAGGTCGGACGTACCATACTGCGGAAACAGGTAAATATAGATAGAGTGAGCTGTTAGGGTTTTTTTTACAAAACGAAGGACGACGACTAAATGTGATGAGGAACTATAGAAAACGATCAACCCTAGAAGCTATCCGAGTCATCATCAAATACTGACAGCAGTTTGACGGAAATAATAGGCAAAATAATAGAAAATGAGTTATACATCAACGTAATGCGCCAGGACATGAAAGAGCGAGGCAGATAGGAGGAACATTCGATTGATCGAAGAAAAATAGAAATGTAAGAGAATAGATGTATATATTCATACCACAAGTTGTTGGGTAGTTGTAGTAGCACAAAGATAGATCACTTGAGCATCAAAATAAATTGGGGATCAATGAACTATCAAGCCTGATTAGACGTGAACCAAGCATGCATATAGCGAACAACTCACACAGCACCCATACCGACTGCAAAAGCAGCGATGCCCCAAGCAAACGATCGTGTACGAGGTTCCAACTGAAACCGAACCCGCCGATTCGTTGAAATCTTGCGTTCACCAATTTCCGGTTCCTGGAATTCCAATCGATATTCAGGCTCTTGATCGTCTCTGACTCTCTTCTTCAACAGTGGGGCTGACGTCGATACTTCCTCATCGACATCATCCTCCAACTTTCTATTTTCTACCGTTTGGTCTTCTCTCTCATTCTCTATTGCTGCCCGCTTATCTTTCAGATCAGAAATCAACTTCTTTTGCTCGATTACATCTTGATCGTGTAACTCTTGCGCCGCTAATTTTTCTACATGATTGCTGTCTTCATCCGGTCCAGCTTTGTCAGGGACCGGGGTCATTTGCCCCATCCATTTCGTTGGCACTCGTACCGGCGTGTTGATAGACTTCAGCGCGGGACTCGCTGCATGATTCGACCGCCATAGAGGTGTCTTTGGAGGCGAGTTCTCTTTCCGACGTTTGGAAGGATTGGGCTGAGAACCAGGGGGTGAGGAGGGGGGAAGTGGCTCTGAAGCGACACGGTTGGTGGCTCCGTGCATGGAGGCAACAGATGAGATGGGAGGGAAAGTTGAAGACACTGCGTTGGCTCCAGTGGAGGTAGTCGGTGCTTGCTGGACTATACTAGGGATGACAGAAACTGTTGTAGTGTTCTTCTGTACCTCGTCTTTGGATGAAACAACTATATTTCGAGCCGATCTCCTGTAATTGGCATTTGGATCAGGTTGCGTATTCACAACAATTTGGATCAACGGTCCTATCGCGTATTGATCCCCTAGTTCAACCGCAAGTGCTGTCCCAACCCAAGTTCCTGCTAAGCGGATAATATGACTCTCCTTGGTCGAGCCATTGTTTCCTGATAGATCATGGTTCTCTTTGACCCACAACAGCTCAGCTCTCTCGTCTTCTTCACTTGCAAGAGGGTATGCGGCTCGAAACATAGTTGTCAGACTGACGGCTCCAGTGTCGAACCGACGTAGGATAAACGCGTGACCATTGTTCTTATGAGATGTTTGAATTAATAGTAATGAAATAAGTTGAAATTAGCATACTGTTGGAGTTTCAACTTTCAAACGAGAGATCTACAGATCATTTTTTAAGTCTAAGAAGAAGGTAATTCATAGAAACACGTACCAAGATCTCTTTTCCCTGGCAATTAAGCAATTGATACTTGACCTGAGGCTGTGGGTGCGACTCGACTAGAATTACGTCGGCTTCTGCAGCAACAAAAATGATAGGAGCGTACAAAATTTCTTTATGTTTGGATTTGCATATTTTACTGGTAGCTGCGGTCTGGACATCGTAACCTATTGTGCGTGCCAACGATGAGGATCACAGTTGGGAAGGGAGGATTTGTTCCCTTCCATCCCAAATTTCCCACGAGCAATTTAAACAACTCGTGATCTGATACAAAAAAACCTCCAGCCCCTTCAATAGATGGGGTAGCCTGGGCAGAAATAGGGAGACCGAGGGAAGTGGAGAGAGGCATGGCAGTATTTTAACCCATTGCCAGCTATTTTGCCAGCCACTGGCCTTATCAAACACTCCGCAAGAGTCCAGATTCAATCCTCGATGAGTAACTGTAGGTCCACTCCAAGACTGTAAGTCTTGCTTGTGAGACTGCCAAGACGAAATGAGGTAGGGCAAGACGGCAGCTCAAATTGAGAGATTGGCAGACCATACAAAACTGAGAAAATAGAGATGAGAAAACAATTCAGAGCTGTGGAATTTGTTTCCAGAGCTGCTGAATCGTTTTTCCTCATCATAAAAAGTCTCATGCACAAGTTGTTTTTTTGGCGATGTTCAAGTAGATCTCATTTAAATCATCCTTTCTACTCTTCTTCTACTTCCTCTCTTAACAATTCTGTCTCAAAGTACAACTTCAAACGTCCCAAACAGATGACACCACCAACTTCACCCCTGCTCTTTGTACTTGATCATTTCTACCGTTACCTACGTCAGGACCAACTGGCCACGTTGGAAGCTGATATGAATGCCTTGTTTCTCAATTGCCATGTCGAGTGTGCGACAAGATACGCTCGGGGCATCAGCACTAACATTTAATCTACAACGTGGTGGAATATCGAGTGCTACACTCAAAAGTTAGGATTCATGTCTTGATGATCAAGTGTTTTTTTCACTTTCTTGTCCTTAGATAGAGAAAGCTGAGACGAGACTCGTTGCGCGTTTGCAACCAGTTTTCGCCTTCCCTTTTGTTCTATCTTAACTCAAGACAGCGATGAAGTCAAGGCATTCTTGAGTACCTCATCGAACCCGGCTTCGTCACCAACATGGATGGAGTCAGCTGCTATACGATGTGGCGGATTCGCTATCTGATTCCAGAGTGCATTTGCGGAATCAATAATCGCCTCTCCCCCTTCCTCGTTATTCACATTTCATGTTATTGATACTCTGTATTCTAATTTAGGATTAGGCCATGGGCCATTCTTCGAATACACCTTGACTGAACCGGAAGAAACTAATATTACCATGATCTACTGCAGCAACCACGATCGTCTTTTTCCCTTGTTTCAGAGCGGCGAATGGGTGAGGTCTTTGTTGGGGCAGTGGTTCGGAGGGTGATGAACCAAAGATGGTGTGGAAGAGGCGTTGGAAAAGGGTCAGACTAGGCTGCGGCGTCGAGATTGTTGCAGTGCTTGCATTCGAGGAAGGCTGGGTTGTAGAAGCTTTGACTGATTTTCCGTCATAAGCTTGGCGTTTCGGACGGGGAAGAGGTGGAGGGAGTTCGGGAAGAGTATCGAAGAGAGTGGAGAGTTCATGTAGAGTGGGGATGGGTGTTGTACGAGCGCTTTCAGATACAGCGATTAGCTTAGATTCTTAGTTCTGTACTGGAAGTTATGTATTTCACAACAACTACCTGGAAATCAGGCAAGGTAGGAGCCGTTTTCTTGAAGGGCGTCGACGGTTTGAAGACGTTGTAGAAAACTTTGTAAAGCGAGCGGTATAGAGGGGCGCTATATCCAGAACGAAGGAATCGAAGGTGTTAATACACCCACGCTGATGAAAGGAGGCAATGGCAGTGAGTATGCCATTGGGCTCGAATGTCGGTAAAAACGAACCATGATTGTGGTGTGTCCACTTGCTTAAACGAATTCCACCAGTTAAAATTGGGTGTAAATACCTGGAGAAATTTCGAATACAAAAATATGAATGGTGATAGGAGACGCATGAGGAGTGGTGGCTTTGGCGTTCTTTTTTCGAGATCAAACGGAGGAGGCAATGGGTAATCCTCATTCGGAGCTTTGTTCCGAGTCACAGCGTATCCAAGTCGCCGAAGATAAGCATAGACCTTGAAAAAAAATGAGGAGAAATTCATTTGGAGATAGGAAACATACTTAGAATTTTGTGTCTGCTCAAACTTCTTGGAGAGGGTGTAAGCCAATTGGACGGACTTCCTTTGGTACAAGATAAGCTTCAAAGCCCGTTGACTGAACCCAGACATTGGTGCTAGAGCGAGCAACAAGGCGGGGCCGAGATGGTAGACCGTAGTAGTAGCAATTCGCCTCCATGAGTGAAGAAGGGTACAGAGTTGAAGCTGGAGTAATGTCAGTGAAGGACATGGAGATAATGGTTAACAATGGGAAAGAGGATTTCAGTGAGGGAAACAGTAAAGGCTAACTGAAACCCACCTATGTCGTTCAAGCAGTCGGTGGGCACCTTTCATATCTGAATCAGATAAATAGCCCTAAGGATGAACGACAAAGAATAATAATGTTATGTGTGTATCTTCTCAAACCCAGGATGCTGTCGCTGCCTTGTTAAATGCTACCGTCCTGGATGATGAGACTACAATGAATTTGTGGGTACTATGAAATGTCTGTGACTCTATTTGGTAATGCTTCGGCATAAACTAGTCTCGATTGGTGAAAAAAACTTTTCCACCTTGGCCTGCTCTTAGGGTCAACAGCATCAGCATTAGGTGAACCTAGTACATTTGCAAGTGTAGCTTAGTGAGTGTAAACCCTACGATTAGCAGCAGGATTCAAAGAAAGTGTTTAACTAGGGCAGCTGAAACCAACAAATGATCACAATTAGAGTTGCTAACAATCAACCGATTCCCCCCTTGCTTCTAGGATGTCTGCATGTACGTTTTTATGGTATGTGAACATACAATGGCTGATAATACCTTACTTTAGCCTCGAACAGAAAACCCACAAAGAAGCAGATTGTGAGTCCTCAAGTATTCAACTAATTTTCTTGGATCTGATGACTTTTCACACAGAAAGTGCCCAAGCGGGTGAGCATTCGTTGTTCTTGTTCAATCTGGATCACTCAATAAGCTCGGACAGTATGGACCAGAGTTCTCTGTTGATGATACCTGGGCTCAGCTGTCGCGCAATATACGTGAAATTCAGCATAATAATGCCCAGAATCTATCGTTTGAAGAGAATCACCGATATGGATATAATATGGTCCTCAATAGACAAGGCAACGTTTTGTACAACGGGCTGAAGAATCTTATTATAGAACATCTGAAAGAGCTTGCAGATACTGATATATTCCCAACGTTCCCTGTCAGCGAGGAGAAGCAAACACACGAGGGAGAGGTACTATTAAAGGCACTACGGAAGGTGTGGGATGATCATACGAGTAGTATGACGAAAATTGGTCAGATCTTGAAGTACATGGTGAGTCACATATTGCCTATAATGTTGACAGAGGCCTGAATTCTTGTAGGACCGCGTGTTTGTGAAGCCAAATGATTTGCTGGAAACGTGGGACCTTGGACTCGATCTCTTCATTAAAAACATAATCCAGCGAGATCGAATTCAGGTTGTCCTGATTACAGTCATTCTAAACCAAGTTCGCTATGAACGAGGAGGCTATCCAGTAAACCAAGCTGCTATCCGGAGCTGCGTAGATGTATTATTACGACTCCGGATTGATGGGGACACTATCTACAAGCGCGAACTTGAACCGGCTCTCCTGGAACAGACTACAACGTTTTACCAGGAAGAAGGAAAGACTTTAGTTCGATCTTGTGATGTGTCAGATTTTCTAACGAAGGTTGGTTGACTGTTTATCCCTTTCGGAAGAGATCCAACACTTCATTGAACAGGTGGAACGACGTTTTCAGGAGGAAGATCAACGTGCTCATCATTATCTGGCCTCTCATACTGCACCAGCTATCAAACAAATTCTTAAGATCCATCTCCTTGCGCCCCATCTTTCCGAAGTCATATCCATGCCGGGCTCAGGTCTTGACATAATGATTGACACCGGAAAAATCAATGAACTGGAACGATTATATAGTTTATATGCTCTTGTCCCAACTGGCCTCACGGTGCTCAAGAAGGCCCTTAAGGAATCATTAGCGAGCAGGGGAAAGGTGATCAATGAGTATATCATAGGATCAGATGGAGTAGAACAGGACGAGTCAGATCCAAAGGGGAAAGGCAAGGCGAGGGCTCCCGGGAATTCTTTGATACCTGCCACAGAGTGGGTGCAGAGAGTATTAGAACTCAAGGATCTGTTTGATAACATTTGGCAAAATGCTTTCAAGAGTGACCGCGATGTTGAAGTTGCCATCAACGAAGTAAGTTGCTACTTTGTTTTTCCTTTCGTCTATTCATTTTTCTCAGGCTTTTGGGTCCTTCATCAACCTCAACGACAGATGTTCTGAGTTCCTTTCGCTCTTCATCGATGATCACCTCAGGCGGGGCCTCAAAGGAGTATGTGGCACAATTCTTAAGGCTCTTGTTTACTTACATTCTATCCAGAAGTCCGAAGTCGAAATAACTACAGTCCTGGACAAGACTATCACAGTGTTCCGATATGTGACCGAGAAGGATGTATTCGAACGATATTACAAGGGCCATCTTTCGAAACGTCTCCTCCAGACTCGTTCAGTATCAGACGACGCTGAGCGTGAAATGATAAGCAGACTTAAGGTTGAATGCGGGTATCAGTTTACACAAAAGTTAGAGGGAATGTTCAACGACATTAGATTGTCAGCAGAAGCAATGGAGGTCTATCAGACGCAGCTTACCAAAACTACAGTAGGCATCGATCTTTGACTCACTTTGCTGTTGACTTCCGACTAAATCGCTCGACAGCCACCTCAAGTTCCTATTAATGTCACTGTCATGACCTCGACCTATTGGCCCATGTCCCACTCTACTTCGTCTTGCAGTATCCCGACCTTGTTAGCAAAGAGCTGCCAGTCATTCGGACAGTTTTATCTATCAAGGCATTCTGGCCGGCGACTGACTTGGCAGTATGGTCTAGGGAGTGCAGATATCCGAGCCCAATTCAAAACGAGATCTCATGATCTCAATGTTTCAACGCTCGCACTTGTGATCCTCCTGCTATTCGAAGACATGAGAGATAATGATCTTTTGTCTTACTCTGTATGTTTTTTCTAGTATCTTTCCTTCACAGGAGAGCTAACATGAGATCAGGAAATTAAAGAGGCCACCGCTATCCTTGACGGCGAACTCAAACGTCATTTGCAATCCCTTGCTTGTGCCAAGTTCAAAATACTGAAGAAGCACCCGCCGGGTCGAGATATCAATGACAACGACTCCTTCTCCTTCAATGCCGACTTCACTTGTTCAATGCAAAAGATTAAAATTGCTACTGTCTCTTCCAAAGTTGAAACAACAGAGCAGAGGAAAGAAACTCGGCACCGCATAGATGAAGAACGAAAACACCAGATCGATGTAAGAATCTGTGACCACTTTTCTTCGTGTACAGTAAGACTTGACCCGTCCTCTGTCTCATAGGCATGCGTTGTGCGCATTATGAAGGACAGAAAGCATATGACCCACACCGACCTGGTGAACGAAGTCATAAGACAGCTAACGAGCAAATTTAATCCTGAACCAATCTTGATCAAACGCAGGATCGAGAACTTGATCGAGGTTAGTTTTTCCATCGCTTTACAATTGAACCCAAGTTGAAATGTTTTCCGCAGAGAGAATATCTGGAACGATGCGACGATCGCAAATCTTATAATTACATGGTCAGCATCTCTTCTTTGATTGCTTTACCGAACTCTTGTTCACCATTCGTAGGCTTAAACGACCGTATCAATCTCCATATCTGTACCATCATTATCATAACATTACTGAAAAGTTTGGTATCCCGTAGTATTGGTTTTGTAGTATTACTTAGTTGTATCATACATACGAATATATCTCTGATATTGGAAATAGATCATCGTTTTTATCTTATGGGAACCACGTACGTTTGCCATGTTCAACAGTAGACGATGTGACTGGGTTTCATTCATGCTCCGATGAGCCACAGAAAGCTGAAATGGATACATTTATCCTAGCGCCTATGTCTATATTGAGTATGATTACAACCATGATTCGTTGACGTGAGATAGTGCCTAGACGGATCAAACAAAAAATGTCCCTAGCCCACTCAATCATGGACAGAAATGAACAAGTTCATAAGCTCCGGGAATTATCAGCATCATGAAAATGCACTCTTACCCTGATCAGAATGCACAGACCATCACAGAGCAACCAGAAAGTGACTCAAAGAATTATCGGGAAAATAAGAAGTCCCTCAATTGGGTGGATACTTTTGCAGGAGATATTATATCCAGAATCCTGAAATAAGATACATGATATCATAGCTCGTCGTGGCTGTCACTGGTGGTATAAAATGCCTCCATCAACTCTATGAGAATGATGTATCATCAGAGAATTTGGAGGGAAAGATTCAAACAAGATACTCACTTCGACGCGTATGAGTCGATAGTTCCAGAGGTAATACCACGTTGAACTCCACATACAAATCCCCATGTGACGATCTCTCAAACTCCGGCATACCCTCCCCTTTAACGACCTGGACGAAACCTTTTAAATGAGGAGATTCAGAACAAGCCCACCTTTCGACAACTCGATGAATGATTTTTCCTCACCTGGCTGAGTAACACCTTTTCGAACAAGGGGCACCGCATGGCCGTCTAGATGCGTCAGGTTCCTCTCAAAGCCCAAAAGTGCCTTGACAGGAAATTATTTGCAGAACAAGACTGGGCTGATGAATTCACGTACCTCATCGATTCCGATAGTTTCTCTCCAGTACAGACTTGTCTCTTTCCTACGCCAACTACCCTTATCTTTCTTGCTCCTCACCCGAATCACAACGTCGCCAGCTTCCCAATCTGGACTCTCATCGGCTTCGCCTTCGAAAACAACTTCATGGCCTTCTGGTGTTCCAGGCGTGATCTCGAGGGTGAGTTCCTGATTATGCTCCACCACTTTATTGCCCTTGCAGTGAGGGCAAGTTCGTTTGATGACTTTGCCGCGCCCTTGACACTCATTACATGTGACTTGGCTTTGAGCAAACATTCCGGGGAAAATCTGTTGCTTGACAATCTTGACGCCAGCGCCATTGCATCCACCACAAGTGTGGATATCGCTGTCAGATGCAGCTCCCGTTCCTCTGCAATGGTCGCAAAGCACATGTTTTCGTAATGCAAACTGTGAACACGTTCAATAGGATGCTCGGCCCAAGTACATGGAGACTGACATCGATGCTTGCACCGCCGTACCTGGTATATTCATATAGTCAAGTAGACAAGCAATTAGCAGGGGAGATGCATACATATCTGCCAAAGGCAGCTCAAATTCTGTAACGGACGAAGGCCCCTTGCGAGTTTGCTCGGCTCGGACTAGATATCATGAGGGCAGAACATTCTGGATGTAAGCGCAAGAAACCTACAGCCCCCGCCGAAGAAATTGGAGAAGATATCAAAGGGATTTTGCTGGGTCTGTCCACCCTCGTGGGCCTTCAATCCCTCTTCTCCATATCTGTCATAGATTTGGCGTTTCTGACAAAGTATGAGGATCGAACCCGTGGTATGATGAATGGTTCCGTACTGTAGCATCAGATAGTACTTCATACGCATGGGCAATCTCGACGAATCTCTCCTCTGCACCGGGATCCTTGTTCTTGTCAGGGTGGAACTTCTTGCTCAGTTTTTTGTACGCCTGTCGAATGTCCTTGTCAGAGGCAGATTTGTGCACTAGTCGAAAGACGTCATTGATTTGGAGCATAAGACGATATAAAACGCACCTCCAAGAACCTTGTAAAAGTCTGCAGCGACTACAAGAGCAGCGAGGGCGAGAAGAGCAAAGACAGTGCGCCTGAACATGGTGGAGGGAGTGTCGAAAAGGAAAGAGCGAGCGTCCTTGTTTAAAAATAGTTCTACTTTTACATTGATGAAATACATACGTGTCTATCACGTGCGGGAGATTGCTTGTCAATGCCCTCGAAACCAAACAGCATACGCGCCTGTCGCCCAGGCCGTCGCTGAGCAGGTCTTGGTCGAAATGCTGCTATGTAAACATGTATGCCGGCTCAAGAGACACATCGGGCAGACATACAAGGCTTATTCCACGCAGAACACGTCTCCCTACCCGTTTCGTAATCTCAGAGGTGTGCTGTTTCTTCCGAGCAGCAGCAGGAACAGCTGCCGATATGCTTTCCAGCCTTTCCTTTCGCAAGATCTCCACTCGATGCACAAAGATTTGTCGGCGTAATTGCTGCAGCTTTGTCTAGAGAAAACCTACTACAATCCTTTCTCGCAGCCGTGTTCCCTATGCTGGGCTTTGAGCCTCTAAAACCTCATCGCCTCACGCCAGTCTGGTTTCCTGGATGGGTTATTGACGCCGAAGTCCAAGGCGTAGTGACCAAAGACGGAGAAGTATGTTTTTGTGTTGTTTTTATCCTACATCTTCAGTCAGGCTGACTCTCTCCCTAGGATCGAGCTTCCGCTCAAATATTCAATGCGTACGTCATTTCAGATTTAGCCGCCCCACATACTCGCCGAACAGCAAGTTCAATACTGCAGTTACATCCCAGGCAAGTGCAACTCCATTGGTTCTTGATTCTCTACACTCATATCTACCTTCCAGGCTCGGACTACAAAGTCCTCTCTGCCGCGCCCTTATTCCCACCAGACGCATACACCAGAGAATCAGTGCCTTTCACCAAAGACCTCCTCCGCCAATATGATCTCGATGTCGCCTGTATACCCTTCAACATATCTCCATTCTCCATCCTCGACATTGCTCGTCGTCTACCCCATCGGGAAGCCATTGTAGCCGAGGATTTCCACTTCGACCCTTCATCACTCAAACCTACCCTAGTCTGTCTACTTCTTTCCTTTCAATCTATCTCTACTCATCAACAAATTCAACCCCCCTCCAGTTCGCCGCTTATCCAGTTCTCATTCCTGTCTATCTCCTGCAATACGAATCCAATTTTGTCCCAGAGAAACAGTACCACACCCTGATTGTTGAAGCCTATGGAATAGATGTACGTTTTTTCACTCCTCCTTTTGTGTCCGTGCATGTCTCAAAAAAAAACGATCTAGGGCAACGCCTGGTTAGAACCTTTGGGTCCAAAATACAAACCGAGAAGAGAGATCTATCTGAAACTGGGCGAATGGCTGGGTAACCGGAATCCATTCACAAACTCCGTCGTCAACGTGGGATACGCAAAACAATTTATCGAACACGTCGGCTTCTCACATCCACCTCACCAAGAACTCGGCGAGACCATCCAAAATTATCTAGAAAGAGCCATGAAGAACACAACAACCCCATCAATGCTTGCTGCCGCCAGTGTGAATGACATGGAAAGTCTGGTCACAGATAAGAGGGTAAGGGAATTCACGAGCGAGGATCGGAAGCCGATCGTTGAGTGGTTGCAATTGGGTCTAGAGCTGATGATGATACAACGAGTGCATGAGGTGAATCATCTCCCCAAGATCATGACAATCTGCCGCTCAAAATAAAATAAAAATTTAGACCATGTTACGGGCTCATGCAATAGGGAACATTCGTGTCCATGGCTTAGGAAAAACTAGCAAAAGACAACCTTTTATCGATCATACGCTTCAATTCCTTTCTAAAAAGTCCCAGACTCTCGAGGCTCGGAGGTCACAAGTAAAACCAATGTGGGCAAAAACTGAGGAAGATTTAAACAAAGAACCAGGAGCGAAAGGAACCTCCAAGTAGTCCTACCTAAGAGTTTTGGTGTACATATATGTATATATATATAACACCACCTTAACCATGATTGAGATGTGCAAAGTGGAAACATTCATTGGGGTCCGTGAACCAATCAAACATCATTTCTACAGGGTTCCGAGGCTACCAAAGCGTGGGAAATAGATCACATACAAGGATGAGTTGTGCACCCAGAATAATCGCCAGCATCGTCCCGGCACTCTCTGTCCGCTGAGCACTTGACGATCCAGGGGGGATACCAAAATGCACAGCACTCGCAGAAAGCGTCGACGTCGTAGTCACACCATCTGTAGTAATGATAGTAATAGATGGTGAGGGTGAAATCGTCGGTATCGCCGAGCCATGGAACCCAGTTGTCGCATGTGCATGCGCCAATATCGCTCTATAAGTGCTCGTGGCCAATCCCGATTGTACTATGCCTCCAATGGATGCAGGAATAGACGTGTTGAATGCGTATAGAGGTGTAGAGAATGTTGGTGTTGACATGAGAGAATTAGGAAGAACAGTCTGGATTGTGGTTTGTGGTATGAAGGAGGTAGAGGATTGTGATTGGACAGGTGAACTTGTGTTTACGGATGCTGCAAGATTCTTAAGAGGGTATAAACCAATTTTCGGCGGTTCTTTGGTACTGATGCCATAACTGCAGAATTAAGAATTAGAGAATTGGTACATACTCTAGCCAGAGAAAACATACCTGAAAATGGTATAGACAGTTTGCAAAAAGGCAGTTCCTTGGTAAAATGTAGTCCAGAAGACTTCGACAAAACAAAGAGCACCTACCGATTTGCCAGTCAATTCCATCAACACCGGGAGGAAGTGCTCTTGGCCATGAGAAACATGAACTAGGATTACCAGAAGCAGGGCCGATGAGGTAGTCCGAGGGTTGCAGTACATATTCATTAAATCTTGTATAGGGGGTTGATTTAGAACCTTCTGGTTGTCATGAAGCCAAAAATACCTACCCGAATGTCAAGGAAATCGGAACATTACTATCGCAGGGTACGACCCATTGACCACCTGATGAGCGCCTGAATTACGGGAAAGAGTCCATTTCAAAGGGAAGACTCACGCGCCGCATCAACGAGTCGCGCTCCAGCGATCAGGCCATACAAACGCGAAACCTACAAAACACTGGTGAGCTCGTTATTGGCTACAAGGTCTGATGGACATACGTCAGAATAAGTACCATACAACCCGGGTGTTCCCCTATACAACAGATCAGACAACTCTCAAAATCCATCTGTAAACTGATTTACACATCAAATAACGCCAAAGACGTGTTCCCTGTGGCGTGCGCCTGGGAAGGAAGTGGCGCCATTTGTGTTCCATTGACACTGAAAGAAGTCAAGGGTATCGCCCAGTGCATATAACTAGACGTATTGCTTTCCGCAGAAATCGGCGAGAACTGTGCAACATCATTCCAACTGATGTTTTGAGGATCTGTTACGATAGATGCATCAATAGCCCCCAGGGAGAGAGAACCGGTAAGGTTTCGAGTAAGACTAATCCCGAACAACGGGTAATCAAGGAGTCCTTGTTCGGCCAGATTAGCAAAAAATGGTTTCGCTACAGGTTTACAAAAGGAATCAGTGATAAGAAACACCGACTGGAGAGATGAACTAACAGTCATTGACATCCTGTGTAGATATCCTCGATAGTCGAGGAAAACCAAAACCCAGGATGCCACTTTCCTGATCATTCATCGACACGTTGGAGTTTGAGATAAGCCCTATAGTAAGTCATGCTACAGCTTTAGAATACGAAGGGTCAAGTGAAATGGAGTTTACCAAATGTCTGGTTAGTCACCGTTAACCCTGCCACCTCCACCGTCTCCTTGGCCACAATGCCCGACACGGCTAGATCCACCAAGCACCAAGTGAACATCGTATGAGCCACGAACTTGGAGCAAAGCACGCACAAGTCCCATCGGCATAGCTCGAGCTATACACCGTCGTGTTCCCATTCACGCTCTGAAAGCTTGGACTCTGGAAACCCAGCGGGTACCTGGGCTGGCTTTTGCAAGTTTCCACCTCGCATGCAGAAGATAGAATCCACAGATCCGACGAGCCTGTATCAACTACCACACGAAAATTGATGTCTCCAACCTCAATCGGCGCATAGAAAGACCTATCAAGGAAAAAAAA
>Ga0153951_1000132_pt1 | contig 26578 bp, 18 predicted proteins | sample TSNJ035MetaG_FD_102278 | JGI IMG/M metagenome (GOLD analysis project Ga0153951, IMG submission 102278) | Attine ant fungus gardens microbial communities from New Jersey, USA - TSNJ035 MetaG | ecosystem: Host-associated > Fungi > Mycelium > Unclassified | place: USA: New Jersey, Wharton State...
AAGGATTTCTCGCTGGTCTGCCCGACGGAAATCGTCGAGTTCGGCAAGCTCGTGAAGGAATTCGAGGACCGCGAAGCGGTGCTGCTCGGCGGCAGCGTCGACAATGAATTCGTGAAGCTCGCATGGCGCCGCGAGAACGAGGAGCTCGACCGGCTGAACCATTACTCGTTCGGCGACGTGAAGGGCGAGCTGATCGACCAGCTCGGCGTGCGCGACCAGGAAGCGGGCGTCGCCCTACGCGCGACCTTCATCGTCGATCCGGACAACACGATCCAGCATGTGTCGGTCAATAACCTGAACGTCGGCCGTAGCCCCATGGAAGTGCTGCGGATTCTCGACGGCTTGCTCACGGACGAATTGTGTCCGAGCAACCGGACGATCGGCGGCGCAACGCTGTAAGTGCTGCCGCCGGCCGCACGACACGACACGACACGACATGACAAAAGCCCACCGGTCTGCAATAACGGTGGGCCTCTTTATCCATTCCCCTGGCGGGAAAAAATCTCGGGCGAGTTGCGCCTGATGACAGGCACGCGCGCTCGTGTTGTCGCTCGTGCTGTATTTCCCGGCAGCGCGCGATGCCGCTGCCGGCAGACCCGCTCACTTCCTGACCAGCAGCACCGCGGCCTGCGCCTCGATCCCCTCGCCCCTGCCGAGGTAGCCGAGCTTCTCGTTCGTCTTCGCCTTGACGTTGACGAGCTCGATCGGCAAACCGAGATCGGCCGCGATATTCGCGCGCATGCCGTCGATATGCGGCGCAAGCTTCGGCGCCTGGGCGATCACGCTGCTGTCGACGTTGCCGATCGAAAAGCCCGCCGCCCTCACGCGCGCCACGCATTCGCGCAGCAGCACGCGGCTGTCCGCGCCGGCAAACTGCGCGTCGGTGTCGGAGAAATGGCGGCCGATATCGCCGAGCGCGGCCGCGCCGAACAGCGCGTCGGTGATCGCATGCAGCAGCACGTCCGCATCCGAGTGGCCGAGCAGCCCGCGCTCGTACGGAATCGTCACGCCGCCGATAATCAACGCGCGCCCCGGCACCAGCGCATGCACGTCATAGCCCTGCCCAATCCTGAAATCCATTTGCGTCACATCCTCAAGTACTGAAGCTTTAAAGCTTTTTTGAATCGTCGTCGATGCCGGCCGGCGAACCGCCGACCCGGCACCGATCCAACGCCGACGAGCAATCTCACGACGCCGCGCCGCGGCTCAGAATCGCCTCGGCCAGCTCGAAATCCTCGGGATACGTCACCTTGAAATTGCGCAGGCTGCCTTGCACGAGCTTCGGCGCATGGCCCGACCATTCGATCGCGCTGGCCTCGTCGGTCAGATCGTGGCCCTCGGCCTGGGCGCGCAGGATCGCCTCGCGCAGCATGCCGATGCGGAACATCTGCGGCGTCTGTGCCTGCCACAGCCCGCCGCGCGCTTCGGTGCGGGCGATGCGGCCATCGTGGGACGCGCCGTCGATGCGCTTCAGCGTATCGGCGACCGGCAGCGCCATGATGCCGCCGACCGCGTCGTCCTTGAGCGAGCCGATCAGCGTGCGGATCAGCGCGGGCGTGATGCCGGGACGCGCGGCGTCATGCACGAGCACCCAGTCGTCGTCGTGAGCGCCGAATTCGGCGAGCGCATGGAGGCCGTTGAGCACCGACGCCTGGCGCGACGCACCGCCCGCGCGGCGCACCGCGAAACGCAGGCCGCCGAAGCGGCGCGCGTCGAAATGCTGGTCGTCGGGCGCGATCACGACGAGGGTCTGGGTGAATTCGCTGCACGCATCGAACGCGGCGAGCGAGTAATGGAGCATGTCGCGACCGGCGACAGTGCGATATTGTTTCGGCATCGCGGCGCCGGAACGGCTGCCGGTGCCTGCGCACGGAATCAGGGCGAAGAGACGGGAAGTCACGAGTGCGGATGCCGCGAAGTCAAAGTAAAGGACGGATTTTATAATAGGTCCTTCGCCATCCATGCTCCGACACGCGTAAACTTGGCCGTTCGTGTGAGACCGAGCCGCTTTTTCTCTTCTTTATGTCAGACATCGCCGCATCCTCGCAGTCCTCCCCGCCCGTCGCGCTCGTCAAGGCCGGCCAGCGTTTCGCCTTCGACGGCACGCGCGGCTCGTCCGACGCGCTGCTGATCGCCCGCTACCATCTCGCCTATCGCGAGAAGATGCCGCTGCTGGCCGTCGTCTGCGAAAGCGCGGTCGATGCGCAGCGGCTCTCGCAGGAAATAGGCTTCTTCGCACCTGAAGCGCGCGTGCGTCTGCTGCCCGACTGGGAGACGCTGCCTTACGATACGTTTTCACCGCACCAGGACCTCGTCTCCGAGCGCCTCGCGACGCTGCACGATCTCGGCGAGGGCCGCTGCGACATCCTGCTCGTGCCGGCCACGACCGCCCTGTACCGCATGCCGCCCGCCTCGTTCCTCGCGGCCTACACGTTCTCGTTCTCGCAAGGCGAACGCCTCGACGAGGCAAAGCTGAAGGCGCAACTGACGCTCGCCGGCTACGAGCACGTGAGCCAGGTCGTGCGGCCCGGCGAATACTGCGTGCGCGGCTCGCTGCTCGATCTGTTTCCGATGGGCTCGCCGCTGCCGTACCGGATCGACCTGTTCGACGACCAGGTCGACTCGATCCGCGCGTTCGATCCCGACACGCAGCGCAGCCTCTATCCGGTCAAGGACGTGCGCCTGCTGCCGGGCCGCGAATTCCCGTTCGACGAAGCCGCGCGCACCGCATTCCGCAGCCGCTGGCGCGAGACCTTCGAGGGCGATCCGAGCCGCGCGTCGATCTATAAGGACATCGGCAACGGCGTGCCGTCGGCGGGCATCGAATACTATCTGCCGCTGTTTTTCGACGACACGGCCACGCTCTTCCACTATCTGCCCGACGGCTCGCAGCTTGCGTTCATCGGCGATCTCGACGCGGCGATCCGGCGCTTCACCAACGACACGAAGCAGCGCTTCAATTTCCTCGCGCACGATCGTGACCGGCCGATTCTCGAACCGCAGAAGCTGTTTCTGTCGGACGAGGATTTCTTCACGCTCGCCAAGCCGTTCGGGCGGCTCGTGCTGCCCATCAACGGCGGCGGCGCCTGGTCGGTCGCGCTGCCGAACCTCGCGATCGACCGCCACGCCGACGACCCCGTCGCGGCCTTGCGCGCGTATCTGGGCACGACGCCGAACCGCGTGCTGTTCGCCGCCGAATCGGCGGGCCGCCGCGAAACGCTGCTGCAACTGCTCGCCGACAATCATCTGAAGCCCGCCTCGGCCGACAGCTTCCAGGACTGGCTCACCGGCGACGCGCACTTCTCGCTCGGCGTCGCGCCGCTCGCGAACGGCTTCGCGCTGCCCGGCGACGGCCTCGCGATCATCACCGAAACCGAGCTGTACGGGCCGCTCGCGCGCCGCGCGGGACGCCGCCGCCAGGAACAGGCGAGCAACGTCGATTCGATGGTGCGCGACCTGTCCGAGCTGAAGGTCGGCGATCCGGTCGTGCATTCGCAGCACGGCATCGGCCGCTATATGGGCCTCGTGACGATGGACCTCGGCGAAGGCGAAACCGAGTTCCTGCACCTCGAATACGCGGGCGACAGCAAGCTCTACGTGCCGGTCGCGCAGTTGCACGTGATCTCGCGCTACAGCGGCGCCGATCCCGAAAGCGCGCCGCTGCACTCGCTCGGCTCCGGCCAGTGGGAAAAGGCCAAGCGCAAGGCCGCGCAGCAGATTCGCGACACCGCGGCCGAACTGCTCAATCTCTACGCGCGCCGCGCCGCCCGCTCGGGCCACGCATTCGGGCTCGAACCGAAAGACTACGTGAAGTTCGCCGAGAGCTTCGGCTTCGAGGAAACGCCGGACCAGGCCGCCGCGATCGCGGCCGTGATCGGCGACATGACGAGCGGCAAACCGATGGACCGGCTCGTGTGCGGCGACGTCGGCTTCGGCAAGACCGAGGTCGCCTTGCGCGCGGCCTTTATCGCGGTGATGGGCGGCAAGCAGGTCGCGCTGCTCTCGCCCACCACGCTGCTCGCCGAGCAGCACACGCAGACTTTCAGCGACCGCTTCTCCGACTGGCCCGTGCGCATCGCCGAACTGTCGCGCTTCAAGTCGGCCAAGGAAGTCAACGCGGCGATCCAGCAGATCAACGAAGGCTCGGTCGACATCGTGATCGGCACGCACAAGCTGCTCTCGTCGGACGTGCAGTTCAAGCGGCTCGGGCTCGTCATCATCGACGAGGAGCATCGCTTCGGCGTGCGCCAGAAGGAAGCGCTGAAGGCGCTGCGCGCCGAGGTCGACGTGCTGACGCTGACCGCGACGCCGATCCCGCGCACGCTCGGCATGGCGCTCGAAGGCCTGCGCGATTTCTCGGTCATCGCGACCGCGCCGCAAAAGCGCCTCGCGATCAAGACCTTCGTGCGCCGCGAGGAAGACAGCGTGATTCGCGAGGCGATGCTGCGCGAACTGAAGCGCGGCGGCCAGGTGTACTTCCTGCACAACGAGGTCGAGACGATCGAGAATCGCCGGCAGATGCTCGAAGCGCTCGTGCCCGAAGCGCGCATCGCGGTCGCGCACGGCCAGATGCACGAGCGCGAACTCGAACGCGTGATGCGCGATTTCGTCGCGCAGCGCGCGAACGTGCTGCTGTGCACGACGATCATCGAAACCGGCATCGACGTGCCGAGCGCGAACACGATCCTGATCCATCGCGCCGACAAGTTCGGGCTCGCGCAATTGCACCAGTTGCGCGGCCGCGTCGGGCGCTCGCATCACCAGGCGTATTCGTATCTGCTCGTGCACGATCCGCAGGGGCTCACCAAGCAGGCACAGCGCCGCCTCGAAGCGATCCAGCAGATGGAAGAACTCGGCTCGGGTTTCTATCTCGCGATGCACGACCTCGAAATTCGCGGCACGGGCGAAGTGCTCGGCGACAAGCAATCGGGCGAGATTCACGAGATCGGCTTCCAGCTGTATACCGACATGCTCAACGACGCGGTCAAGGCGCTCAAGAACGGCAAGGAGCCTGACCTCACCGCGCCGCTTGCCGCGACCACCGAGATCAACCTGCACACGCCGGCAATCCTGCCGTCGGACTATTGCGGCGACGTGCAGGAGCGTCTGTCGCTCTACAAGCGGCTCGCGAACTGCGAACACAACGATTCGATCGACGGCATCCAGGAAGAATTGATCGACCGTTTCGGCAAGTTGCCGCCGCCGGCACATGCGCTCGTGGAAACGCACCGTCTGCGGCTCGCCGCGAAGCCGCTCGGCATTTCGAAGATCGATGCGGGCGAAGCGGTGATCGGGCTGCAGTTCATCCCCAATCCACCGGTCGACGCGATGCGGATCATCGAGATGGTGCAGAAGCACAAGCACATCAAGCTCGCGGGTCAGGACAAGCTGCGCATCGAAACGCGCAGCCCCGATCTCGCAGTGCGCGTCGCGACCGTCAAGGAGACCTTGCGCGCGCTCGGTTCGCCGAGCCGCGATACGGCAGCCGCCACGGCTGCGCGTTGAGGCGCCGGGGTGTGCGCAGGCATGGTGCGCACATGGCCGATGCGTCAAGTTGAGTTGAGTCGAGTCGAGTCGCGCATGAGAGGCGGATCGTGCAACGAAGCATATCGCTCACGCACGCCGCATTACGTACGCCACGTACGGACGATGCAGAAAACGGGGGACGTCCCCCCGTTTTCTGCCTGTCGATGCTGCGCTGCGCCAATGCCGCTTCAGCTGACGAATGCGCTTGCCCGCTTTCGTTTGGGATATGATCGACAGACTAAAATGCCGGAGTCCAGTCATGTCTCATGCCGCTGAAGCAGCGCAATCCTCCACGTCTTCTGCTCCCGCTTCGCCGATTTCCCTCCCCTGGGTCACCCGCCTCGTCTCGATGGACACCGTGAGCCGCAACCCGAATCTCGGCCTCATCGAAACCGTGCGCGACGCATTGCGCACGGCCGGCATCGACGCGACGCTCACGCACGGCAAGGGCGGCAAGTGGGCCAATCTGTTCGCGACGATTCCCGCGTACGATGGCGAAACGAATGGCGGCGTGGTGCTGTCGGGCCACACCGACGTGGTGCCGGTGGACGGCCAGCAGTGGGACAGCGATCCGTTCAAGCCCGAGATTCGCGGCAACAAGCTCTATGGCCGCGGCACCTGCGACATGAAGGGCTTTATCGGCGTGGCACTCGCACTCGTGCCGGACATGCAGCGCACGAAGCTCGCGAAGCCGATTCACTTCGCGCTGTCGTTCGACGAGGAAGTCGGCTGCGTCGGCGCGCCGCTGTTGATCGCCGATCTGATGAAGCGCGGCGTGAAGCCGGACGGCTGCATTGTCGGCGAACCGACCAGCATGCGCCCGATCATCGCGCACAAAGGCATCAACGCGTATCAGTGCTGCGTGCGCGGCCAGGCCGCGCATTCATCGCTGACGCCCAAGGGCTTGAACGCGATCGAGTACGCCGCGCGCCTGATCTGCTATATCCGCGACATGGCGGACCAGTTCCGCGAGCAAGGCCCGTTCGACGAACTGTACGACGTGCCGTTCAGCACCGCGCAAACCAGCACGATCTCGGGCGGCAACGCGATCAACACGGTACCGGCCGAATGCCAGTTCCAGTTCGAGTTCCGCAATCTGCCGACGCTCGATCCCGAGCAGATTTTCGCGCGCATCGAGACCTACGCGCGCGACACGCTGCTGCCGAAAATGCTGCGCGAGCATCCGTCGGCCGCGATCGAGATCACGAAGATCGCCGCGGCGCCCGGACTCGATTCGTCTGAACAGGCCGCGATCACGCAGCTCGTGCGCGCGCTCACCGCCGATCAGGACAAGCGCAAGGTCGCCTACGGCACCGAAGCCGGACTGTTTTCGAACGCGGGCATTCCGAGCATCGTGTGCGGCCCCGGCGACATCCAGCAGGCGCACAAGGCCAACGAATTCGTCGAACTCGAACAGCTCGCGGCCTGCGAGCGTTTTCTCGGCAAGTTCATTCATAGCATGTCGGCCGAGGCGGCTCGATGAGACGCGCGAAGTAGCGGTGCGCGCAGCAACGGTGCACAAGACAGCGCGGCAAGGCAACGCCGTCAAGCAACGCTGGGCGGCACAAAGTCGTGAGGCAAGGCCCGTCGCACTGAAACTGCACGCCGCGAAACGGGTCTCAGCCATATCGACGACGCCGGAGCTCACGCCATGTCAAGCGCCATGCCGCAGCACACGGATCACACGATCGACGGCGAACCGATCCCCACGCTCGACGAAATCGCCGCGCAGCACTTTGCGTTGACGCCGTGGGTCGTGCGCACGCCAGTATTCGACCGGCTCGATTTTGCATCGCTGCAAGGCACGCCGGTGAATTTCAAGTTCGAACTGTTGCAGGCGGGCGGCAGCTTCAAGGCGCGTGGCGCATTCACGAACCTGCTCGCGCTCGACGATACGCAAAAGAGCGCGGGCGTGACCTGCGTGTCGGGCGGCAATCACGCGGTGGCGGTGGCGTACGCGGCGATGCGTCTTGGCATCGGCGCGAAGGTCGTGCTGTTCAGCGCGGCGAATTCGGCGCGCGTCGCGCTATGCCGCGAGTACGGCGCCGACATCGTCTATGCGGAAGATCTCGCCGAGGCATTCGAACTGGTGCGCCGCATCGAAGCCGAGGAAGGCCGCTATTTCGTGCATCCGTTCAACGGCTATCGCACGGTGCTCGGTTCGGCCACGCTCGGCTACGAATGGGCGACGCAAACGCCCGACCTCGAAGCGGCGATCGTGCCGGTCGGCGGCGGCGGGCTCGCCGCCGGTGTCGCCACGGCGCTGCGGCTCGCGAACCCGAACATCCACGTGTACGGCGTCGAACCCGAAGGCGCGGACGTGATGAGCAAGAGCTTTGCCGCCAACCATACGGTCAGAATGGGCCATATGCACAGCATTGCCGACTCATTGATGTCGCCGCATACCGAGCAATTCAGCTATGAACTCTGCCGCCGTCATATCGATCGGCTCGTCACCGTTTCCGACGATCAATTGCGCGCGGCGATGCTGGTTCTCTTCCAGCAACTGAAGCTCGCCGTCGAACCCGCTTGCGCCGCCGCCACGGCGGCATTGCTCGGACCATTGCGCGAACCGTTGCATGGCCGGCGCGTCGGCGTCCTGCTGTGCGGCACCAACACAGACCCGGTCAGTTTTGCCGCGCATCTCGAACGCGCGCGTCATAGCGCGTCACAGTTTCCGCACTAGCGCGTGCCATCTGAAAGCGTTGCTCGTATTGCGGCTAAAACACTAGCCTATCCGCCTCAGATTGGTATTATTCGGCTATTCATATCTGGGGAGGTACTTCTATGAGCATAGTTAAAGAATTTAAAGAATTTGCCCTCAAGGGCAATGTGATGGATCTCGCTGTCGGTGTGATTATCGGCGGCGCTTTTTCCAGCATTGTTAATTCGGTCGTCAAAGACCTGATCATGCCGATCGTCGGGCTCGCTACCGGCGGCCTCGACTTCTCCAATATGTTCATTCGCCTCGGCGATATTCCGGCGACCTACAAAGGCAGCCCCGGTTCGTACAAGGACCTGCAAACGGCCGGTGTCGCGGTGATCGGCTATGGTTCGTTCATCACGGTGTTGATCAACTTCATCATCCTCGCGTTCATCATTTTCCTGATGGTCAAGTTCATCAACAATCTGCGCAAGCCGGCCGAAGCCGCACCGGAAGAACCGCCGGCGACGCCCGAAGACGTGCTGCTGCTGCGCGAGATTCGCGATTCGCTGAAGAATCAACAGCATTGAAGAGGCAGTGAAACTCCGGTTCGCGGTTTAAAGACTGAAAGCCGGAGTCGAAGCAATACAAACACAAAGGCCTGTTGCGATTGCCGTCGCAACAGGCCTTTGTGTTTTTCCCGATTTTTTCTGCACGAAGCAGCCGGTATGCACCAGCCGTCGCGCCACGCGTACGCCAGCGCATGCCGAAACGTTAAACGTTACGTCAGATCAAAGCACGGACCCCTCAGCCGTCCTTGCGCGCCTTCAACTGCGCCGCGCTGTCGATCATCGTTTCGAGCTGGCCGAAATTGACAGGCTTGGTCAGATGCGAGGTAAAGCCCGCGCTCAGGCAGCGGCGCACGTCCTCGTCGGTGCCGAAGCCGGTCAGCGCCACGGCCGGCGCATCCGAATGCTCGCGGAACGCCTTGACGAAATCGAGGCCGGTGCCGTCGGGCAAGCCGACATCGCTGACGATCAGATCGAAGCGCTGCAATTGCGTCGCGGCGAGCGCGTCATCGACGCGTCCGACCACCGTCACCTCATGGCCGAGGCTGTGGATGAGCTGCGCCATCACCTCGGCGGTATCCGCGTGATCTTCGATCAGCAGCACGGTCAGCGGACTCGCCGGCTGCACGGTGCTCGGCACCACCACGGGCCGCGCCGCGGCGGGCGCGGCCGCGGTCGGCAGCGTGATCGTGAAGGTCGCGCCGCAGTGCGGGCCGGGGCTCTGCGCGATCACGCTGCCGCCATGCACGTCGGTCAGCGCCTTGGTGATCGCGAGGCCGAGACCGAGGCCGCCGAATTGCCGCGTCATGTTCTGGTCGCCCTGCTCGAACGCATTGAACAGCTTGCCGATCTGCTCCGGCTCGATGCCGATGCCGGTATCCTCGACCGAGATCTGCACGTGCATGCGCTCGTCGCGCGTGCGCACGTAGATGTGGCCGCCGTCCGGCGTGAACTTCGCGGCATTGCGAATCAGGTTCCACAGCATCTGTTGCAGACGCGCGCGATCGGCGAGCACGTAGTGATGCGCCGCGTGCTTGTCGATATGCACGTCCTGCTGCTTGACCTGAATCTCGCTGCGAAAGAGCTCGAGCACGCTGTCGATCACTTCGTGGACGTCGACGGTTTCGAGCGACAGCCGCAGCTTGCCGTTCGCGACGCGCGTGAGATCGAGCAGATCGTCGATGAGCCGTGCCTCGAGTTCGACGTTGCGGCGAATCATGCGCACGCTGCCGCGCGCCTGGTCGGGCAGATCGGGGATCATCTCGAGCACGCTCGCGCCCGCGAGCACCGGCGTGAGCGGCGTGCGCAATTCGTGCGACAGCATCGCGAGAAAGCGGTCTTTGGCGCGGTTCGCTTCCTCGGCGGCCTGGCGCGCGGCCTGCTCCGACGCGAGCAGCCGCTCGCGCTCCTCGATCGCCTCGCGCTGCGAATGAATGTCCGTGCAACTGCCGAACCATTTGCTGACGTTGTGCTCGGCGTCGCGCATCGCCACCACGCGCACGTCGAACCAGCGGTACTCGCCATCGTGACGGCGAATCCGCATCTCGTGGCGATAGTCGCCGCTCTGGCTGGCGACGGCCTTGAGCCAGCTGCAGCGAATCTCCTCGCGATCGTCGGGATGCACCGCGTCGAGCCATGCGAGACCGTGAGCGGGACAGGGCTCGGCCATGCCCGTGTAGTCGTACCACTGCTTCGAGAGGAAATCGCAATCGCCGGCCGCGTTGCAGGTCAGCACCAGATGCGGCAGCGCCTCGGACAGCGTGCGGTAATGCAGCTCGCGATCGCGCAACAGCCACGCTTCGTCCGAGGCGCGTTGCAGCCGCACCTGCGACAGCACGCGCTCGACGGCCTCGGGCAGATAGTCGAGATAGTCGCCGGACTTCGGCACCACGTCGGACACCCCGGCGCGCAGCGCTTCGATCACGCGCGATTCGTCGGTGAAGCCGGTCACGAGGATCGCCGGAATGCGCACGCCTTCCGCGCGCAGGCGGCGGAAGAAATCGAGCCCGGTCTCCGGCCCGCTCAGCTGATAGTCGAGCACCAGCAGATCGGGGGCGCCGTTCGCGAGCCGGTCGCGCGCGGCCTCGATGCCGGCGCAGATGGCCACCCGGCAGCCGGCGCGTTCGAGCGACTTGCGCGCGAGCCGCAGGATACCTTCGTCGTCGTCGACGACGAGCACATAGGCGGCATGCGGCGTGGATACTTCGTCGGTCATGCAGGTCTTCTCTGGCTAGGTTCGGTGCTTATCTTGTCACGAATGGCTTTCGGTCAGCTTCATGCGGCCTGTCCACGGACTTGTCCCATAGACCGTGGGCGCCGGCGGCCGGGTCAGGACGGCGCCAGCCGATGCCCCGGCGGCAGCTTGACCACTTGCAGGAAAAAGCCGAGCCGGCGTACCGCTTCGATGAACACGTCGTATTCGACCGGCTTGCAGATGTAGACGTTGCAACCGAGCTCGTAGCAGCGCGCGATTTCGCGCGGATCGTCGGTCGTGGTCAGCACGATCACCGGCACCGCAGCGGTTTCGGGCGCTTCCTTCAGACGCCGCAAGACCTCGAAGCCGTCCACGCGCGGCATTTTCAGATCGAGCAGCACGACGAGGTTTTCGAGCGTTTCGTGCGGCGGAAAAGGATTGCCGTCGGTATCGCGCGGGGCGCCCGCGGATGCCGGGCCGAAAAAATAATCGAGTGCCTGCTGGCCGTCGCGAAAGCGCACGAAACCGTTCGAAATGCCGGCGCGACGCAAATTACGCTCGACGAGCGTCGCATGGCCGTCGTCATCTTCGATCAGCACGATGCTGACCCTTTGCGCGTGACTCGCGTGACTCATATGCTCTCCCTGCTGAACCGTGCCGGCGACCGGTCAGGCTGACTGCTGCCGACGTTCGCATCGCTTCTGTGCTGCGTTTGTGCAACATTTGTGCTGCGTTCGTTCTGCCTCAAAGCCGTATCGGCTGCTCGGGCAGCACCACGAAAAACGTCGAGCCCGCGCCTTCGGCCGACTCGACCCATACGCTCCCGCCATGCCGCTCGACCGTGCGCCGCACCACCGCGAGGCCGATGCCCTCGCCGCTCGCCACGTCGCCATGCAGACGCTGGAACGCGCGAAACACCTTCGACAGATACGCGGCCGGAATGCCGAGCCCGTTATCGCGGACGTAATACGTGCGCATGCGCACCGCGCGCGGCTCGCTGGCGTCGACGGGTTCGAGTTCGAGCGCGCCGATCTCGATGCGCCCGCGCCGCGCCGGGTCCAGAAAATTCAGCGCATTGCCGATGAGATTGCCGAAGATCTGCTCGACCGCCGCCGGATCGCCCCACGCGGGCGGCAGATCGCGCACCGTGACGACCGCCTCGCGCTGACTGATCGTCCCCTGCAGCGCCTCGACGACCCGGTCCACCGCACGCCCGACGCTCACGCGCTGCCACTGGTATTCGAGCCGGCCCGCGCGCGAAATGCGCAGCAGCGCGTCGATGATCGACGCCGCGCGCGCCACCGCGGTGCGCAGATAGTACAGCGACTCGCGCACGTCGCCATCGAGAATGTGCTTCATGCGGTGCTCTTCGCTCGCGGGCAGTCTGGCGCTCGCGACGATGCCGTCCAGCTCGTCGCACGAGACGTGCAGCTCCTTCGAAAAACCTTGCAGGTTCACGAGCGGCGAGCGCAGATCGTGCGACACGCTGTAGATGAACATTTCGTTGTCTTGCGTTTCCTGGCGCAACTCGTCATTGACCGCCGCCAGTTCGTGCGCGCGCGCTTCGAGTTGCGCCTTCAGCGCAGCCTGCTCGGCCTCGGCCTCGCGCAGACGCGCCTCGGTCTGATGCAGCACGACGTCGAGCGCGGCGATTTCGTCGCTGCCCGAGAGCGGCGCCGCGAGCGGCCGCCCACTGCCGAGACGCTCGGCATTATCGGTCAGCACTTCGAGACGCCGGCCGATGCTGCGCGCGAACACGATCGCGGTGGCCGCCCAGATCAGCATCGAGCCGAACACGGCGGCGATCAGCGCGTATTGCTGGCTCTCGCGCCGCTGCGCGAGCGCGATCGAGCGCTCGACGTCGAGCCGCGACGCCTCGGCGCCGAACGCGGCCAGCTCGTCGCGAAACCCGGCGACCTGCTGCGGCAATGGGCCGCTTTCGAGCGCGAGGTAGGGGCTCAGACTGCGGCGCTCGTGCAGCGCCTGCGAGATCGCGACGCTCTGCTCGCGGTAGGCGTCGATCGCGCGCCGCATGTTATGCACGCGCTCGGCCTGCTGCGGCGTGTCGGCGACCAGCGTGTCGAGCTTCGCGAGCCGGTCGCTGAGGTCGACCCACACCGCGCGGCGGTCGATCAACGAAGCGTCGCCGGTCACCATGGCCGTGCGCACGCGCGCCGCCTGGCGCAGCAGCGGATCGACGATGGCCGACGACTGGTAAAGAATCTGCTTGCTGTTATCGACCCATTGCGCGGCCTGCGCGGTCTGCTCCTGCGTATCGAAGACGATGCCGAGCAGCGCGAGTTCGACCACGCTCGGCACCGCAATCAGCAGCAGACCCTTGGTGAATAGTTTCATGTTCCCGCAAGCGCGTTCAGACGGCCGTTTAAACCGTGGCGGCTCGCGCGCGCCCGTCGCGCCCGCGATGCTGGCGCAGCGCGACCAGACGGGCCATTATCGACGTGAATTCGAGATATTTCAACGTAGCGTCAAGAAGCGCTCTCGCACACAAAAATGACTTTTTTATTGGCACAGGATGTTTTTTCGGCGCCTCGTGAGTCTATGATGGAGAGAACATGTGCTGGGAAGCGAAAGCGCGCAGCAAGGCGATTCGGCATGATTCGTGCGGGAAACGGTGAGGCGACGCAGGCAGTCGAATCATCGTGAATCCGGCCTTCTCGTATGCTATAAAAGATCGACGTGCGGCGCGCGAAAGCCGGGAGTGGTCGCATGAGGACGCAGCGTTTCTTGCAATTCTTTTTCAGGCGAATTTTTATGTCCTTCCCGAAAAAGCGTAGGCGCGCGAAGGTGGACGGCGACGAGTCGTTCCTCGCGGTCCTACGGCATTTCAAGCCGTTCGGTCAGCTCGACACCAAGATTGCGCGTGCCCGCTCGCAAGACGAGCCGGTTCTCTATGCGCATGTGCTGCCCGGGCTCGACGTGCTTCTGTGCAGCGTACGCGGCGCGCAGCCGCCCTATCCCGCGCCGGCCGAATTGCGGCGGCGCTGCATCGAATCGATCACCAACGCACTGGAACAGCCGCTCGACGGGCTCGAGAACGGCGGCTACTGGTACGAGGCGGATGGCTTCGGCTTCCTCGTGTTTGCCAGCCGCGCGCGCAGCAAGATCCTGACCGAATTCGGCGCGACGCGGGCCGGCACCCGGCGCGGCGTGCGGCGCCTCGATGCGGCGGGAGACGCCACGCCGCGTTCGCTCAGGTAGCGTGCTCGGGTAGCGTCTTTAGCGCGACACGTCAGCCAACACTTCAGGCTGGCTGAAGATCAGGGCTGCTGACGACGGGCTGCCGGTGTGACGCGGCCGACTGTCGCGTGCTGGGGTTTTCCCGCGTTGCCGTTTCTCTTATCGTTCTTTTTCGAGCAAGGCCGCCGTGTCGAACACCGCGGCCTTGTTTTTCTCTTTCGCTGTGCTCTGTGTCCTGCGCCGCAGCCTCCGGCCGAAACCGTGACGGTGCCGTCCGATAGCCGTGCGCCCCTTGTTCGCTCATGGCATCGTCGACATGATCGCGCGCGGACGGCACGCTGATCGGCCACGGAAACACGACACCACGCCCACCGCCCACGCTCCATCTCCACCCGTGCGCGGGCCAACTGCATAGCAGCGACGCTATCAGCTGCCCTTGTATTCGGCGGCGGTCGCGGGCGGCAGCGTCACGGGCTTGCGATCCGCGCCCCGCTGCGAGCGCGGTGCGGCCGGCGCCGCCGCACCGCCCGGGGACTTGCCGGCCGGCGCGCCATCGAGCGAAAGCGGCGCCTTCGGCTGCTGGCGGACGCCCGGCGGCGGCGCGGTCGGCCGCTGCCTGACCTGCGCGAGCAGTTCGCCGCACGGCAACGGCTTGTTGTTGCTCGGCGCGAGCAGCGGAATCAGCGCCGCAAACGGGTTGATGAGCCCGAGGCCGATCGCCGCGCCGCCGCGCAACGCGAGCGCGGCCGCGTCCACACCCACGTGCGGGTCCTTGAAGGTGCCCTTCACGTACAGCGGCGAGCGCAGCGAAAAGACCCGGAAACCCTTCGTATGCGGATGCACGCCGAGGTCCAGCGTCTCGTCGCGCAAGCTCACGTGACCGTCGATGTTGATGACCGCGTCGTCGGTATCGAGCGCGAACACGCGCGGTTCGAGCACGCCATTGGTCGCGACGAAATCGGCGGCCGCGCAGTTGATCTTCACGTCGCGATTGCCGAACAGCTTTTCATAGACGACATTCGCGACATTGAGCCCCGCCGCTTCCATCAAGAGACGGCTCACGGTGCCGTCGGTGACGAGCGCCTTCACCTCGCCGTTCGAGGTCGCTGCGAGCGCCGCCGGCGAGTTGCCGGTCGCGGACAGCGAGGCATCGCCGTTGACCTCGCCGAGCGCGTTCTGCATCGTCTTGAAGTCCGGGAACAATTGCTTGAGCTTCAGATGCCGCGCCGAGGTCGAGAAGCGGCCCTTCAGCGGCGTCGCGCTGCCGTCCAGATGAATGTCCGAGGCGAGCGAGCCGCCTGCGACGCCGAACTTCAGCGGTTCGAGCGACAGCACGCCGTTGCTAAGCACGACGTGCGTGTAGAGGTCCGTGATCGGCAGCTTCGAACTCTTGACGATGCGCCGGCCCGTGAACTTGACGTCGGCGTCGATGGCCTTCCAGCGGTCGGTGCGGAATTCCTCGACCGGCAACACGCGGCCGCCCGGCTGCGCGGTGGCGTCGCCGCGCTTCGCCTTGCTCGCATTCGAATCGGCGCCGATCACGGGCGCGAGATCGGCGAACTGCAACAGATGCGAGACGAGTTCGCCCTGCAGCAGCGGACGCGGTTCGCGCGCCGTATAGGTCAGCGAGCCGTTCAGATCGCTGCCGCCCACCCGGCCCGTAAAATTTTCGTAGGTAAAGACGTTGCCGCCCGACCTGAAGTGGCCGATCAGATGTCCTTCGGTCGCATACGGCGGCGTGTCGGGCAAGGTCACGCCGGTCAGCGCATAGAGCCGCGCCATGCTGTTGCCTTGCAGCCAGAGGCGCAGATCGAGCGCGGCGAGATGCGCGGGATCGCTGATCGTGCCGACGAACGCGACGTGCAGATCGCCGGCCTTCACGTCGGCCTGCACCGGGAACGGCCGGTCCGCGTCCTGCAGCGCGAGCACGCCGCCGACCTTGCCGCTGCCCGACACCGGCGTCTTGTTGTAGCTGCCTTTGACGGTCCACGCGATCGCGTAGAGCGGCGTCGCGCGCGGGGCGGCGGGGACGCTCGCGGCTGAGTTTGTTTCGGCTGTCGCTACACTAGCGCCTGCGCTTGTGCTTGTACCCGCACCGACACCCGCACTCGCGCCACCGCTCGCCCCGGTCGCCAAGGCACCGCTCTCGGCGGGCGCGCCAGAAGTCGCGGACGTGGCCGCCGCGCCCGCTGCCCCGTCAGCCCCCGATACCGCCGACGCATTCGCCGCAGCCGCCGAAGCCGCCGCCTCGGACGCCGCCTTCGCTTCCGACGCCGCCTGCGCCTCGGCCTGCGCAGCGAGCCTGCTCGCGCCGGCCTTGCCGATCGCCTGCGCCGACGCGCTGCGCGACGCCGCTTCCTGCTGCTTCAAGGCCTCGCCGAGCGGAATCGGCTGACCGAGCGTATCGACGGCCATCCGCAACTCGACCTTCATCTGCTGATCGGACAGCGCGATATTGCCCTTCGCGAACGCGATGTCGTGCAGATCGAGCGTCCATTCGGACGGCCCGCTCGAGGACGGCAGCTTGAAGGTCCAGTTGTTGCGCCCGTCGAGCATGCGTTCGAGATCGACGGACGGATTCACGAGATTGATCGCCGGGATCACGATGTCGTGCGCGAGCAGCGGCAGCACCTCGACCTCGAAGTCGATCTCGTCGAGCGTCGCGAATTGCGGCTGTTTGGCCCAGTCGGGATTGCCGAGCGTGATGTTGGCCGCCGAGAAGCGCGGCCAGGGCACCCAGCCGCGCCAGCCCGTTTCGCCGGCCGGCTTCTGCCAGCCCACCTTCAGATCGCCGTTGATCGCGAACGGCCGGCCGATCGCCTGCGTCACCTTGTCGTTGATGTAGGGCCGGGCGCGATTCCAGTCGAAGCTCAGAATGAAGATGACGAGTGCGGCAATCAGGATGACGAGCGCCGCCAGCAGCCATGCGATGATTTTTCCGATCCGTCGTCCGATGCTGCTCGACACTGCCATTGAGAGGCTCCGCGTGTTGTTCTATGTTGTCGGGCAGCAGATAGCGTGCCCGGACGTGAGCGATGAGTCGCCCTGTCTGTCGCCTTGTCTATCGCGGCGCATGCGTCTGAGCCGGCACTTGTGTTCGTTCTCGTGCCTGCGTTTTCGCTTGTGTTTGCGTTTGCGTTTGCGTTCGACCTTGCCGTTTTATCATGGCGCACGGTTCGGCGACAGATTGCTCTGCAGATTGCCGCTCGCGCCAGCCACAACGCACCACGCACACTTCAAGCACACATCAAATAACGCATCGTGCCTCACGCTCCCCACCCCGATCCAACCATGCCCGACGTTCCCCTCGTTCTCGCCGACGGCATCGCGCGGCGCGATGCGCAGCGCGCGCAGACGCTGTTGCAGCCGACCACCTTCGCGCTGCGCGCCGGCGAGCGCGTCGCGATCACCGGGCCGTCCGGCTCGGGCAAGAGCGTGTTCCTGCGCGCGCTCGCGCTGCTCGATCCGCTCGATGCCGGGCGCATCCTGTGGCATGGCGCGCCGCTCGGGCGCGCCGCGCTTCCGCGCTACCGGCGCAACGTCGCGTATATCCGCCAGCGGCCCGCGCTCGTCGACGGCAGCGTCGAGGACAATCTGCGCTATCCGTTCGAGCTCGGCGTCTATCGCGACGTGCGCTTCGATCGCGAACGCGCCGCCCTGCTCGCCGAACAGGCCGGCCGCGGCAGCGACTTTCTCGGCAAGCCCGCGAGCGAGCTGTCGGGCGGCGAAGCGCAGATCGCCGCGCTGATCCGCGTGCTGCAACTCGCGCCCGAAGTACTGTTGCTCGACGAGCCGACCGCTGCGCTCGATCCCGCGTCGTCGCTCGCGATCGAAGCGCTCGTGGAAGCCTGGTTCGAGGCCGCACCGGGACGTCACGCGTCGGTGTGGGTCTCGCACGATCTCGCGCAGGCCGCGCGCATGAGCGGCCGGCATCTGACGATGCGCGCCGGCGTGCTCGAAGAAGCCACCTCGCCCGAGGAGTCGCCTCGATGAGCCTGCAGAATCTGGGTTTGTGGGACGTCGCGATCGCGGCGCTGCTGATCGTCGTGAACGGCGCGGTGTCGGTGTCGCTGAAGCTCGATCTCGAACGCAAGCTCGCGTGGGCCGCGGTGCGGACCGTGGTGCAACTGCTCGCGATCGGCTATGTGCTCGGCTGGGTGTTCCAGTACGACCGCTGGTACGTCGTGCTGCCGCTCATGATCGTGATGACGCTGATCGCCGGCTTTGCCGGCGCGCAGCGCGGCAGCCGCACCTATGCCGGGCAACGCGCGGACAGCGTGCTGTCGATCTGGGTCAGTTCGTGGCTCGTCGCGGCCGTGGGGCTCTTCGTCGTGATCCGCATTCACCCGTGGTACGAGCCGCAATACGCGATTCCGATTCTCGGCATGATCCTCGGCAATACGCTGACCGGCGTCTCGCTCGGCATCGAACGCATGACCGAGGAGCTGACCGCGCGGCGCGATCGCGTCGAGATGGCGCTCGCGCTCGGCGCGACGCGCTGGGAAGCGGCTCAGGGGCCCGCGCGCCAGGCGGTGCGCGCCGGCATGATGCCGACCCTGAACCAGATGGCGGTGGTCGGCGTCGTGAGCCTGCCCGGCATGATGACGGGCCAGGTGCTGGCCGGCCAGTCGCCGTTGCAGGCGGTGCGGTATCAGATCGTCATCATGTTTCTGATCGCCGCGTCGTCGGCGTTGGGCACGGTGGGCGCGGTGCTGCTCACGTACCGGAGGCTCTTTTCGGCGGAACACCAGTTTCTGCCGGCGCGGCTCGTGGAGCGCGCGGCGAAGCGTTAGGCGAGACGTTGGGCCAAGCGGTACACGAAGCGGCACGCGCGGGCCGAGGCGGACCCGCGTTTGCGGTTCACACGGTCAGCCCCCGCTCCAACCCGCGAAGCCGATCAGCGCTTGGCGCTGATCGCCACTTCGGTGCCATCGCTGAGCGTCAGCGTTTTCGTGGTGCCGTTGACCGGCATCGTGAAACGCACGATCTGGCTCATGCGGACATCGTTCGGACACTTGAGCGTCTTGCCGCCGCTCGTCACGCTCTTGGCACCGCGCGGCGTCTGCGCCTGGAAGCTCAGCTGCACGTTCGCGGTGCCGTCCTTGGCGACGACCGGCGCGAAGCGGATCTGCGTCTGCCGGATCATCGCGCCGTTCGCGTCGAGCGCCAGCGACGCATAGTTCGGGCACGTATCGGTCGCGGCCACGGGACCGCCCGGCGGCACGGTCTTCCAGGTGAAGTCATCCGATTCGCCGGAGCGGATCGTGCGGGTTTCCTGGGAATTGCCGAATTGCTTCGACGTGACGCGCACGGTGTAGCGGATCGGACCGTCGAGCGCGGACTGGGACGTGACCGTGATCGGCGTGGCGGCGTGCACCGCCGGTACGAGCGCGCAGGCGAGAGAAGCGACAACGGAAACGGCGGAGAGTTTGAAGCTGAAGCCCATACTGTCACCTCGTTGTTGTGCCGCTGCGCGCCCGCCTTCGCGCGACTGCCCGCGCCCTGCCCGGCTGGATCGAACCGGTGCGGCCGGCCAGCCTGGCCGCGGGACACGCAACCGTTCTGGAGCATGATGCACCGCCAGTCTAACGCCAAGCGCGACGCCGCGCGTGTCGCGCAAGCTCGGGTGTTAACCCGCTTGCGGCGCGGCGGTTTCTGCGCGTGTCGGGCCGGCGCGGCGAGGCGTCATCTCGCTGTCATGGTCAACGCGTCGCCGTCCGTGCCCGACCCGCTCGAATCGAATCACCGGATCAAAAACCGGTCAGCACCAGTTTGCCGATCGCGCGCCCCTGCTCGAGCTGCCGGTGCGCGCGGCGCAGATTCTCCGCGTTGATCCGGCCGAGGTTCTCGCCGAGCGTCGTACGCAGCGTGCCCGCATCGACCAGACGCGCGACCTCGGTCAGCAGCTTGTGCTGCTCGATCATGTCAGGCGTGCCGAACATCGAGCGCGTGAACATGAACTCCCAGTGAAACGCGGCGCTCTTCGCCTTCAGCAGTTCGACCGGCAGCGGCGCAGCGTTTTCGACGATCGTGCAGATGCCGCCCTGCGGCTTGACCAGCTGCGCGGCAGCCGGGAAATTGCGGTCGGTGTCGTTGAAGATCAGCACGTAGTCGACCTGCTCGACGCCGATTGCCTTCAGTTGCGCGGGCAGATCGCCGAAATGATCGACGACGTGATCGGCGCCCAACTCCTTCGCCCACTTCGCCGATTCGGGCCGCGACGCGGTCGCGATCACCTTGAGCTTCGCCAGCTGTCTGGCAAGCTGGATGCCGATCGAGCCAACCCCGCCAGCGCCGCCGAAAATCAGTACCGTGCGGCCCGCGTCGGCGCCTTGCGGCGACACGCCGAGGCGGTCGAACAGCGCTTCCCAAGCGGTGATCGCGGTAAGCGGCAACGCCGCCGCGTGCGTGAAATCGAGCGAGGCCGGCTTGTGCCCGACGATGCGCTCGTCGACAAGATGAAACTCGCTGTTGGCACCCGGCCGCGTGATGCTGCCCGCGTAGAACACCGGATCGCCGACCTTGAACAGCGAGACCTCGGGCCCGACCGCGACGACCGTGCCGGCGGCGTCCCAGCCGAGCACGCGCGGCGCGTTCTCGACGGTGTCCTTCGGCGCGCGCACCTTGGTGTCGACCGGGTTCACGGAAATCGCTTCGACCTTCACGAGCAGATCGTGTCCGCTTGCTTCGGGTTGCGGGATCTCGACATCGACGAGCGCTTCGGCGTGATCGATCGGCAAATAACGGTAAAGTCCGATGGCTTTCATGGCTGCTCCGGGGGTTCGGTTGAAGTGAGTGAAATGAAGTGAGGTTGGGGTTCTGATTCGGCTTCGGTGAGGACAGGAACCAGCCGCCGCTGCGTTTCGTGTTTCGCACCGCGTGCCGTCACTGCCGAATCCATGAGCGTCATCGTAGGCGGGTTCTTATTCTGATAAAACAGTCATAATGACTGAAACATTTTTTTGATTTTCAGAATAATGAATACCCCAACTTCCACTGACCGGGCGCTGCCCGGCGAGCGCGCGCGGCTCGATCTGCTCGACGTCGCGCTGTTCGTGCGCGCGGCGCTGCTGGCGAACGTGTCGGCGGCCGGGCGCGAGTTCGGCCTGTCGGCGGCGGTCGCGAGTTCGCGCATCGCACAGCTCGAAAAACTGCTCGGCGCGCGCCTGCTGCATCGGACCACGCGCCGCATCAGCCTCACCCAGGACGGCGAAGTGTTCATGACGCGCGCCGAGGCGCTGCTCGACGCGGCCGCTGCCGCGCGCGCCTCGGTGGGCCGCGCGCAGACCGAACCGCAAGGCCGCCTGCGCGTGACGATGTCCTCGTCGTTCGGGCGCCAGCATATATCGCCCGTCATCGGCGAATTTCTGCGCCGCTATCCGGGCGTGAGCCTCGATTTACGGATGACCGATCAACTCGTCGATCTCGTCGACGCGGGCATCGACGTCGCGATCCGGGTCGGCGCGCTCAAGGATTCGTCGCTGGTCGCACGGCGCCTCGCGGCGAACCGCCGCGTGCTGTGCGCCGCGCCCGCGTATCTCGCCGCGCATGGCACGCCGCATCATCCGTCGGACCTCGCGCGGCACGAGTGCATCATCCTGTCGGATCAGCGCGACTGGAGCTTCGTGACGCCGGCCGGCACACTCGACGTGCGGGTCGGCGGACGCCTCGCGACCGACAACGGCGAGGTGATCCGCGACGCGCTGCTCGCCGGCTTCGGCATCGCGCTCAAATCGACATGGGACGTCGCGCCGTATCTGCGCAGCGGCGCGCTGGTCAGCGTGCTCGACAGCTATCCGCTCGCCGACGACGTCGCGATCTGGGCCGTGTATCCGAGCCGTGCATTCGTGCCGCCGAAGACGCTCGCGTTCATCGACTTTCTCGCCGCGCATTTCGGCGATCCGCCGTATTGGGATCGCGAGCCGGATGAACGAGGTTAAGGCGTGGGGCTGAGGTGCGAGCGAAGCGGCCGTGTGGGTTCTGCCGAGTCGCTACCGGAACGCTTACCGGGTCCCTGCAGAAGCGACGCTATTCGTCAGGACTGTCAACCGCCAAACCACTACGCCGCACGCTTGACCCACTCCATCGCAACGCGCCGTATACCAACGACCTGCATCGATCTGTCAGCCTGCCCAATCAGCCTGCCAATCTCGCGACGCCCCCACTCGTAACATTGTGTAATTGAAAGTTCGCGTTCATCGCTCCGCCGCAATACGCTTGCAACATTCACCGCGCTTCACAGGACTTCCCCCAACCAGCAAACGAGGTGAACGATGAAAGCAATAAAAAAATGGTCGACTGGTCTGACGGCGCTCAGCGCAGGTGTGCTTGCATTGAGCGGCGCCTTCTCGCCCGCCCAGGCCCACGACCATGACCATGGCGAAGGAGACGCGGGCGTCAAGCATGTTCTGCTCATCAGCTTCGACGGCTTGCACGAACAGGACGTCGCGCGCTGCATCGCCGGCAATACCTGCCCGAATATCGCGCTCCTCGCCAAATCGGGCGTCACCTACACGAACGCCTACACGCCGGGCCTCTCCGATTCGTTCCCGGGCCTCGCAGCGCTCGTCACGGGCGGCTCGCCGAAGTCCGCCGGCCTCTTCTATGACGTGTCCTACGACCGCACGCTGTACTCGCCGAGCGACACGAGCTGCACCGGCAAGCAGGGCTGGAACGTCGTGTTCGACGAAACCACCGGCATCGACGGCGAGAACGGCGGCCCGCTCACGCACCTCGACGGCGGCGGCGCATTCAATCCGCAAGCCATTCCGCACGCGCTCGTCAACGGCCAATGCGTGCCGGTCTATCCGCACAACTACGTCAAGACGAACACGGTCTTCGAGGCGGTCAAGCAGGGCATGCACGGTGCGCGCACCGCATGGGCCGACAAGCACGCATGGGGCTACGACTGGCTGAACGGACCGTCGGGCCATGGCGTGGACGACCTGGCCCGCACCGAGATCAATTCGATCGACCCCGCGACGAACACGTACTACCTCGACACGTATACGCACACCGAGAAGTTCGACGACTACCACGTACAGGCGCTCATCAACCAGATCGGCGGCATGGACTCGACGGGTACGCACAACGAACCGGTGCCGACGGTGTTCGGCGCGAACTTCCAGACGCTGAGCGTTGCGCAAAAGGCCACGGTAGCCAGCGGCGGCGGCTATCTCGATGCCAGTTTCACGCCGGGTACGCAGGTGGCCGGCGCGATCGGCTATATCGACAATTCGCTCGGCCGCGTGGTGGCAGCGCTCAAGCAGCAGAACCTGTACAAGTCGACGCTCGTCATCGTGACGGCCAAGCACGGCCAGTCGCCGACCGATCATACGAAGCTCGTGAAGAACGGAGACACGCTGTCGAAGCTGCTTGAAGCGAACAACTACCTCGACCCGAACGGCAACTTCGGCCAGAACAGTACGAAAAGCGGCAACCTGAACGACGGCACGGGTCTCGTCGACACCGGCATGGTGCAGACCGACGACGTGGGCCTGATCTGGCTGCGCGATCAATCGCAGCGCAACGCCGTGATCCAGACGCTCGAGCAGAATCTGTCGTGCAATGCGCCCGGCATCTGCGCGGACGGTCCGCAGGCTTACATCCTGTCCGGCAAGCAACTGGCGGCGCGCTTCGGCGATCCGGCGCAAGGCCGTACGCCCGACATCATCGTGCAGCCGAATCCGGGCGTGATCTACACGTCGAGCACGGCGAAGGATGAAGAGCACGGCGGCAACGCACCGGACGACAGCCACCTCGGCCTCGTCATCGGCTACCCGGGAATGCATGGCGCCGGTCGCCAGATCGACGAGCGCGTGCTGACGACGCAGGTCGCGCCGACCATCCTCGCGGCGCTCGACCTCGATCCGCGCCTGCTGCATGCAGTGGTTGCCGAAAGCACGCGGACGCTGCCGGGGCTTCACCTGAAGCAGGGTGACGAGAGAGACGATAAGTAATACGCCGTAGTGCGCCTCGGCCCGGTGCTTTTCGCGAAGTGCCGGGCCTGATTATGTGTGGTGCCTGGTGGGGAATCGGTTGCGGCGTGCCGCGAGTTGGAGTACCTGAAGCACCTGAAGTACCTGAAGTACCTGAAGTACCTGAAGTACCTGAAGTACGAGCGCGGCCGGTGTCCCGAAGTTCGCGTTCGAAGTCCTCTCACACCTGCTTGCCGACATTTCGCGGATTGCTCCGCGGCTCGCGCCCCGTCACGCCGCGCTGCGCATCACGGCTCCAGTTCGACCGGCACCGCCGCGAAGCCGCGAAACCGCACGCGCCCGCCGCGCGTCGGCACACCGTCGAGCCGATAGTCCGGAAAGCGCTGCACGAAGCGCCCGATCGCGATGCGCGCCTCGAGCCGCGCGAGCGACAAACCCGCACACTGGTGAATACCGAAGCCGAACGCGAGATGCCGGTTCGGGTCGCGGCGAATATCGAAGCGATCCGGTTCGGCAAACTGCTCGGGATCGCGATTGGCCGCGCCGATGCACAGCGTGACCGGCGTACCGCGCGCGACCGCGACGCCGCCGATTTCGGTGTCCGTGGTGCTCATACGGTTGCCGAGCTGGTTGGAACTCTCGAAGCGCAGGCACTCCTCGATCGCCGTATCGATCAGCGCCGGCTCGCGCAGCAACGCGGCGCGCGCGTCGGGCCATTCGGTCAGCGTGACGAGACCGTTGCCGATCAGGTTCGTGGTCGTCTCGTGCCCGGCGTTGAGAATGAAAATACAGTTCTGCAGCAACTCCGCTTCCGACAACTGTTCACCCGGTCCCTCGCCCTGAATCAGCCGCGTCAGCACATCGTGCTGCGGATCGCCCGGCTCGCGGCGGCGTCGCGCGACGAGTCCGCGCAGATAGTCGACGAACTCGCTGACCGTGCGGTTGCCGCGCTCGAACTGCGCCTCGCTCAGCGACGGTTCGAGCGCGCCGAGTATGGCGAGCGACCAGTCGCGCAGCGGCGCGCGTTCGGCATGCGGCACGTCGAGCAGATTGCCGATGATCTCGACCGGAATCGCCGAGGCGAACTCGCCGATCAGATCGATGCGCCCGCGCTGCGCGGCCGCATCGAGCAAGCTGTCGACGAGCCGGATCAGCCCCGGCTCCATCGCCGCGATCGCGCGCGCGGTCAATGCGCCGGCGATCAGCTTGCGCACCCGCGTATGACGCGGCGGATCGTTGAACACGAGACTCGTCGTGTGATGCGCATAGAGCGGCGAATCGCCGTACTTCGGGCGGAACTCGACGGTCTTGTCGGAGCTGAAGATCTTCGGATCGCGGTAGACCGCCTGCACGTCGCGAAAGCGCGTCAGAAAGAGCGAACCGTCCGGCATGCGCTTGACCGGCTCGCAAGTGCGTAGCGCGTGGTAGACCGGATAGGGATCGGCATAAAACGCCGGGCTCAGATGGCGCAGATCGAAGTCGCGGGCAAGAGAGGCTGCGTCGCGGGCGGTCGCCTGGGTCATGCGTTGTCTCCGTGAGAGCGCCTTGTTGCGCCCCGGTTGATGCGGCTCGCACCGATACGTCGCGATATTGCGTTGTGCGTCGCGATTCGTGGTGACTCGTCAGGATTCGTCGCGATTCATCGCAATTCGTCGCAATTCGTCAATACACCGCCGCGATCCTGGTCCGACTGGTTGCAGCGGCTTCGTGCGCCAATCGCCGCACGTCGCGATTCGCTTTCGCCCTGACACAACGGCCAGGTGCAGTCGCTTCGGTGCATGCGCTCAATGCGCCAGTATGAACCGCGCGCTACCAGATTGCACGCCGGCCGGACTGCCGCATGCGACGGCGCCGCGCGCGGAACCGCTACAATAGCGGGATTTTCCGCGCGCGCCGCGCGTCCACTGATTCGTCCATCTATTCGCGTCACCGGTCGTCCATGAACCTCGTCATTCAAAGCACCGCGCCCTTCTCCGCCGACCATCACAAAACGCTCGTCGCGCTCGCGCGCGGCTCGCAGGCTACCATCGTCGACGCGCACGCCATTCGTATCGCCAATGCGCACCTTTCTCAGCGCGCCGACATCGAGGTGTATTGTCAGACACATCGGCTCGATTACGCGTTCGTCGACGCCGGCCGCGCGTTGCGCGACTTCGGCCTCGTCGCAATGGACTTGGACTCGACGCTGATTACGATCGAATGCATCGACGAAATCGCCGACTTCTGCGGGCTCAAGGCCGAGGTCGCGGCCATTACCGAGGCATCGATGCGCGGCGAGATCAAGGACTTCAACGAAAGCCTCACGCGCCGCGTGGCGCTGCTCAAAGGGCTCGACGCTAGCGCGCTGGAACGCGTGTACGAGGAGCGTCTGCAACTCTCGCCTGGCGCGGAACAGATGCTCGCGGGCGCGAAGGCCGCGGGCCTGAAGACGCTGCTCGTTTCGGGCGGCTTCACGTTCTTCACCGAGCGGCTCAAGGCCAGGCTCGGCCTCGACTACACGAACGCGAAC
>Ga0153951_1000134_pt1 | contig 26351 bp, 32 predicted proteins | sample TSNJ035MetaG_FD_102278 | JGI IMG/M metagenome (GOLD analysis project Ga0153951, IMG submission 102278) | Attine ant fungus gardens microbial communities from New Jersey, USA - TSNJ035 MetaG | ecosystem: Host-associated > Fungi > Mycelium > Unclassified | place: USA: New Jersey, Wharton State...
GACTCGGAGCAGATTTGGATATCGGTATCAGTGAGTGGGATACCACCAGCTTCTTCTACTTTAATCCTGAAAATGTCCGCCCCCGTTTCGACGAATTCTTGTCCTCCTATGGGATAATAAGGTGAACCGAAAGCTCCACCTCCACGAACAGGTTCTTCGCGCGTCGGAACGCCATATCCGCGCTGAACGTGGAACCCAGGCGTACGTGCCGCATTGTTGTTGTTGTTGTTGTTGTTGTTGTTGAGGAGGAGGAGGAGTGATTGTGTTGGGTGTCCGGTGGTGATGTCTTCTGTAGGGAATTGAATCGTCGTTTTGGTAGGCCAGATATATCCCCCCGCGGTCCATTGAAGTTCGGGTGAGAGTTTGTACAGCTTGAATGCTTGATAGAGAAGCGCGTCACCACCCTTGAGCTAAAAAAAAAATGTTTTTTTTCGGGGTCAATAGGAAAGGGGTGGTTGTGTTTAATTATACATTTTACCTGAGGGATTAAGCTGTCTGCTGTGGTCAAGCCGGGGTCCGAGTTGTAAGAATGGTTCAGGAAGAAACCGAGTTTCTTGCCTCTTGACAGGTTGAGAATGGAGCTTAGGATATCAAAGAACTTGTCGCTGGGCGTGATGAACGTTTCATCGCCTACCAGACTCCCAACAGAATTCGGTAAACCGACTGATCCAGCGTTCGTCGGTACACCGAACCCTTTGATATAGACGCCATACGAAACCGATATGCGGCATCCAGATTGGACGGTATCGATCTCGTAGTCACAATCGCCCAGAAACGCGACCCAGTCCAGATCACCGTTCTTCCCTCCCCTCCCGACGAACTTTTCGGTGTCGCCGAATGAGGGTTCAGTAACGATGACAGCACCTCCGCGATATCGCACCGGAAGCGTAACGACGATGGTCGCGTTTCTTCCGTCGTTCCTCAGACTGATAGGTTGACGACCCATACGTCCTCCACTGACGACGATCTCGAGTTTATCGCGGAGGACGGAGAGATAGTACCCTGCGGGCAGATCTGGGAAGAGGCTGTTGCGGATGGCGTCTAGGATGGGATGGTTGGCGATTTCGAGGGAGGTTGTGAGAGGGAGGTTGGGTGGGAAGAACAAGGACTCGCGATCGCCGTAGGCGTCCAAGTCGGAGGTTTGGTGTGGTCTGCAGGCGGCGATGAGGACGTCGAGTGCGGGAGGTGTGTCCTCCAGAACGTTGACCGGGAAATCCAGAGAATGTGTTATTCCGCTCTGTGCCGTTGTAAGTCGATGAAAAAAATACCTTGTAGATGGTGATAAGACTGACCTTGGAACGGAAGAACAAGACGAGTTGACTCGAATCGCAGGGCACACGACCAGAAACAGCAAATTGCCTAGCCTTGATATCCAACAACCGGTTGACGCTGTCCCTGTACACTGTGAACTCGTCTCTGCCGTATCCAGGTGCGGAGACGGTCTCGGGCGGCAGGGGGAAGGATTTCTTGGGTGCTGGTGTGCGAGCGACCTTTTCGATCTGAAAATCGTTGATGCTGGGAGACATGTATCCCATTGAGGGTGTAGGAGATGCGGTTCGGCTTATCGGTGCTCCATACATATTAAACAAAGAATAATCTCGAGGTGTATGTAAAGATCAGGCAAAGATTGATTGGCACCTGATTGACCTTTTGTGGGTGCTACATGTGTCTGCAGCGTGCCGCAACAGGAATCGGGTTTAGACTATGTATGTCACTCTGGATTAGTATCAATTTGAGTGATCCGGGGTATGTGTGATGATCAGGGTTAGTATGCACATCCATACAAGGAAAGAAGAGCTGTTCAGATAATACATATTCAGAATTTCGCTTCCATAGAGATGAATATGAAGTCTTCAAATTCTCAGAGCTCACACAGAGTGAGCTGTCTAAATCTTTCAATCAAAGGGCACAGGTCTGATCCCAGGTCCTCCAAGACCACGACCTGGTATTTTCAGGCGTTCCTTTTCAGCCCCTGCTGCAGCGAATGCCGAAGGGACTGGAATTCCACAACAGTCACCCCATCCAACCTCCCTCAGCCCAGGACCACCAGCCTCGGCAATCGCATGCGAATGGCCACGATGAGGATCATCTTGCTGCGAGTCATTCGAGACAGGAGGTGCCGGACCATCATATGGGAGTAGCGAGCCAAACAAAAAGTTTTGTGCAACGGGCAGTTTTCCGAGGACTTCTGCGAGGTACATCTTGATCATTCCACTATTGACCTTGTCCCAGGTTTTGACAGCAGAGATATCATCCAACATTGGAGAATGCCAACGAAGGGAAGCGGTTTTGATCTATATCATGTTGATCAAAATCATATGGAAGATTCCAGTAGATGGGGGCGTACGGAATTGATGAATTCAATGCACGCGAAATAGATGTAATGTTTTGAATATTCTTCAACTACTTCTGGATCATGGATGGACTTGGGTCTAATGTATTTATGACCTGGGAGATCGTAGTCAAAACACGAGACCTGTTGAATCCGCGGAGGACTAACCACGAAGCTGGGCTGCACCCCACAAGAAGGGCAAGAAGTGGTAATCATCCAGGCCCCATACACCATGTGAACCTGCTGGTTCCAGCCAGTACGTCGATTGTAGAACACGCATCACGTTGAGGTATCTGAAAAGACGGTTTAACAATCAGTCGGTGCTGGCAAGTTTGTACGAACCGCCAAAACACACGGATCACGAGAGCTTTGTGATCGCCTGCGTTAACAACGCCGAGTTTCTCGAGGCAATATCTAACAAAAAGGTCAAATAACTCAGATATTTGAATATTACAGTATGGCTCACATCCAACAAAGAAAATTCAGCTCCATACCGCTACCGTAGTCGATTCGATCACGGTTCCCCCAAGCTTCATTGAAGTAGATCACAACCTCAGGAATACTGTCTTTAGGCAAAGTCTGAAGCGTCTCGTGTAAACGAGGCGACGCCTACACATCTCCACAAAAAACAACTCAGCGCTCTGAATGATGTGTCCCCGCGAAAAAAAGCTGGATCGCACCTCACGAATCTTGTCGTAAAACATCCTAAAAGCCGGATTGCCAAATCGCGAAGCTGCATTGTTGACAGGTGGTGTGTCCTTGCACAGTTGTTCTACAGCATCCAGAGTCCTGAGAATAGCCCTGATTTCCTAAGAACATCCATTCTTCAAAAAGAGTTCGTCAATTCGTGGTTCTGGGACAGTTACCTCCGATTCGTCGCACGGGTCAGTCAATTTAATGCTGACAACAGACTCATTCAGTGTCTCAATGTACGAAATAACGTTTTTATGCGTTTCTGAGGTCTGAAACCAATCTAACTGAAGCTTTGTGAGAATGAATTTACGAGGTGGTTGGAAAGTCATGGATAATGGTCGAGTGTTTGTCAAACCATCAAACCAATCAGATGATGATGATAGGCACAACTGCAACCCCTAACCTCAGAATTTCTTGATCCCTTCTTAACCCTGCAAATGACCATGCTCACACCAGCCGCCACACTGCGAGCGTCACTAGAACGACATAACGACGAATTCGAATCCTTGCTGAAACTGATTCCCGCGAGGTTTTATCTCGTGCAAGATGATGAAGAACAAGTATGTGTTTTTCAATCGGCTCACGAAGCTTCTTCGCTCAGTGTTTGTGTTCAGTCTGGCTTGAAGTACCAAAAACACAAAAAAAACAAAAAAGAGGACAAGCAAGCAATCAAGGAAGCATCCAAAAAGGCCAAAAAAGCCAAAGTGAGCCTGGGCATGTCACACCAAAAGCTACAACGCTGAACTATTCCATCAGCTTGACCCAGCAAATCACAAAACTATCATCGACCTCCAAAACGAAGCTCTTCACCAGAAATTAGATTCCAAAACGACGAAAGGGGGGAAGAGAAAACGTTCCGAGACCGGCGATGATGGCAACGAGGGCATGACTGTGCAAGCTGAAATCGACCTCGGCAGCGATGAGAATGAGGAACAAGAAGAAGTAGTTGAGAAGGAGGAAAAGCTTGTTCCAATGCCAGAATCAAGCGGTATCGAGGCCCTACGGAAAAAGCTACATATCAGAATGGCAGAACTTCGGAATAGAGGTCAGTCAGGCGAACCTGGAGATCGAGACGAACTACTAGAGGAACGGCGAAAGCAGCGAGCCAACATGCGTGAACGACGAAGAAAGGAAACTAAAGAAAAGATCAAGCGGGAGGAAGAGACGAGAGGGAAGAAGAACAAAGAGAAGAGGGAGGAGAAGCAGAAGGGTAATTCCACCCGAGTGCGTTATTCCGTGCACTCAAGAGCTGATGATGATGACGATGACAACAACGTTCTCAGACACAGCTACTGGTATCCGATACCGCAGAGCAATTACACAGCTCAGGTCCTCAAGCAAAGCTCACAAACGTCACATTCGGCAATATCATCAGCAAATCCTCCTCCAAAAAAACTGAACGACTCAAAACTACATCAGACCCTCAACAAGCCCTCTCACAACTCGCCGCGCACAAAGCAAAACTATCAACCATGTCAATCGAAAAACGCAAATCCATCGAAGAAAAAGAAAAATGGGACAAGGCAGAAGCGCGTCTTGAGGGAACGAAAATCCGAGACGACGAAACGAGGCTGAAGAAAGCTGTCAAGAGGAAGGAAAAGGAAAAAGCGAAGAGCAAGAAGGCTTGGTATGTGTCTTTTCTTTTTTTATTTTTTTCAACTTGTGAAAGACTGTGTGTACAAGGGAGGAACGGAAGGAGCATATTGTGGCTTCGATGGCTGCGAAGCAGAAGAAGCGAACGGATAATATTGCGGTGAGGAATGAGAGAAGGAAAGATAAGAAGAAAGGGAAATCGAGGCCTGGATTTGAAGGCAAGTCGTTTGGCAAGAGTAGTACCAAATCCAGAGGCAAGAAATAAGGGCTTTGGGTAAGGGCAATGCGATTTTTTTAGAGAGAACCAGCGGGACAGCCGATAGTGTCCGCATCACATTTCACAAATGGATTGCACTTGAAACTATTCAGGCTTTTGGAGTTTGCCTAGTTTCAATTAAATGGGAGAAAACTGGACGTGGTAGGTTGACGAGGTACAAGAGCATATCATTCTGTGTGTATGGACACTCTGGTTTGACAGTAGTCGCCCTCAACCACTGACTGGTACATTCATCAAAAAGGTCCCACTATGTATATCACAAACAATGATTGAGATGGTGAAGAAACAATGGTGCTAAGTATAATCCTCTCTGAGGCTCTCATGCATATTTTCGGCCTATAACATGAGATATGCGTTCGCAAAAACCTATCTATATTCATCAGTCATACTTTTGTGTGGAGCTGTCGTCGTAGAATAAACTCTGGACCCACTCAGTATCTGAATAGTATCTGAATTCATAAACCTGCTCATTTTGAATTTTGAATAAAAAGTTTTTCATGTGCTAGAGTTGGCCCGGATCGCAAAGGATCAGGGAGTATTATCCTTCATCACAACTCCACAGTGGAAGTAGGCCTTGGGCTGTAGTGCCCGACGTCGATGAAAATACTTCTGATATCGGTTCTAGAAGGCAGTACAATGGTTTACAACTGACAATCATCTGACAAAATCTTGGTTCTAAACACGGTGTTTGAAGATGGTTTTCACTTTCTGCCAAGAATCCCGACTAAGGAGCTCATTGAGCCACCTCTCAACATTGGGCCTTCCTTCAGTAAGTGGCAACTTGACTTCATTAATGAGTCGATCGCTGACTGGCACAGAGGCGAGATCAGCAAGGGTGAGTTCCTGTATAAGGCGCCCGTTTTTTCAGTTCAAGTGATATTTCGAATTCAGCGGATATATGTACATCACCAGCGATATACTTCTGCTTGGAGAGGATCTTCTCGTAGGTATCGAGAGTCGCAAACAGTTTTTTCTTGCAATTCTCGATTTCAGTGGTATCGGACTTGAGATTGAAGAATCTTCGAAAAAACATGTATCAGATTTCTTATTGAAAGGAGAAAAGAGCTCGTGACGCACCTTTTATTGAGGGTTTCGAAAAGAAGAGCCCCGGCGAAACGACTGTAGTAGGATGCTTCTGCCCATGTGGCTTGATCTACCAGTGCACGTTTTTCAGGGTCTTTCGGCAACAGTTGGGTGCCTTGATTGGGGTACTTTTCCTCGAGATAGCGGGCTATAGCTCTGCTTTCGGATAGAAGAAACCCATTGTCGTCCTATTTGTCTGCAAGTTGGTTTAATGATGTGACGTTCCGGGTGACTTACAATGGCAGGAACCAATCCAAAAGGAAATTTGGCAAGGTAATCTTCTGATTTATGCTCTCCTGCTATAAGGTCCACATCGACCCATTCAAAGGGAACATTCTTTTCATGAAGGATGAGGGCGGCAACAAGGGCAGGACCAGAGGCGAACCAGCCATAGAGTTTGAGGACCATTTTTTACGAGCAACTGGACAGGGCAAATAGTGATACTGGGGTGCGATAAAGACTATTGCATGATTGGGTTATATAGCAGTTTCTGATAATCATCCCTCAAAATAGAAACGGAGGCTGTTACTAAGCGCAGCGCCGGGGGAGGTCAGGTTCATTTGAATGAAGCTCAAAATTAGCCTTCCGAATTCATTGGTGATGGAAAACAATTGCTCTCGATATACTTTGCACGTCACTGCCATCAATCATAATTGATCAACGGCCAGGGATTACGGTCCTTGATATGATGTATTTGCAAGAAGTCATATCCTGATCGATTCATCTGACTTCAAGTATTCTCTCTCGAAATGAACAAGAATATCATTGATGAGAAACACCTGCTGCCATTGGTTGATTTCAGGCCTTACGAAATCAATTTTCTGTCGGAGTTTCACTCCGCACATCTTGGTAATAATCATGGTTAAGTGGGACCGTTCTGAATTATCAACCTCTTCCGTTTCTTCGTTTGAGACAACCATGTCCCTCGATTCGTCGGAGCCCAAGTCGTCTGACGTAGGCATCGTAGTGGAGAAAGAGGGATTACATCTTTCTTCTCTCCTGATACTTTTTAACGAGCTCAGATGTCTTGAAGAACACGATAAGCAATATGTGAGTAGAGAAACTAAAACACTATCTGGGTGACTTAAGATGTTTTGTAGATATTTGTACACCGTCCAGCGCGGGGAGACTGGGAGTCGTGCATGAGCTTCGCATCTTCTGTTGAGACTCTTGAGCTCAACTCCCAGGGAAGCAAAGAGGTACTTGGAATTTCTCCAGGGACTTATATCCGACTCGTACAGCAGCTCAAAGGGAAGCCACTGTTTCCTCAATTGAAAAGGCTTTGCATAGAAGATTATCATGGGCTGGTCGATTTCTTCCCACTCTTTCTTTCTTCAAACCTCCGATCAATTCGACTTCTCAGCACCAAACCGCCTACCATACCAGTTACTACTGCCTCTCTTGTGCTTAGAAACCTCATCTGCGATCTTTCAGAGTGGTCCCAGGAAATACAACACCTCCATATAGCACAAAGCACTATCTTGCAGACATGGATGTTTAATAGTATTTCCATCCTCAGCAATCTCCGTACCCTCGAGCTTTCCCCTGTTCAAGTGAAAAACTTCGAAGAATTTCGTCCCCTGGCACCTCTTGCTCTCGAAAGTCTTACTCTTGAGCTTTCCTGCTCCTCCTATACTTCTTTACCTTACCCCATCACTCCACTACCAGACTTCCTTGCGCTACTCAAGAAATTGCGTATTTCTGGATCTTCCATCGTGATAGCAGACTTTGTTCAATCCCTCGGATCACAAAAACTGACTAGTCTGGCCATTGAAGGTAAAATTCAAGCTGATGAAAGCGCATGGTCTTCGAGTTCGAGGTGCATGAAACATCGCACACTGAAGACAAGTAGCAAGCTGAAGAAAACAGTGAACCACCGAATTCATGGTTTTGAAAGCATCCTGCACAGGATATCATTGCGCTGGGGAGAATCCCTCCAAGAAATAACCATTATTTCACAATGTGATGCATGCATCGACTTCGCTCCGCTACCTAGTATTCAGCTTATCGAAAAAATCTACGTTTCCGACTTTCCAATTAATGACCTTGAACATGCACTCAAGCCCGCTGCTATTTGGAACCATCTGGATAACCTCCACTTGACTGTGACAATCACATTTCCCCTCCTCTCCCTGATAGCTCTTTATGCACCTCAGTTGAAGAAGCTTGACGTGTCCATAAATACGAGCGAAGCACCTCCCGTGGACAACCAACAGGTTCCTACTCACCCCCTCAACCTACTGAAGATTCACGGTCCGTCTTCTCAAAATTCTGAGGGGTCCCCCTGCAGGAGCGCCAACGACGTTCCGGATCTGTCCCGTTTGATTCAAGTTGCTCGATATTTGAATTCATTGTTTCCAACCCTCAAAGAACTAACTTCAACGAGTCAAATCGAAATTTGGGAGCTAGTGTGGCAGCTTTTGGTGCTATGTCAAACCTGTAGGGCAGATGGAAATTGTCAAAGGCCCGTTCACAATCAAGAGTCCGAAGTGTTGTGACTAGTATCATTTGAAATTAGTATCGTCCTGCAGATCAGAATCAAAGATACATCACTTTACATACCATTTACATACCACTGCCATCAATAATTGATCGACGGCCAGGGATCACGATCATCGGATGCAAGTGTGAGGTCCTATCCACTGTGATAATTAGACATCATATCCTGATCTATTTATCCTGCAACGTTCAATTCATTTGACTTCAACTAATCTCTCTCCAACTGTATCAATCCTCAACCTCCAAATTTACTTTCATTTCATCCCTAGGATTTGACTAGCACTAGTCGTCAAGGAGAAACCTACCCACCTGTCACTACTTTACTTCAGACAGTACGGAGGTAGCTTCTAACATACTTGCTGTCAGAGTTAAATTGACCATCCTATACGCTTGGGAAGGGTTGTCGAAGTCAGTGTATCAATGTGGAAATTACTTAATCAGTGTATATTGTAAATTTGTCGAAAGTTTAAGTTGCTCTTTTGACCTTGCATCTGCCTACCACACGTTACATATACTACGTTTTATTCACGAAAAGGGTTTTGGTTGTGTGTGGCCGTCCTGAATCATGCCTGGAACCTCTTCTTCCTCTATATCTTCATTGGAGACTCATATGACTCTTGGTTCACCAAAGCCATACTCAGCCACTTCATCTGATGCAGGTGTTGTAGTGGAGAATAAGGGGATATGTCTTTCTTCTCTCCTGCCATTGTTCGACAGACTTGGATGTGAAAAGTATGAAAACCGATATAACCATAGAGAATATGTGAGTAGAGAGGCTAAAGTACTATATTGAGGACTTGGAAAAATGTTTTGTAGATACTTGCAGCCCGTCCAACGCAGGAAGACTGGTCGTTGTGCATAAACTTCGCATCATCTGTTGAAACCATCAAGCTTAACCCTCATGGAAGTGAAGAGGCCCTCGAAATCTCTTCAACGACTTATATTCGCCTTCTGCAGCAGCTGAGAGGGAAACCATTGTTTCCTCGACTGAAAAGGCTCTGCATAGAAGATTATCATGAGCTTGTCGATTATCTCCCCCTCTTTCTCTCTCCAAACCTCCAAACAATCGAACTTCTTAACACCGAACCGTCTTCTATACCAGATACTACTGCCTCAATAGTGCTTCAAAACTTCATCTGCGATTTTTCAGAGTGGTCCCAGGATGTACAACACCTCCGTATAGCACAATGCTTTATCATGCCGACATGCTTGTTAGATAGTATTTCACTCCTCAACAATCTCCGTACCCTCAACATTTCACCTATCCACGTGGGCAGCTTTCAAGAATTTCGTCCTCTGGCACCCCTCGCCCTCGAAAGTCTCACCCTCAGACTTTCCTGTCCCTTATATGATCGTTTACCCGACCCTATCACTCCATTGCCAGATTTCCTTGTATCGCTAGAGAACTTGGATATTTCTGGACCTCTCATCGCGGTCGTAGACTTCGTCTCATCTCTAGGATCACGGCGTCTGACTAATCTGGTCGTTGAGGCTGGAAGTAAACATGTCACATGCGACCAACACGTCTCTCTGATGGAAGTAGAGAATGTAAACGTGTGCGATTTTGGAAACATGTTATACACAATATCATTGCGTTGGGGGGACTTCCTTCGAGAAATCACCATCACTCCGCCGTGTAGTGCATGCATCGACTTTTCCCAGCTATCTGGTATGCTGATGCTTGAAAAAATGCGCGTATTCGACTGTCCATTCAATGGCCTTGAGCATGCACTCAAGTCTCCTGCTGTATGGTACCATCTGGATACACTCCACTTGACTGTGACAATTTCATTTCCACTCCTCTCCCTAATGGTGCTTTCTGTACCTCATTTAAGGAAGCTGAACATTTCCATAGACACGAGCAAAGTACCTACGAAAGAACAACGTGTTTTTTCTCACCCCCTCAAGTCATTGAGTATCCTCAATTCGCCTTCTCAAGATTCTGGGTGGGGGTCCTGCTGGAGCGTCCAAGATCTTCCTCATTCTATTCAAATTGCTCGATATCTGAATGCATTGTTTCCAAAAATGGAAGAACTAACCTCAAACAGTCCAATGAAAACTTGGGAAGTAGTTTGGCAGCTCATGTTGCTCTGTCAAACTTCGAGAGCAGATGACAATTGTAGACCTGTTTATGCTCGAAACGAGTTGGGAGTGCTGTGACCGAAATCATTTGGATTTAGTATTATCTTGTATATCAAAATCCAATAGATAGTTTCCAACTCCAATGGGAGTTGATTGTAAAACTCTGGTAATATATCTTTTGAACTCCGCTTATGGAAATTGAGGGACAGTGACAGAGGGCGGGCGTGACCAACATTGGAAGTCCCGAATTACATCGTCGCTGCCTACTTTCTACTGCCCCCGTCATTTTTACAACAGCAGTAGAGGCTCAGATGCTGCGCATAGTCTCTACTGTGTCTAAATCTTCCTCCACGGGAATTCTCGGAAAGGCCGCAAATACATGTGTGTCGGGACGCTTACATCCAAATCATGTTGTTAACTGGAATTTCCAGGCTGACGTTCTCTCACATCTTCCTCAACACGCCATGCAGATATAACATTAACGATAGATGGAAAAGAGGTTACAGTTCCTCAAGGTGGATCTATTATCTGTGGTCATATCTCTTTCTTCTCAGCACATCTCTCAAGGTTCTGCTCTGATACAAGCTTGCGAAGCTGCTGGCGCAACAATACCAAGGTATGTTCTGTTTTTTTTTACTGCTCAGAAAACAGCTGAAGGTTTTTGCTTGAAGATTCTGTTACCATGATAGGTCCGTTTCATCAGTCCATCTTACCTGTCTCCTGCCGACGTTCTGGACAGGCTCGCAATTGCTGGAAATTGTCGTATGTGTTTAGTCGAAGCTGAGAGATCTCCGAAACCCGTGGCGTCTTGGTGTGTGTTCGCTTTCTCGCATCTGTCAGCTCAATTAATGGATTGGCAGTGCGATGCCCGCTATGCCTGGCTCGAAGGTTTTTACTAACACCCCACTGGTGCACGAAGCGAGGTGACCTGTTATTCTTTCCTCTCCATTTTCTACTCACTATGTGATCTGAATTTAGAGAAGGTGTCATGGAATTTCTTCTAGCCAATCATCCCCTTGACTGTCCTATCTGCGACCAAGGTGGAGAATGTGATCTTCAAGACCAGTCTATGCGGTACGGTTCCGACCGCTCGCGTTTCCATGAGATCACTGGCAAGCGTGCCGTTGAAAACAAGGATCTTGGCCCCCTTGTCAAGACTTCTATGAATCGCTGTATCCAATGTACACGGTGTGTGCGTTTCGCTAATGAAGTCGCTGGTGTTGAGGAACTCGGTACCTCTGGCCGAGGTAATGATATGCAAATTGGCACCTATGTCGAGAAGACGATGAATTCCGAATTATCCGGTAATATTGTCGATCTTTGTCCTGTCGGTGCCCTTACCAGCAAACCGTACGCGTATAATGCCCGACCATGGGAGCTCAAGAATACCGAAAGCATTGATGTTATGGATGCCATTGGTTCAAACATTCGTATCGATTCTCGCGGTGTTCAGGTTATGCGGATACAGCCCAAGACCAATGACGATGTTAATGAGGAATGGATCAACGACAAGACGCGATATTCATATGACGGCCTCAAATTTCAACGTCTAACAACTCCCTTAGTGAAACAAGGCGATCGATTTGTTGCTGCCACTTGGGAGGAGGCACTGACTGTCATAGCCGAGGGTCTTAAAACTTCTGGGGCCACAGGGAACGAAATTCAGGCTGTCGCTGGCCATCTCGCTGACACGGAGTCGCTGGTTTCACTTAAAGATCTCATGAATCGCCTTGACTCCGACAACCTCATTCTTGATCAGACCAATGGTCATTTACCCCCTGTGCATGGTGTCGATGTGCGCTCCAACTACCTCTTTAATGCCACTATTTCTGGCATTGAAGAGGCTGATGCTATCCTTTTGGTTGGTACCAACCCCAGACACGAAGCTGCTGTCCTCAACTCTCGTATCCGCAAGAGTTGGCTGCACACACCTCTCGAAGTTGGTTTGATCGGTGAACGTGCTGATACTAGCTATGGCTACGAGTATCTTGGCAGCGACGCTCATGCATTAGAAATATTTGCTTCAGGTAAAGCGCCTGAGAGTGCTTTCACCAAAAAATGGAAGGAAGCGAGGAAACCTTTGATTATTGTTGGTAGCGCTGTTTCGGAACATTCTGATGCTGTTAGTGTCTACAACACACTCGCCAAATTTGTGGAGAAGGAAAAAGCTCGCCTTATCACTCCCAACTGGAACGGCTTTAGCATTCTACAGAGGGCGGCTTCCCGTGCCGCTTGCTACGAGATTGGCTTCACTCCCTCTCGCGCTGCTTCACAAACAAAACCTAAATTTATCTACCTCCTTAATGCTGATGAAGTCGATCCCAAGTCGATTCCCCAAAATGCATTTGTTGTTTATCAGGGCCATCATGGTGACATCGGCGCTCAACTAGCAGATGTTTGCCTGCCAGCTTCAGCGTACACCGAAAAGGGAACAACGTGGGTGAACACTGAGGGCCGTGCACAGCAAGGTCGTGCGGCTGTCAGTCCACCTGGCGCTGCTCGTGAAGACTGGAAGATCATCCGCGCGCTCTCGGAGGTGATAGGTACTGCGCTGCCGTATGATAACATTTTAGAGCTGAGGGATAGGCTGTGGGAAATCTCACCAGTGCTTGTGAGATATGATATTACAGAGAAGACATCGTCTGAGATTGCATTGGTGGGCATTAAGGCGATTCAGGACAGGACAGCAGGTGCCAAGATTGGCGGTGCTGCTTTCAAGAAGCCTATTTCCAATTTCTATCAAACAGATCCCATCTCACGAGCGTAAGTTTTTCAGCCTCTTTTATAAATGTCTTGTCGTTGATGTGGATGTACATGGCAGTTCTATCACAATGGCACAATGTACACGTTCTTTTGTAAATGACCAAAGCCACGGCTTTGGCGAGCCTAGTAAGACGGAGCGGGCTGCATTTGCGTAGAGACATCCTTAGTAATATTTCTGTCGAAAGTTGAATTCTTGAATTCTTCTCAAATTTCTTTTCAACTTGTCCCTCGTTCTGCTTCAAGACTGTAATACAACACTAGAACCTGTCCACTTTGTGAACAGCTAAATGTGATACTGTAGCAGGCACAAAAAATAAATGAACGGATCCGATAACGTCGTCTCCTGATCAGTATGTTTATTGTAGGTTTCGTCCAGAAAAGGGCTTTGAGTGGATGTGATAGCATAGTGATCTCTAACTTGACAATGATCAGCCCAACTACGTTCAACTGTCTGTCGCGTCAAGATCTGTGATCATCTATGTCACTGTCAGCAGACAGTTTTAGGCTGTACACCTTAGTTCTGTGTATTCAAGTACCGAGGCAGATTATTATACTCCCCACTGATGTGCTTCTTTGACAGGTAGACTTACATGATGAGTTAAGATAGAAGAAGGGGGGAGCGAAAACTCATTGCAAATGCACAACGAGTCTCATCTCACCTGCCTGTATTTATCTCTAACTACCATCATCAAATGATCATCAGGAATGAAACCTAACGTATTTTTAGTGTAGCGCTCGATATTCCAACAAATATATTATAGTTCTGTGCATTTAGAACTAAGTGCTTCTTTTACAGCGCTGCAACTTGAATAACATGCTTCTCACTGATATCATTTATCCAGCAGCATTTGGGCTTGCTGTTTCCTGCTATGCTTTGATACAAAGGAAAGACTCAGCCGTATGGATTATATTCAACGTTTTGACTATGCCTGGCTCACGAAGAGGACCGTAGCTCAAAAAGATACCTACCATAGGTCCATCTGGACTATTCACCTCGTGGATAGGGGTTTATAAGGCAATGCATTATGGATCACAAATGATCCAAGAAGGTTACAAGAAGGTGTGCATGCATTGTATCGCTGACATTGTCTTAACAAATTTGACTACCTAGTACCCCATTTTCAAAATACCGACACCTTTCTTTTGGCTTGTAGTTGTAGCTGCACCTGAACTTTTGGAGGATATAAAAAAAGCTAGCAATAAACAAATATCCTTCATTGCCGCTCTCGACCAGGTTTGTGCTCTTCTATCTCTTGTCTAGACATAGTATTGACCCTACAAAATCAAAGAGGTTTCAACTCGACTACACAATTGGTCCAGGGCTAAATGGCGATGACTACCACATCCAGGTTGTCCGTGGTGTGATGACGAGAAATATCGGCGCTCGCTATTCCGGCATGTTAGACGAGATAGACAAGGCCTTAAATATGCTTCTAGCAGGAGCTGATCAAGGTATATATCAGTGCGTTTTTCTTCGTCTATGAATACTCAGACCGGTGAAGGCTGGATAAACATTCCTACTCGTCTCTCTGCTGAAAAAATTGTTTCAAGATTCAGCGCACGATTCTTCGTTGGTCCTGAACTCAGTATGCTTTCATTTTTGTAGGGTGGACTAGTATACTGAAAAAAAGCCCCTTTCAGCTTCCAATGCAAAATTTCTTGAAGCCATGGAACAGTACGCTGTGCACGTATTGAAGGATGGTCCAGCCCTCGGCATTCTTCCGAAATGGCTCAGACCGTAGGTGTCACTGGTCCTACTCTACGATCTTTTTTTTTCATAGAGCGGATTTTACAGTCTTGCAAGTAGACTTCAATTTGACACGGAAGGGAAGATACGTGAGATTGAGGCATTCATACTTCCAGTTCTTAACAAGCGTTTACAAGAGGGCATTGAGAATCCGGACGTAGATTCAGTCAGTTTGACCGACACTTTCAGAGTCCAGTGCTTACCGCCGTCGCAGAATGATATGATTACATGGTTATGGAATGGCGCAGATAAGAACCATCAAACCCTTCGTGATGTCGTCCTTCGAATAGTTCTGCTCCACGTTGCGGCCATCGAGACTACGTCAGGTGTAAGTCTCCGACTCGTGACCCTACGCATATCTAATTTGAAATTTGAAGCTTCTAGCAAATGCTCTCCATTGCCTCGCAGCGCATCATGAGTACATTGAGCCGCTACGGGAAGAGATATGGATGATTGTTGAAGCGGAGGGATGGAACAAAACCTCAATCGGAGAAATGAAGAAGTTAGATAGTTTCATAAAAGAGTCGCAACGCATACATGGTTCAGATGCTGGTGAGATATCCGATATCAATGAGATTCCACCGACTCGGAACATTAACGATTATTTCATCCAGTTATGACTCAACGATTGGCGGTAGATAACTTCACTTTTTCCAACGGGACTTTCATTCCCAAACACACATTATTTGGAGTAGCCGGTCACGCAATCAATACAGACGAGGTGAAAGTTGAACAAAACTCTTATCTATCTATTGTTCTGACGTATTTCCAGCGTGTCTACTCAAACCCTCACGAGTTCCAGGGTTTCCGCTTTGTTGATATGGATCCCTCGAAATGGCAGATGACCTCTTTGAACCTGGCATACATGACCTTTGGTATTGGAAACAGAGCATGGTAAGTATCACTCAAATTTTTTGAATTCTGATTCATTATCCGTTCTGTGTGGAAAAAAAGTCCAGGACGATTTTTCGCTGTCACCGAAGTGAAGACCGTCCTTGCTCGTATATTGCTCAACTACGACATCAAGTTGTCTGATGAAAAGACTAGAGAGCCTCAGGTAGCAGGTGTAGCTCTGAAGCTCAACAAGTCTGCTGAAATCTTTCTGAGGAAGAGAAATCTAAACTGACAATATGAGATGACCTTGTGACAAGCATAGATTACTCAGCCGCTTGGACGTCAAAACCAAGGGGGGAATATCAACAGCCATATTGCTTTTGTGATTGTTACCATAAGGATGAGGTCAACAAGATCTCGATTTTATTTTACACTGATCTTCGGTGAAATGTTCTCAGAATTCCAATTTTGGACATTTTCTCGATCGGAATACAAAGTTACTAGGCACAGCAGTATGTGCCTAGCCTTCTGGGGTCCTGCTCTATCAGCTATCATGACCGTAATTGCGAGATCTACGTATTGCCCCCACGAACTTACCTTTTCTGCTGAATTATCACTTTCCCAACATCACCTGATGATGTATAGGCTCCATGCTACAGAGGTCGGGCGGTGCAGTGACTAAAACATCATGACCAAAGTAGAGATCAGTTTTAGAAATTTGAATAACATCCTACTTATATATAATGATAAAAGACCTCTCCCTCGACGGTGTCTCCATGTCTAAGCATCACCTTTACCGATTTTGAATACGCCGAGGACTGATGATACACTCCGTTTACTGAAGTCTATTAAGCGTTTATGAGACTGCACTCGAATGAGATATGTAAAGACATAAACACATATTGTCTGTGTGTTGTTCAATATTATATAGATGACATTGCAGGAATAACGTGACTTACGTTGAACACGATATAACCCCAGAAGATTCCAAAATCCCGCCAATGGTTTGAATAGAGAATATTGAAATTGGGCTCCATCCATTCGTCGGTGGTTCGAGCAGAACAATACTGACAGCCAGCCGTGGCATCGGGGTTGGTAATATATCCCCCAGAACGTGAAATATACTCCTGCAAAAAGGAACCACATGTTTGACCAGATGGAGGATCAACAGTCACCAACTCCGTGGCTGAGCAGTTAATTTCCATATGTCCAATCGCTGCGCGATGCATTTTAGCATTGAAAAAGACACAACCAAAAGACAATGTCCCACCCTGGCCGAGGAGTGCTTCAATGAGATATGTGTATGGAGACAAACGGTACATCCATTTCCACCAACGTAGTTGACGGTATGGTTGGAGCACTCCATTGCTAGAGGTCGAGTTAGTAGAGCAGAGAAGTCTAGGTACAGAGACTTACAATGTCAAGACGAATGTGAACAAAAATGAATACAGCAAGCTAGCAATCTCAGCAGTTGGGCACGCAGAGGCAACGGTTAAAGCAATGGTAGTCCAATAGAGGGGGAATTGGACCCCATATACAAACCAGGTGAAAGCAGCTCTGGAAGTGGCAAATCCAACAGTCCAGTACCAACAACAGAAGAATAGCGAGGCCCCGATCATGTTCCAAGGAATCTCACATAGAAGCTGCGACGTCGTCAGCGCCGACCAGTTATACACCCGACTAGGACGTTCGCGGATTTCATATATGTTACGCATCTAGGTAGCTGTCAAAATCATTGGGAACATGCGTTCCTGAGGAGTACATACATTAATATATGGAACGTGAACTTGACCTCCAAGAGGAGCACTCTTAAACAGTGTTAGATTAGTGTTAGATTGTGGTACAGTAGATATGGTCGACATACCAGGACTGTGGCCATAAAGATTGCCTGATAGAATGAACAACCGTCCCAAACTTACAAGTAGTGCTACTCACAAACAGCTTATCCTGATTCGCCTGGATGCTACTCCCTGACTTGAAGAACGTAAATCCAATAAACAGCCCGCCAATGATATTAAGCGTCAGCTTGGACATAAGATATGTCGGGTTACGCCAATAACTTGCGTATTGTCGTCTTAACAGAGTCTTAGTCTGGAACAGCCACGGAGTAGCGTACGCTCCATGCAAGGTACTACCAACAGGCGGTTGTTTTCTTCCCTCAGTGTGGATGTGCTCAAGGTCTGCATGCAGCTGTTTGCATTCGCTCGCATTTAACCATACTTCGTACCAGTTTTGTTTGGCAACAGCTGTGGCACCAGCGCCGACAACTTCGAGCATATATTCTGCTCTGAAGTGATGTCAAAGAAAGAAGGTCGAGGATGAATGACACGCACGGATTTTCACCAGGCTGGATGCGCCGTCCGCCACCAGCTTCGAAATACTTGATCACAGAGCTTGCATTTGACCCGATATCACCGAAGTAGACTGTCTGACCACCTTTTCGCAGCAAAAGAAGCCGATCAAAGACCTGTAAAAGCCTTTTCAGTTCTCGGGTCCTCCAATCTTAAGTTAAGCATACACAAAAGAGTTCTGCAGAAGGCTAATGTGACAGTCAGTTTTCCCATTTGAATCATCGCTTCGAAAATCCATACCTGGTGGATGCTGAACCATTGTGATGTGGTACCGAATGCCATAAGTATGCATCTACGAAGAAGAAGTGGGTACTGACGTGCACAAAATAGCTTGTCCATTATCTGCCAATTGCCTCAAAAATGAAACGATAGCCCAGGCGCTCTGCGAATCTAGACCAGAGGTTGGCTCATCCAGAAACAGCAGCAACTTAGGCTGCAAGTACAGTTAGTCACATAGTAGGTGGAAGGGGAAAAGTTTCACCTTAGCAGCAAGCTCAACACCGATTGTGGTCCGCTTTCTCTGTTCGACACCAAGAGAACCAACAATCGCATCGGCAAATGAGCCGAGGCCACACATTTGCAGAACCTGGTCGGCACTAGGCCCCAATGTCTTAGTTTTATCGCATCATGGAAAAATTACTCACTAATCATCCTTCTCTTTGACAGGGACACTTGAAGGTTGTCTCAATCTAGCGGAGAACCTGAGTGCTTCTCTGACGCTGCTTGTAGGTTCGTGGGTATCCATTTGTTGACAGTAACCTGTTTGGGCCTGGAAATCTGCCGGAAGAGGTTGTCCATTGAAGAACCGATCACCCGTTATGACACCAGTATCAACCCTCTCAGCAAGGACGTTCAGCAATGTTGTCTTTCGAAAATCATCATTGAGGTCACACCCAAGATATACTTGACAAAGAACACGACGTACTTTTCCAGCTCCAGATTCACCCATCAATGCCGTCAACTTCCCAGGGCTCACAAACCCACTCACATCATCAAGTAGTTTTCGCGTCTTACCTCCCCCAGCACTAATGACATAATTCACATGCTGCCATGAAAAAGTATTCGTCATCTTCGGTGCCTCTCTCAATGCTGTCTCTTTCTTCTTCTCATCTTCTTCGACACCCTCAACCCCAGTGACTGTAGCTTCCTCCTTGGCCACGGCCTCTTTCTCTTCATCATTTCCAACGGCCATAGCTGCTTCTTGAATTACGGCGGATCTTGATCCGCGCTTGAACTGTATAACGGACATGGAGCTCGAGGCTGAGGCGTTGAATTCTGTGAAAGAGAGGAGACAGAGAATGAAGAATACACCAAAGGCACACAAGATTGCATAGTTCTAGAACTCGATTAGTACAATTTGAGAATGTTTCTTTGTTGAAGATACTCACTCGCCAGACATGACCAAACTCATAACCGAATGACAGCCCAACGTATCGTTGTCCAACGACATTCTCCCGTCCAGGTTCAGCACCAACAATAGGACAAACTTGGTTTGCGAGTGAGATGCCTTCATAGCCTGGACCTGAAGGAACGAGATTCGAGCAAGGACCATTGACCGTATGGAACTCAGTGCTCATAAGCGAGTCGAACGCGTAGAATATCGGCTATTGAGATGACATGTAGGCGTCCTGAAGTAGCTGCAATTTGGTAGAGAACGTACATTGATGTAGGAAATCCACCTTAATGTACCGATCATCTGTTTTCTCGGTATCTGATAGCCGGTATATAGAGACAAAGCCAAGAGCAAGACTCCGGCAACAGCTTGCGCGGGCGCCTCTGCAGGAAAGGCAGCCGCCAACCCACGAAAGAAAGCTTTCATGGATATCGCCACTGTAATAATGAAAACATAATATGTACTTTATACGACCCCAGAATCAATAATCCCTTTGTGGCGTGAAGATGATATGATGTACTTACAAGAACTGCCAAGCACTGGTCTGTAAACCCGAAACAAAGTAGATGACGACCACAAATAAAGTAATCGTGATAACAGTAAATGGAACGTCCACTAGTGTCATCGCCAAGGCTTCAATCATAGGATGATACATTGCAGCTTGAGCGTGTCGAAGGACAATGGGACGCTGTGCAAAGAGAGACGGAATTTCTGACATATTAAATAGAGTTGGTGCAAAAACGGAACTAGAGATGACCATCAGTCTTAGTCCCTAAGGAAGAAATGAGACCCTACAAGAAAAGAACACCTCCACGAGAGAAATAACCAGTCGTCGCGTCTGTCATTCTGACAAACGTCGTACCAATGATGACAGCTTGAATAACAAAAACGCTATAGTCATTGTCAAGAACACTCAGGTTAATAGCATCAGAGTTAAAACATACAATGTAGAGAGGACTTGAGCGGTATAGTTCCCTTTTAAGATCTGCAGTCTACGCTTCATCACAATTCTTACTTGCATGGGAATCGAGATAATGTAGGGGCTCTAACAAGAGTGTCAGGACACCTTTTTGGAATAGACAAAGACGGTGTACCTTCTTCCTCGTATGTCTGGCATGTTCCGCCCTTGAACTTTCTTTGTAACTCGCTTCCAATTCAGGTTTTCCAACAAAATGCTCTTTATAATCCTCCATATCTCGTATATTCAATTGTCGAATCCCGCTCTGTTTGTAGTATTCTGCAAACTCTATCGCTGTGCGAGGGATAGGTCTCCTTCTTTCAATACCAATCGTCGAACTTCGTTGACTTCTACGCTCTTGGTCATGACCCGAAACTTCGAAAACCGACTCCTCATCAATATTACTTTCTGTTCGGCCTTCGGGGTCTGTTACACTAATCAAGAAATCGGGGGTTGTCTGGCGGTTGGCAGGCTTGTATCCCATGTCGATGAAATATTGCCTTGCTTCGGAGGCTGGGCCGAAGTACGCCATACGACCTTCATAAATGACGCATACCTTGTCGAAGATGTTGTAGAGAGTCTCTCCAGCTTGATAGATTGAAACTATGGTCGAGACATGTAAGAGATCTGTGGCAATACGGAGAGCACGAGCAAATTCGAGGGCTGTAGAGGCATCCAGACCTTTCGTTGAGCTGGGGAAGAATATGTGAGAATAAGACTCGGTGTAGGAAGAAACGAGACCTGCTTGTCCCATGATGTGATCAGGCTTCGCGTTGCCAGTGTCTCACTAATGCTAACACGTTTCTTCTCTCCACCACTTACACCTCGGATTGCTGCGTCACCCACTAACGTTCCTTTGACATGGCTCAACCCAAAAATCGTCGTATAAACATCCGTGATCAGCCTCGTGTACTCTCGCCTCGTCTGATTCTCAATCCTGGGCTGAGGAGCACGCGTCTGTGCGGCAAAGTGGACAGTGCTGTCAACAGTGAGGGTAGGAAAGAGGATGTCATCTTCCGGACAGTATTGAACGTCACCACGGTACATTTGTCTTATTTGAGAAGGAGTGAGAGAGTCGTAGTAGACGTCACCTGTAATGGCGTGGTATTCGGAGCGACGATTAGCAAGTGTTTTGAGGAGTGTTGTGCACCCTGAACCTGGTCTTCCGAGGACGACTAAGAACTTGTGGTTAGTGGATAAACACATACGACGTAACCGAGAGAGGCTTACGAAGCATTTCTCCTGGGCGAATAACACCCTCAAAGTCCGTGAGGATATCCCTTAAAGGTGGATGGCGCAGCGATTGAACTGCACGGACAATATTAATTGGATTGAAGATAGAGCCAAGGGTTTGCTGATAGCTAGCAGATGCACCAAGGCCCACAACGCCCAAATTTTCAAACAAAACCCCTAGTTGCCGGGTCTTGATGCCGGCCTCGCCACGCCTAAAAAGAAAAGAAAAGGTTTTGGGTACAAATCGAGATGAAGGTACTCGAAGAACATACTTTCGCAGATATACTTGAACAGCCCTTTCGAAGTCAAACCGGTCGCCATCAGGCCTCAGAGCATCTTCTGATATTTCAGAACCTGCCTCGGAAGTTGGCTCTTCGCTTGATTGAGCAGAAAGACGGCTGAATGTCCTCGAAAGCCTACGGACGCCCTGTGGATCGAAGAAATCCATCGACACACGGGAGTGTGTTTTCTCCAGGGAATCAAGTGGTACTTCACCTTCTCCATGGTGATGTGGAGGTCGTTCAATGACAGGTGATAATTGGATGTGTGGTTGCCTTGCAGTGGGAGGTATGTCTGCAGGTTGTTGAGGCTGAGAAGAACCTGCACCTGCTGTTTGGCCCTCCATAATCAAGTTGAGATGGTTTTGATGACAATGAAAAACGAGGACGCTGGTAATAACAAGCTCCAGACCAGCGGTGGATGTGGACAGCTACTGTGGTCATCGGCAGCAGTAAGACACAGGTAGATTCGAAATTGGTCCAGACAGAGTAATAATATGATAGCGTGATGGACAGAATATAGATTCACTTGTGACCTCATTTCTTTCATCGTTGATCCTAACGAGGTTGCATACGAGCTAGTGATTCCAAATGTTTGCTGGACTGATCCGGTCCGTTTCGACCGGCCCGGGATAGACTTGGCTCCCGAATAAATTGTGAAGAACACCAATGATAGGTTTATCCATTTCTTCCCGCTTGCGTCGTCAGATTTCTAGGTCGAACCAATCGTAGAAGGTGCATTTTTCTAATTACAGGGCTCTATTGTGAACGTGTGTGAAGTACTTACTTCGGTTTGACAGTTGGCGGTGCAGTTGGCACGAACGGGCATAATTGATCACATTCTGGATAGGCAAAGCCTCATTACTGCTACTATTACTGCCTTTTACTTTGGCGTTGGTCACCATGTCAGTTCTACGCCGACTCTTTTCCCGGAGGACACTCGCCTACGCAACAGGGAGCACCGTACTTGCGGGAGGCGGCTTCTACTGGTACCTTAATTCTGGACCTGCATACCCTTCTAGCACAAAAGAGACAAGGCGGCCACCGTCACCATGGGTGCCGCCTTCGCGGCTTGATATGCTCTCAGAGCTCCGAAAGTCGGGAGAACATCCTAGTGAGGAATTCGACCTATTGATTGTAGGAGGTGGAGCAACAGGAGCTGGCGTTGCTGTCGATGCTGCTAGCCGTGGATTAAAAGTTGCCCTGGTTGAGCGGGACGACTTTGCTGCGGGTGAATAAATGACTTAATTCCACCAGCGGCTCCTGACCTAACATGTCATTCGTAATAGGTACTTCATCCAAGTCGACAAAACTTGTACATGGCGGTGTACGATATCTACAGAAGGCGGTCTTTGAGCTGGACTATGACCAATACAAGCTTGTACGCGAAGCCCTCCATGAACGTCGAATATTCCTCGAGACAGCACCTTATCTATCAAATATGTTACCGATCATGTTACCGATCTATAAGTATTGGCAAGTCCCCTACTATTTCGCCGGTTGCAAGCTATATGATATTCTTGCTGGCAAGGAGAACATGGAGACATCTTATGTCATGAGTAAAGGAAAGGCACTAGAGACTTTCCCTATGCTCAAGAGTGAGGGTCTCGTCGGCGCCGTTGTCTACTACGATGGTACAAGTCTAATTGCTTTAATTGATACTTTGACTTAAATCTCGTTCAGGCCAGCACAATGATTCGAGAATGAATATTGCCCTTATCATGAGCGCCGTTAAACACGGTGCCAAGGTCGCCAACTATTGTGAAGTCACCGAGCTTCATAAGAATGCCTCTGGAAAGCTTTCAGGTGCCAGTGTTCGTGATAATCTCACAGGGAAAGAGTTTCCTGTTCGTGCCAAGGTTCGATCGACCCCATCCTCCCCATCCCACTCCTAACTCATGAATACAGGGCATCATCAACGCGACTGGTCCATTCGCTGATACCCTTCTCAGTTTTGACAACCCATCTCACCAACCTATCGTCCAACCTTCCTCTGGAGTTCACATTACCCTGCCCAACTACTACTCCCCTCGTAAAATGGGTCTTCTTGACCCCGCAACCTCCGATGGCCGCGTCATCTTTTTTCTCCCTTGGCAAGGCAACACTATAGCGGGAACAACAGACTCCCCGGCTCACGTATCGCGGAATCCTTCCGCATCCGAAGAGGATATTCGTTGGGTCTTAGAGGAAGTCCGATCTTACCTCTCACCTGATATTAAGGTCCGCCGAGGGGACGTTCTGAGCGCTTGGAGTGGTTTGAGACCTCTTGTCAGGAATCCTGGTGCAAGCTCAACTGAAGGATTGGTTAGAAACCATATGATCCATGTCAGCGAGAGTGGCCTGTTGACGATCGCAGGTGGAAAGTGGACAACATATAGAGCAATGGCAGAGGAGACTGTTGATGAAGCAGTGAGAGTGTTCGGGTTGGAGAACAAGGTAAAGGGTAGTTGTGTTACTGAGAAGCTACGGCTAGTCGGAAGCGATGGCTGGAGCAGGAACATGTTCATTGGCTTGATCCAAACCGTAAGTACTACTTCCTCTTTTTCTCAATTCCGAATCCCTACGTTATTCTGCAGTACGGCCTTGAGTCGGATGTAGCAAAACATCTCTCAGAGAACTACGGCGATCGTGCATGGACAGTTTGTGGATTAGCAGAGCCAACAGGTGAAAGCTGGCCACTGCATGGTAAACGCCTAGTACCCCAATATCCCTGTACGCCCCCTTTCATCTATTCACTGCTATGTCCACTCATCATCTCCGCCACAGTCATTGAAGCGGAAGTCTACTATGCACTTAGATATGAATACGCACTTTCAGCAGTTGACATTCTCGCTCGCCGTATGCGTCTTTCCTTCCTCAATAGCCGCGCAGCACTAGATGCCCTCCCTCGTGTCATTGATATCATGTCGACGGAACTGAACTGGTCCCGAACCGAACGTAGAAAACAAATTCGCGACGCTGTCGAATTTTTGTGCGGAAGTATGGGTTTAGATGAGGGATACGTCAGCGGTGACTTTGTAAGACGTGTTCGAGAGCGCATGCAACCCAGAGGCTGGATCGAACACTTTGAAAGGGGTTGTTGGTACATCCATGCGCTTATCAACCGGAGTGTCTTGAATATCGTCGGAGTCATTAACAGTCAGAGAAGTACTATTACCTCTGTCATCATGGCCGGCGAAAGGATTCGAGTCCTCGGTCGTGCACGGTTTGAAGCCGGTGAAGTTGGAATTCTCAAATCCGTATTTGACAAATACGCTACGTCCTCTGCTCCTTCCGTCCCCTCTTCTGGTCAAAGAGAAGAGAAGAATCAAGTTCCTACTGCGAATGTCCTTAATTATATCAAAGAAGTGGCAGGATATGAAGCTATCACACTCAAGGAGCTCGAATACGTGCTCGAAGAAGCTGGATTTAGGGACCGTGAAACTTTGGATTGGGACGCGTTTTTGGAAGTGTGTGGTGGTTTGAGAGAGGTCAGCATTTCACCTGCCAAGTTTGCTGGTACAGGTTCTCTCAAGACCAAGATCAGAGAGAGGAGGGTGATACCCGTTGAGAAAAGTGGTGGAGGGGTTTAGATTGAGTAAGTATTGGATATCCGTGAATTTAACCGGTTTTCAATTCCTGCCCTCGAATTTCTTTCATGGTAATGGATTTCAATTGTCCCGGGATAGTCAATTAGATGCATTATTTGAACTTCTTTGGAATGAGATCGGGGCCAGTACTCAAAGGCGACAGATGTATCTACGGGTGGACAATAACTCACTATAGCGATTCCAAATCCAGCAACAGAACTCAAGTTCGCGAGCCTTGTTTAGGATAGTAGAAATAAAAATTGACGGTATCCAAGTTAATTCGTTCTCGAGGCAACACTAACTTGAATGACCCCTGACATCCAAGTTTTTCTACCGAGATACAACAAATTATCTAGGGCACTGATAACGGTTTATATGTTTCCAAGTATCACTGTGCTACAGCTTGAGTGACCGTAAAAACACCTATTTCTTTCCTATTCCAGTAGTCCAGTCGATCTGGTCAAGAGCGCTCACATACAAATCATGATTCACAAAGAAAAGGGGGGAGAGGACTGGGAGGTAGGACAAAAAAAAAAAAAAAAACAAACAACAGAAAAAGCAAAAAAAAAAAAAAACAAAAAAAAAAAAAAAACCAAAAAAAAAAAAAAAAAAAAAAAAAAAAAAAAAAAAAAAAACACAAAAAAAACACGAAAAAAACAAGAAAAA